>Ga0222713_10001659_pt1 | contig 24672 bp, 10 predicted proteins | sample C33_649DmetaG_FD_165061 | JGI IMG/M metagenome (GOLD analysis project Ga0222713, IMG submission 165061) | Estuarine water microbial communities from San Francisco Bay, California, United States - C33_649D | ecosystem: Environmental > Aquatic > Marine > Unclassified | place: USA: California... | reverse complement strand
TCGGTCATTCAGGGTGGTCGGTCGGTCGGTCACGTGTCGTTGGTCGGTCGGTCGGACAGACCCGAGGTCATCGGTCGGTCGGTCACCCCGCGCGCGCGCGCTCGGACGGCACATCGCATCCCATCGCATCCCATCGCATCGCATCGCATCGCGATCGCATGGGCGCGCGCGCGCGCGCGATGTCATTCGCCTCGCGCGACGGACGAGCGGACGAGCGAAATCACGAGCGATTACGCGCGATGTGCGCGAAAATGCGCGCGTTCGAGGGCGTGGCGAACGTGGACGCGCGCGAGGCGTTGGCGATGAAGCGGGCGACGCGCGAGCGAGCGAGCGGCGCGCTCGTGTTCGTGGACACGAGGACGATGGATGAGCGCGAGACGTCGACGATCGCGGGGGCGATGAGTGCGGAGGAGTATGAACGCACGCGAACGAGTTTGGGGGCGCACGAGTGCGTGTGTTTTTGCACGATCGGCGCGCGTTCGGGGGCGTTCGCGGAACGCATGGCGAAAGTCGCGGCGAATGATTTGAATTCGTCGTCCAAGGAGACAAAGTATTATAATATGGTTGGGAGTATTTTAGCGTGGACGCACGCCGGGGGCGACGTCGTGGACGCGCGGGGGGAGGTGACGAAAAAAGTGCACACGTTTGGGAAGACGTGGGACTTGGCGCCGTCGTCGTACGAGACGGTGTATTTTAAGCACCCCGTGGCTAAAGGATTGGGACACATAGTGCGCGGGTGGTTTGGAAAATAGAGCATAGAGATGTAATTGACAAATATACAACATCAAACGTCGGGGTGTTACACCGTGGCGGGCTTTAAATCGCCCACGATTGCGTTCTTTTGAAACTCGTTTCTCAGCTGACCGCACGCGGCGGCGGCGTCAAGACCTTTGGTGACGCGAACGGACGCGGGGACGTTTAGATTCTCGAGAATATCTCTAAACTCAGAAATCGTCGCTCGATTCGGTCGCTTGAAATCCGACTCGTCCACCGGGTTGTACGGAATTAAGTTGACGTGCGACGCCAAGTTTCGCGCGTATAACAGTCGCCCGAGCTCCTTCGCGTGCTCCGGTCGGTCGTTCACCCCGCCGAGGAGGGTGTACTCGAACGTCACCCGTCGCCCCGTGGCGATAAAGTATTGCTCGCAATCGCGGAGTAAATCCTCCATCGGGTACACTTTGGCGCTCGGAATGATGGTTTCGCGCAACGCCTGGTTCGGCGCGTGCAAGCTCACGGCGAGCACGGACTGTAATTGCGCTTGCGCGAGCTTTTCGATCGATCCGCGAACGCCCACGGTAGAGATCGTGATGTGTCGAGCGCCGATGCCTATTTCTTCGTTCATCGCCTTGTGTGCCTTGAGCACGTTTGGGACGTTGAGCAGCGGTTCGCCCATGCCCATGAACACCACGTTCGACACTCGCTCGCCGAAATGCGCCTCGATCGCGAGGACTTGATCGACGATCTCATGCGGAGCCAAGTTACGAGCGAACCCGCCCTTCCCCGTGGCGCAAAACGTGCATCGCATCGGGCACCCAACCTGACTCGATACGCAGCACGTCAACCGACTCTTTCCGTACTCCTTCGCCGGAATACCCACGGTCTCTACCACTCGATCATCCGAAAGCCGAAGCAACAACTTTGTCGTGCCATCCGTCGACTCCGCGACGTGATGCAGCGTCGCCCGCCCGACGCTCACATTCGACGCCTTCAACTGTTCTCTCAATTCCTTGGAGAGCGTCGTGAAATCATCCACGCTCCGCGCGCTTCCCCCGGCGCCGGCGTATAAATGATCCGCGATCTGCTTCCCTCGAAACGCCGGCATCCCTCGATCGAGCGCGAACTGTTTCAATTCATCTCGCGTGAGCCCGAGCAAATGAATCCCTTGCCCGTTGGTTTCCTTCCCAACGGTTTTCGCTCGCTCGCTCGCGTCCCGCGCGCTCGCTCGCGTCGCCTCTTCATCCTCCTCTACCCACGCCCCTCGTCGCACGCCATCGCTCGCGTCGTTCGCCATAGCGTTGACCTTCACTCGTTCGCCAGCGCGTCTCGCGCGAGCGCTCTCGTCGTCGCCGCGACGCAGCGCCGTCGCGCGCGTCGGCTCGCTCGCGCGCGACCCGCGCCACCGCGCTCGCGCTCGCGTCGCGGCGATCGCATTCGACGACGACGACGAACGACGAGACATCGCGCTTCGACGTCGCGTGCGATCGCCAGAAGATGAGCGACGCGAAGCGAAGCGTCGCGCTGTGACGCTCGATGTGAATCGCTCGTGGAATGGAAATGTCCAACGCATGGGATCGCTCGTGGAATGGAATCCCATCGGGCGTTCATCGATCACGCGTGAGTTCGCGACGACGCGATCACGATCGATCGAGCGCGATGATATCGCTCGAACGCACGCCTTCGTGGCGCGCGATGAGGAATGTGAGTGGAGGACGAGGGAGAGGACGCGCGAGCGCGCGCGGGCGAGCGAGCGCGCGAGCGAGCGCGGACGGCGACCGCGTGACGATCACGACGTTCAACGTTTTGTGTCCAGAGTATAAAAGGGAAAGTCATGGGAATTTGACGGCACGGGAGAGCGAGGACACGGCGAAGGCGCGCGCGCGAGCGGAGAAGACGCTGGAGGAGATCGCGCGAGGCGACGCGGATGTGGTGTGCGCGCAAGAATTTTGGCACGCGTCGGAGGAGATGGTGGCGTTATGGCGAACGACCTTGCGCGAGCGCGGGTACACGAGCGTACACGTGACGAAGAGGACGTCGGGGCGATGCGATGGGTTGCTCACGGCGATCAAGGCGGGGGTGGAGGTGCTGGACGCGAGAGACGTGTTGTTTAACGATTGCGGCGACCGCGTGGCGACGGTGATGCGATTGCGAAAGGGTGGGATGGAGATGTGCGTGGTGAATACGCACTTGTTGTTCCCTCACAACGAGAACTCGTCGTTGATTCGGTTGCGAGAGGCGTTTAAGATTTTGGGATTTTTACACGAAATGTTGGACGAGCCTTCGATGCGCGGGCGAAAGTTGCCAATAATCATCACTGGAGACTTTAACGGCACAAATAACGGGCGAGTGTTTCGGTTTTTGACGTCGCAAGGATTCGTCAGCGCGCTGGATAGTAAAATTTCTCCGGAAATGCGTACGAAGTGGGTGTCGCACTTGAACCATCACGGCCAAGTCGTCGGCGTAGATCACGTGTTTTTGCTCAATCCGTCGAGCCAACTCACGCCGATCGGCGCGAGTTGGAAAGACGCCGTATTCGCCATGGTGCGAGCGAAAATTGTTGAAAAAGGATTGATCGACGACGTTTCGGCGTTCGCGGCGTTTGATGAAAACGGGGACGGAACGCTTTCAAAGGCTGAGTTCGCCGAATTCGCTAATAGCATCGGTTTATGCGGAGAAAAGAGCCCAGGGCTTCTCCCTGCCGAACTCGAAGCGCTTTATGAGTCGCTTGACAAAGATGGTAATGGTTTAGTTGACTTTGGCGAGTTTGTCGAACGAATGGACATCAAAGGCATGGCGGCGTGCCTCTCGGACGAATCTGACATGGACATCGGCGACTACATGTCGTGCTCCGCGAGCGATCGGGTCATTTTGCCCCTCACCGAAAGCTGGGATCAAGACATGTGGGATGATGGCGATTTACGCATCGAAGAAGTGACCTTGCCCGAAGAAATGCTTCGCGGAGAATGGCCCGAAAACTATCCAAGCGATCACGGTGCGCTCACCGTTACGCTTTCGCGACGCAAGTTTTAGCCGCGACGAGTATGAGGACCTAATATCTCACAACAACTCGCGCGCACGCTGTAATACTAACCTATTGAAGAAAGAAAATATCACCGCTCAGATCCCGACACCCGCCCAAGACTGCGACGCTGGGTTCTCCCACTCGATGTCGACCAAGTCCCCGTCCGCCTCGTCGGCGACCAAACGGCGATACGCCTCGAGCTTATCTAGCACGTCCCTGGCCACAAATCCCAAGCCCTCGGCGGTGACTTTGTCCCCTTTGGCACCGATCCGCAACCCTTCGTCGAAGAGTTTCAGCGCGTACAGCGAATCGATCGACGCCGGCGCCGTCGGGTCGTTCACGCACGAGTAAATCAAACACAACTTGTCATCCGCGTTATCGAAGTTCGGCACCAACTTCGCCCCGAGTCCGGCTTTTTCGGGGATCAGCTTCCATAAATCTTCCTTCTCGCGCGCGAATGGGCTGCGCGCGTTCCCGTACAAGTATTTATCGCACCCGCGAGCGGTCACCCAAAACCGACCGAGCTCGCCTTCGTGCAACTCTTTCCTCGCCAGCCCGTACGCCTGAGCGTCGAACGGCTCGCCCGATTCCAACTCTCGCGCGATCTTTTCAATCTGTTCCGCGCACGCGCGCAATCGATCGAGATATTCCCCGAGCGGACGAAAGCCTTCGCGCTGAGCTCGAGCGCGCGCTCGCGGCGCTCGCGCCGCCGCCCAGCTCGCCGTCGCCGCGCCGAACAGCGCGACTCTTCGATCGACCGACGTCTTTTCGACGCCCACGACGTCGCTTCGGCGATGCCGCACGCTTTTCACCTCCGCGAACGAACTCGCGCGAGCGCGCGTGAGCATCGCTCGGCGCCGCCGCGGCGCTCGACGTCGGTCGCCCGCTCGCGTTCGAACCCCTCAGACGCGCTCGCGCGCGCGCGTTCTCGAACGCGCGCAGACGCGCGATCGCGTTCGTCGATAACTCGCGCTCGCGCTCGCGTTTTTTTAACGCGCGCGCGAATCGCGCGCGTCGTCGGATGTCGTACGTCCAGAGACGCTCGACGACGGCCGCGTCCGCGACCGCGACCGCGCCCGCGACCGCGTCGGTCCCAACCTTCGCCTTCGAAACCTTCGCTCGTTCGTCTTCGTCGTCATAGGCGTCATCACCGTCACCATCGCTCGCTTGCGCGTCGTCGAACGCGCGTAACGCGAACGCGTCGAAGGCGAGGATGAATTCGCTCTCGTCCTCGCTCTCGACGTCGCTCGCCGCGCGCGCGTCGCGCGCGAGCGCCGCGCGGTACGCCTCGACGCGTTTCCTTGACGCGCACCCGCGCCAAAGCCGTTGCATCGTCGTCGCCGCGTCGTGCGTTCGTCTCGCGCGTTCGACGTCGCGTCGAAGGCGCGTGAAGCGATAGACGCGTTGCGCGGACGTCGTCGCGCGTACGAGCGCGACGGACGCGAACGCGCGCTCGGCGTCCATTCGTTCTCGCATCCGTCGTTCATCGAGCGCGCGACGATGGAAAACAGCGCGCGCGAAGCGTTGGATGACGCGCGCGGCGCGCGCGCGTTTGAGCTCGAGCTCGCGTTTGAGTTCGAGCTCGAGCGCGCGTTTGAGCTCGAGTTCGCGTTCGCGTTTGAGCTCGAGCTGGAGCTGGAGCTGGAGCTGGAGCTGGAGCTGGAGCTCGATCGCTCGCGTGCGTCGCACGAAGCGTCGAGCGAAGAACGCCCGGGTGTGTTTCTGAATCGCGCGCGCCGCGCGTTCGCGCGCGACGTCGAACGCGCGCGCGGCGTCAAGCGCGCGAGCGACGTCCGACGCTCGAGACGCGCTCGCGAGCGCGCGCGTCTCGCGCTCGCGTTCGGTGCGCATTAACAGCTCGCGAAGGGCGAGTTCTTCGTCGTCCATGGCGTCCATGGCGTCCATGGCGTCGACGACATCGATGGCGTCCTCGGAGTCGTCGTCGATGGCATCATCATCATCAACTTCATCATCATCATCTTCATCTTCATCATCATCGTCATCATCATCGTCGTCATCACCGCTCACATTTTCTTTCGTCATCGCAAACGCGTGCGACGCGTCACCCACCGAGGACGTCGAACGCACGCCGTCGTCCGTCGCTCGCGCGACGTCGACGTCGTCCGCGATGACGGCGCGCTCGAAGGCGTCGAGGGTGACGATTCGTATTCCCCAGCTCGCGCGCAACCGCGCGAAGAGCTCGTCGACGGAGCTCGCGCGCGCGTCGTCGTCGTCGTCGTCGCGCGCGCGCTCGATCGCGCGCGGAGAGGTCATGAATAAAGCATAGCGAAAAAGAACTCGGGGGAGGGGGGAGGAAAGCGTCGGGGAATGAGGGAAAAGGGAGCGCGCGAGAGCGAGCGAGCGCGAGCGAGCGGGTTGACCGCGAACGCGCGGAACGCGCGAAGAGGGGAAATACGGACGAGGCATGATGTTACAACGAAAAGCGATGATTCGAGGGGAAGACGCGGGATGAGGCGGGAATAGAAGGCGTCTCTAGTTGGTTTCGATGTCGACGTAATGGATCGAAGGCTCGATCTTGACGATTTCCTTCTCCATGCGGTCGACTTCGTCGCCGACGGCTTGGACGATGGCTTCGCCGTAGTGACTGAGCGCGGAATCCATCAACGCGGTGTCCCCACTCGATGCCGCTTCGTTGAATTGCGAATGCAACGCCGCCCGTCGCCTATGCTTCTCCAAATACCGCTCGACTATTTGTTTCCCACTAAACTCCACTTCGGCGGAGAATCGATACGTTCCGGCGCCGAGCTCTTCGCTCTTGGCAAAGTACACCTCCTCTACCACCGGATCTTTCCGCATGTGTTCCGTGATCGCCTGCATTTTATCCGCCCCGAGCGAACGACCGAGCAAGAGTAAACGGTTACTGTTGATGAGGTACATCGCCGTGACCCCGAGTAATCCTCCGACGGCGATCGAACCCATGGCGTCGTATATCGGGTTCCCTGTTATATCGGCCAATACTAACGCCGTCCCCGCGAGAGTACAACCCACGACCGCGGCGGCGTCTTCGGCGACGACGCTCACGCTCGTGGGATCCTTCCCCGACGACACGAACTGTCGCAACGTCATCCCCTGCGCCTTGGCGTTGTCGCGCAAGGACTCATACGCCACCTTCAACGAAAACGCCTCCAATATCGCGGATGCGCTCAACACTGTGATACCAATCCAAACATTCTCCGACGGCACCGGGTCCATGATCCCGTGCAACCCGTGCATGACGCTGAACCCGGCGCCGAGAAAGAATATACCAACCGCCGAAATTAACGAATACACAAACCTCTCGCGACGATAGCCATAATTAAACGTCGCGTCGGGCTTTCGATTACTATTCGTTATCCCAACTTGCAACAACATCTGATTCACAATGTCCGCGACGGAGTGAATGCTCTCCGCGAGCATCGACGGCGACCCGCTCGCGCCGTACGCCCCCAACTTGCACACCAATATCGCCGCATTACACCCAATCGCCGTGTGTACCGCCGTCAGCGCGCGCCTGTCGTTCGCCGCATCGATCGCCTCGTCGCGAACGCTCCTCGGGATCTCCTCGAACTCCCCCATGTGTTCCTCCTTGGGCGCCGCGCGTTTCGCGCTCGCTCGGGCGATTCGCACGCGCGCGCGCTCGCCGTCCCCCATCGTCGTCGCCGTCGCGTGCGTTCGCCGTCGCCACGTAAGTGCGATGTCATGTCGCACTCGCGCCTCGAGCGTTTCCCGTGGAATCACATGAGCTGAGCGCGTGAACGGTGCCGATGCTTCTCGCTCGCGGCGCGCGCTCGTTCGCATCGTCTCTCTCTCTCGCGCGTCACTCATGACCACGCCATCGCTCGCGCGCTCGGGACTTTCGGCGACGAACGCGCGCGCGATGGCGTGGAACGACGCTCGTCGACGCGCGAGCGTGAGCATCAAGCTCGCGGTCGCGCGAGGACGCGTCACACTGAAGCGAGTGGAATGAGAAATGCTGATGGTCGTTCGCGCGATGGACGGTCAACGCCCGATGACGCGTGGGAATGACGCGCGAATGACGCGACTGCGTGACGGGTCGACATCGGATTCGATTCGCGAAAAATTGATCGATGACGCATCGGTCGCTGATCGAAAAAAGCGCGTCGAACGCGCGAGGCGCATGCGAGGACGCGGAGGAGTTGGAATATTTCATGGAGGACGTGGACGCGCGAAGCGGGACGTTGCGCGCGATGGAGTTTGGAAAGTTCACCGCGCTGAGGACGCTGAGAATAGTGAAGCAACGAGGCGTGGTGTCGATCGATGGCATCGCACAGTGCGCGACGTTGCGCGTGCTCGTCGTCGCGGAGTGTGGGATAAGGGAGCTGGACGGGGCGCTGGCGTGCGCGGGATTGGAGGCGGTGTACGCGTACGGGAACGCGATCGAGTCCTTGCGTTCGCTCGGTGATGGGACGTTAATGAGATTGCGCACGCTTTGGGTGAATGATAATAAGCTCACGACGTTGGAAGGGTGCGAAGGATTGAGGGCGCTACGCGAATTGAACGCGGCGAGGAACGCAATCGAGAACGTTCCGAGCGTCGGCGCTTTGCGCGAGCTTGAATATTTGAACGTCGCTGGGAATCCCATTAGGACGTGGACCGCGCTCGAGGTCGCGAGTGAGTTGAAGTCATTGACGCTTAGGGATGACGTGCACGGTGCGTGCGCGCTGGCGCAAACGAAATGGTTTCGCTCGTACGCGGTGGCTGCGCTGCCAAATTTAGAGACGCTCGACGGCGTCGCAATCGACGACGATGAACGCGCGCGAGCGCGGGAGGAGCTCGCGCATCGACGTTTGTCATATAACGCGAAATGTGCGCAAATGAGGCATGAGTACCGGAAAGCGCGCGCGCGCGCGCAGGAAAGTTGGAATGCGGCTAATACAGAAATCCTTTGCGAATTGTTGCGAGCGCGCGCGAGCAATTGTGTGTGTGATATCACTCGCGCCCTGCAGCGCGCAAATGCGCTCGAGCACGAGTTTCAACTGTGCGATGATATCGCGCTCAAGAATGTCTCGATACTCGCCGCTCGATGGTTTCAAGATGCCGAGATCGTGCGTGAAACGGCGCTCGAGTCTCGATTCACATTCGCGATAGCCGATTCAGAGTCGCCGGACACGCTTCAGGCTTTCGACGCCATCTTCACTGCGTTTATCAAGAAGTGCTCTGAATTCGTCATCGAGCAAACTACGCGCGAGGTAATTGCACATAAACGCAATCTGACGGAAGTTGTCATCGCGTCTCATGTTATCTCACTGAATTTGCACGCAGTCGGGCTTGCAGACGTGCCGAGTGAAATCAGCGAATGCACGAATCTGCAGACTCTGCAACTTAGCGATAACGTCATACATCGACTTACATCCTTGCCGCGGTTACATACCTTGGCTGCACTCGATTTGGGTAACAATAAGTTGTGGAACTCTGATGATTTGTATACGTTGTCGTCACAAGCACCTAATTTATCGTGGCTGTGCTTACGAGGGAATTGTCAATTGCTGGCGAATCGAAAATTCTATACGAGAGTCGTCGTCAACCGACTTACAAAGCTCGAAATCATCGACGGCTCTGCCGTCAGTGCACATGTGCGAACATCATGCCGTGCAAAACCTGCAGCGCTGACAGTTGATTTTATGAATAGTCGCGGGATAATTTTTCCACCGCACAGTGCGCCTGAAAAGGTTGCGGAACTTAGTATCGAAGGTGAGTCGATTCGCAAAATAGCTGACCTAGAAGCCTTTACATCTCTTCGCGTCGCTTATCTCGGGGGCAACTGTTTGCGGTCTCTCAAAACTTTCAGCGTGTTGCGCCAGTTGCGTCATTTGTCCATCGAGGGCAATTCAGTGGTACGTCTTGACGGGTTGAGCTCTCTGACGGAGTTGCGATGGTTGAATATAAAAGGATGCGGACTTGCGCATATATCTCCGGCGTGGTTCAAGACCCTGTCGAAACTCGAGCACTTAAACATGGAGGACAATCAAATCACTGCGCTCGGAGCTCTGGCACAATGCTCGTCACTTCGTGAACTGTATGTTGGCGGCAATAAAATTGCCGACATCGGAGCCATCGCCGTGCTCGCATCGATTGCAACTTTGCGCCTCTTTTCTACTTATGGAAATGAATTGCGCGAAATGAAATCATACACGAGCTACGTCATATTCAAACTACCTCAATTGGAAATACTTGATGCCGATTATATCAGCGACGCCGCTCGTATCGCGGCGGCAAAAATGTACACTGGTAGATTGACTGAAGACATGCTCAACACGCGAGAGGAGGTCAACTGTCGTGAAATCGAACTCGTCTCCCTGGGACTCGCTTATCTCGATCACGCTGTCACAAGTTCGCGATTTAAATACGTCAAGCACTTGAATTTGGAGAACAACAATCTTACAGACGTCAGTGCTCTCGGAGATCTGCCGCTCCTCACGAGACTCAGGCTGAAAAGCAATCGAATAAACGCAGTTTTCGGAAGAGCGAATCAGTTCAAAAGTTTGTCGTTTCTGGATTTGAGTAGTAACTACGTCTCATCCCTTAGTGCTTTAGCGTTAGGCCGGTGTGCGGGCTTGAGAACTCTGTTGTTGTGCGACAACTTTCTGACGAGACTGGATGGAATCAATCGCCTGAGTGCGCTGAGAGTATGCTATGTGGATGGTAATAAGTTGTCTAGAATCGAGGCAAACACATTCATTGGATGTGACAATCTGAAAATATTCTCGGCGCGGCGAAACGCGCTTCGAACTCTCAAGCATCTATCAAATCTTGAATCGATTCGAGAGCTACAGCTCGACGATAATCGCATCGACGACATCGAAGAGGTGAGCTGGCTCACGCGCTTGATTCGTCTCAAAAGTTTGTCGCTCATGGGTAATAAAATCGCAACTGGTTGCGAACGATATTTTGAGTTTGTGTCCACGTGCTGTCGAAGCTTAGCGTTTTTGGATGGCAAGCGTGTTGTTGGCCAATAGCAATAGGCGATAGCAATAATGTACTGAACTTGTTATTCAAATAAATAGCCGATGAGTTCTAATATATCACGGAGAATCGCCATAAGTGCCTAGCGTCTCACTCAACGTGCTCGCGAGCGCGGCATATTCTTCAGAGATTCGAACCAGCTCGGCTTGCATTTGTCGAGTTTGCTCCTCATATCCCTCAAGGTTGTCACGCAACTGCGCGTTTTCCTCCTCGAGTTCGTACAACCGATTTTCAAGTTCTGAATCTGATGCAGTCTGCATTTGTGACATCTGTTCCACCAGTCGATTCAAATCATCCTCAACTTGTTGCGTGCGTTCCTCTGCCGCACGAACTTGCTCTCGAATGAGTAAATCCATCGCGCTTGAATCTGCATACCCGTTAGAGTCGATAAGTTGTCTAGCCGCGCTCAAATCGTCGTTCGCTTTCGAAAGCATTTTAAGTAAACGCGCGTTTTCTTCTCGAAGAACGCGCGCTTCTTCTCTCGCTGCGTTAGAAACTGGAGAATCGAGCGATCTACCCAAGCTTTCAAGTGCAGCTTCCGCATTTGATGCGCGGCGCTCAGCATCTTGAACGCGAGTTTGCAAATTTTGAACGACCGCGTTTGACGGACCATCATTCATGGCCTCAGAAAGCGCGTCTTTGGCAATTTTCAATTCGCTGCGCATTCCATCGAGCTGCGCGCGCGATTCGGCCTCGCGACGAGCGATTGCGTTTACGTCGCGTCGCGCGCTGCTCGCAGACATTTCAGCTTCGTACTGCGCGGCTTCAAGCGCTCCGCATTTATCCTGTACAGACTTTAGAGCGACCTTGAGCTTTTCAATCTCTTGAGTTTGCTCGCTCACCATTCTTTCGGCTTTCACCAGCGCACTAGTCGAACTCTGACCACCAGCTCGTCGAGCACTGACACCGTCGGTACCTTCAATGATGCCACGCAAACGCTCCAACTCGGTCTCGAATGATTTTCGTTGCTCGCTCAAAGTTTGAACTTGCTTTAGTAGTCCCGAATTCTGTTCCTGGAGCACTCCAACGCGCTCGCGTAAAAGTTCCGAACGCTGCGACGTGTCGCCACTTTCGATTTCCACTCGGTGCTCGTGCGTGCGCAGAGCCGAAACCAAACTCTCTAGTTCTCTAGTGCGATTTGTCTCTAATCGCAATTTGTGCTTAAGCGTCTCGTTATCTCCTTGCGCGTCAGTGAGACGACTGCGAGCAACAAGCAAATTAGCTTCTGCAGCGGCCGTCTCGCGACGAGCCATCTCACGAGCGCGTTCCATGTCGAACAACATGGCCTTGGATGCTTCCAATTTCGTCGTCAACGCCTCATAAGATTCCGCATCGTCACCTTTGGTACGCTGCGAGTTTTCTAGCAAAGCCGTAAGGTTATCAACTTGTCGCTGGTACGCCTGCAAGTCGGACGAGTAAGCTCTGTTCTCAGCCTCGGAAAGCCTGATCTTTTCCGTTGCCTGCGCCAAGGATGTTTCAGACACCTCGAGAGCAGCCTTTGCGCGGCGCAAATCGCGTTCCATATTGTCCATGTCCGCCACAACGCGACGATTTTCAAATCCAAGCTCTTGATACGCCTTGACGACGTCTTCGAGTTCTTTAGCTTTTGCTTTCGCGTTTGCTTCTGCAGCGCTTTGCGCAGCCTTCGCCTGACGTAACTCAATCCACGCGCCTTCGCGCTCGCTCGTAGCACGCAAGAGCTCAGAGTTTACGACTTGCTGCTCTTTCGTCATGGCCACCAAATCATCCGAAACAATCAGGAGTTCTTCGCGGTATTGCGCGAGTTCAGCGGAGAGCTGATGTTCTTTCGCAGCAGCTTGACGGAGGTCGTCCTCAAATGTCCGAGCGCGCGCTTCAGCTGCATTTCGTTCTTGCACTGCGCTGTACACCTTGGCCTCAGCAGTCGCAGCGAGTCTACGAGCCTCCTCTGCGGCGGCACCTTCACGCATGGCTCGTTCCCTCGCTTCGTCCAGGCTTTCAGTTGCCGAGTCAGCTTCGTCCTGCAATCGTGTGCACTCGTTTTCGAGAGCAGCCAATTTTTCAGCCATGGAACGTTCGTCAAGTCTACCGCTCGTCTTAGATTCGGCAGCGCGCAGGTTCGTATACGCCGCTCGAAGTTTTTGCGCCAAGCCTTCGCGTTGCGTATCCAAATCTCGAACGATCGATTTGAGGTTTTCCACGTCCTCCCCTCGTCGCTCGGCGAGATCGCGCTGCGTTTCCAATTCCTCCTGAAGTGCTTTAAGCATTTTATTCTTTGAATGCGAGTCAGAAATTGCCTGCTCTGCCTCGTGAGGAACCTCAGTCGCCGCCGCCGCCGCGCGACGCGCAGCTTGACGTGCGGCGACAATATTCTTATCGTTCGCCCCGTTCGCTCCGTTGACCTGAGCCGTTTTCTCGTGCTCGTTTAATCGTTCGAGTAGCTTCTCGCGGTCGTCTGATAGTAAAGTAATCGCATTTTGTGCCTCACCTAACAGTTGCTCGAGTTCGCGCACATGTGAGTTCTTCTCTGACCCGCCGATAATTGACCCAGCGCTCGATGCTTTGAGCTCACGACGCAACCGTGCAACCTCTGCGTTCGACGCATCGCGTTCAGCTGCAAACGCAGCAGCGTCGGCGAGCGCAGCGAGCTTCGCATCTTGAGCCGCCTTCAATTGCTTTTTCAACTTTACCACCGCTTGATCATCGCTTGGCGAGACTTTAGCTCGCATGGTTTCTTTTAAAACATCCTGTAGGCGATCTCTCTCATCGCTCACGTGTAACAATTCCTCGTTCGCGTGCTGCAATTCGCGCCGCAATGCGTCGAGACCGTCAGCCCGAGGAGACATCCCTTCCTTCACATTCGGCGTCGTCGTCACGCTTGCGAGCCTCGTAGTCAGCGAATCCACCTTATCGAACAGCGATGCGATCAGGTCCATCTTCCCATCGTCATCGTTTCCATTTGAATCCGCGAGACTTTTGAAATCATCCTTCAGCTTCGCTGACTCGAGCTCCCGTTTCGTCATCGCTTTCCGCGACGCCGCCAGGGCATCCGAAAGCACCCTATTCTCATCCTCCTTATCTCGCAACCGATTCAGCGCCTGCGTCGTCAACATTGACCGCGGTCAGTATCCTTCGTTCGCCCTCCCTCTCGCTCGCTCGCATCGCTCCCGCCTCTTGTCCCTCGCCTCATCGCCAGCGCCTCATCGCCAGCGCCTTCCGCACCTCGCTCACGAACGCGAAATCATCCGCGTTCAAACCCATGGCTTCGATTCGCGCGCGCGCGTCCTCCATCGCGCCGATCGCACGTCCACTTCGTCCCCGCGAATGCAAGTGAAATTTAAAAAATCAAAATGCTTTTGAAATCAGTTTCGCGCGCGATGCCCCCACGTCGCTGATCGGCGACGCGAGAGAATCCGATCGCGCGCGACGTTTGTGAATTCGCACTCGTCTATCGACGCGCGCGCTTGCGCTCGCGACGAGGTCGAGGTGTGATGCGTTCGCGTGAAAGTCAACGATTGTTGGATTCAAAAACTACGACGAGTCGCGACTCAAGAAGAGTCACTCAAGATGCCGTACGCGACGGACGCTCGGTCTGGAGCGGCGACGTCGGCGGCATTTGGAGGAGCTAAGAGCTCGCGCGCGCGCGCGCGCGCGCGCGTCGGACGAGAAATCCCCGCGCCCAAGCCTGGGTGACGACGGCGGCGCCCCAAGCTTCGATGTCGCGAAGTTGTTTTGAGCGGGCGAGACGGACATCGAGCGCGAGCGCGGCGACGCCGAGTTTCGCCGCGAGCAGAGATTCGAGAAGTGGCGTGAACGGCACTCCGCGGTCGCGCTCATGGAGGGTGATGGCTTCGTATTTGATTTTCCTGCGCCACAGCGCGGTGGCTTGGCGCGCGTGATCGCGGAAAGTTTGGGATTTGCCGTGAAGACTACCGTCGAAGTCGACTGCGAGCGGAGTGCCAACGTCGCGCAGGAGTTCGCCGAGTTTGTGCTGGCCGATGTATCCCGTGGCTTTTGGGTCGTGCTTGCTCCATACACTTTGAAAATGATAAAGGTTCGTCGGGGTCACGAGAGAGGCCTCGCGTAGGACGCCGAACGTGACGTGATCCAATATCGCTGCGACGAAGAGATTGGTGAAAATGTATCCCATGGCGATGACGTAAGTCACAAAGTAAATCACCGCGCCGTCGCGGAAACCGCAATTGGAAAACGCGTCGGTACTCACGCAGTCAGGCTCGTCAACCATGAGATCGTACATGTACTGCCGCCATCCCTCGCCAGTCATGGCTTGGAAGAGTAGTAAAAATGAGCTGACAAACGACTGAAAATTGGCATCCTTGTTCAACGCGACACCGTACTTCACGTTTGGAAAGATTTGCGTCCCAATCCCGGCGTAAATAAACATCCAAATGAGCATCAACCCCATGACGCTCAGAATGCTCGGTACGGCCAATACTAATGTGCTGGCCAGAATCTGCAAGGATTCCACGTGGCGAATGATACGAAAGACGCGAAGAAATCGAAATGGACGGCCAATCTGATCTCGAATCGAGCCATCTGTGCTGTTAAGCGTCGCGGCGGAACCTGCGGCGAGGATAAACTCGAATAGATTCCACTTATTCGACAGATAATGTCCAAGGCTCGGATATGCGGCAATCATGTGCAACAGCACTTCAGTGAGGTAGAAGCCGACGAAGCACATCTCACCAATCGATCGCACACGGAAGAGCACCGTCCCCTCATCGCCATAACGTTCGCACGACATCAGAATAGCATTCAAGCTGACACTAGTGAGCACGAATATTCGATAGTAGCGTTGATTTACCATCGTGAAGCACACTCGGCGTATGCCTGGTGGTGGTATCGCCTTGGCCCGCACCGGCCTCATCGAGAGCGCAATATTGTGCATGTCTCGCCAAAGTTTCTGCCGCTCCGTCAAAAGTTTGCGTCCAGAAATCAGGCCAAATTGGTGAATGAACACGCCAATTATTATGCGAATCATCAAGAAAGAACCTATCAGGATGAAGGCGACAAAGAAGAAAGCTGCCGTCCAGTTGCGTTCAAATTGGGGCTGCATATCAACGCCAGTCTTATCCATAGCGGAAAACAAAATATCGATCCACGAATCCAAGGATGCCGCTTCGAATAGTGTGAGCATCGCGCTTCCGATCCAGTCAAACTCGTAAAGTTCTCGGGTCCATTCTCGCGGAACGCTTATACCTTGGGCATTGATGAAAGTGCCGTCGCATTCCAACTTGGTCAGCACGCTCAAGTCGTTGCATTCGTAAAACGTTCCCCCAAATTCTCGAATGCCAACTACTGCGAACGCTAAAAACATAGCTCCTGTAAGCATGATCACCGAACCTACGGTCGGGAGTGTAACCGCAAGCGATTTGACAAGTCGTTGCATCGATTTGACGCGCGTCAAAATTCGCACTGGTCGCACTGGAGCCGCCATGTTAAACGCGCGATGCCAGTACTTGGTGTACGCACTACCAAGTACGAGCGGGCAGGCAACAATCATGGTATCGATGACGAGTATGACGAGGTCGCAGAGGTTCCAAATGCGTCCAGCGTACGGCGCTGGTGTCAAAATTAACCCTTGCGCCACAATTTTGAATATGAAATCCGTAAAGAAGAATCCGAAGACTGCGTAGTTTGCCATATCTACCTGACTTTGATATCCATTCTTTTGATCCACTGGCCTGGTCGCCAAGACCGTGAGAATGGAAATTATTATGACGGCGAAGCTAAGCTGAGCATACCATTTTGACTCTAAAATTTGATGCAAAACGACTCGAACTTTACCGTCCGGTTTGAACACGCCGAGTGAGTCACGAGACATGTACCACGGCAAGGTCACGCCAGTCACGAAGTCACTCGCCTCGAACGAGGCGTCATCAAATATGATCTCTACCACGCCAGCATCGCTGCTTTTCAGTGACGAAGCGTTTCGCGAGAAAGATTTCAATGTCGGCAACTCTCTTGGCTTCACCTCAAGCACGTCCTGTTCCAGGATACCCTTCTTTCGTAACTGACGAGACGTGCGAATAGGAAGTGCGAAATCGTCGTCGTCGTCGTCGTTGTCCTCAGCTCTCGCTGGCGCCATGTCCCGCCCGCTCCGAGGTGGCGGCCTGACATCAACAAATTTTGATTCGCACAACACAAATTGAGAACCAAGATTTGATTCTTTGTCAGGTTTGAGCAGGGAATTCGCAATCTCCTGCTCTACCGACTTGGCGATGTTCTTTTCAATACTCGTACGGTTCTCAAGCCACGGTGAGAGCGCGTGCGCGCGCGCTCTGGTCCACCGTCGGCCACTCAGTGTCAGGTTCACTTTGACACGCAAACGTTCCATGAAATCAACAAAACGATAATCTCTCATCGTCATCTTTATCGTTCGATGGACCAGCTCTTCCGACTGCACCAAATTTTTCTCGACGTCTCTTAGCTCTAGATTTTCAAGCACGACGGCGATGACGAGATTAAGCACGATGTAATTCACCAGGATGAGGAACGTAATGTAGAAAGGAATCGCCGCCGTGCTGATAAGTATTTCGTGGAACATCAGTGAAGTCCATCCTTCGCCAGTGCTCACGGCAAATAATGTAAGCATGGCTTTCGGAAAGGTATCGTAGTTCAATCTCGGCGCGTCCTTCAAAGCGTCACCACGATTCACGAAGAGTTGCATTCCGAGTACGGCGTACATGGCTAAAATCACTGTGTAAAACAGAAACAAAGAGAACAACGAACCAAGAGAACGAAAAACGCGGTTGATAGTGTCTTTGCCCCGCCGAGGAGACCGATCGAACGTTCTGAACAGGCGCGGGATGCGCAAAGGTGTCAAGTTAATGCCTTTGTTCCACATGACCATCGCGCTAAGCGCGACGACAACGATATCAAAGAGCAACATCAAGTCTTCATTCGTTGATTTGAAGCGCGTGAGGCGAAGCGTGAGTCCTTTGGCTGCGAAAATGCGCAAAATCACCTCAAGCATGAACGCACAAACGAACAAACTCTCAAACGCGAGCAAATAGGTTTTATACTCCGCGTCTAAATCGTACCGGTACATCGCCATGACCGCGACATTCGCCGCAATGCAGAATCTTACCAGTCGATCAAAAAGCTTGTTGCTGATGTACTGTGACAGCCGGTCTCGTTTGGGACGCGCGACTCCGCTCGGAATCACATCGGGTTCGTCGGTCTCTTTCTCTAGCAGGCGTTTCCTTGACATCGCTGCTTCGGCGACAGATGCGATCGATTCATCGGTGCCACCATTCAATCGGCGAATCAGTCGCCGCATCGCCGCATCGCTGTCCAACTCATCGCCGTCATCTTCATCACCTTTTCCGGACTTGTTCTTCAGCATGGTTTGATGCTCACGACGCAATCTAAGGAAGACTCCACTAATCGCCGCTACGAAAACGGAGATGATGAAGTACGTCCCGACGATAATGAGCGTGATGAAATAAGCCGCGGACGACTTGTACTCTGCGTTCACTATCGGGTACATTATTTCCTGCCAAGACTCAAGCGCGATGCATTGAAACATCGTCATCAGCGTTGAAGCGAAGCTGTCGAATGATTGGTATCCATGTTTTGGATTGCCCACCAAATCGCTACAAAACAAAGTCGAATTGGCGTCGTACACGCCCGGGCACACATAACCCTTGTGACCCGGAGCGTTGCTCACGTCTCCACAAAACAGCTCCGGATCGCTAATCGATGAGTAAAACATTCTCGCCGTCGTCGCATTCGTGGTTTCCACGCATCGGCGCCGCAAGGACCCTCCAAAGATGCCCATGCCCATGAGGGCGTAAAACACCATACACACAACCGTGATCGCCGCGACATCACGCAAGAGTGAAATAGATTTCTGCAGTGATTCTGCAATGAACACAACGCTCGTAGCGAGCTTGAAGCGCTTGAGCGCGAGTACACCTCGAAATAAGCGCAACTGCCCGAGGCGAAGACGCGTAAACAACGAGTCGCTCCCATGCCATTCCATAGACATCGACAACCACCCCGAGACGATGATGACGAGATCGAGCTGATTATAATAGCTCGACATGTACGCGTGCTTATGCCCGATGAATCCCAAGCTCACGATGCGAGCGAGCGCCTCGAGCGAATACGCGCTCAAAATCGCCGCGTCAAGCGCGCGCAACGGCGCGCGCGCCAAATCGCTCAAACTCTCCACGCGCACCGCGCTTTCGCCGCGCGACGAAAGCAAAACAAGCGTCACAAAATGTGCCAAAATCACCCCCAACACCGCGTACTCCATCGCCTGACTATGCATCACCTTGAACAACCCGACGCGAAACCGATTCTTCGCGCCCAACGCCCCCAGCGCCGTTCCCGCGAGCACCGCCCCTGGTCCATTCTCCGACCGCACCACCTCCCTCGTCGCCCTGAGCTCCTTCGCCACGCGCACCACCGCCGCTTTGAACCGCATTCGACCTCGTTCGCCCGTTTTCCCGCCCTCGTTCGCCATTCTCTCGCGCTCGCGCGACTATAAATACCACCCCGCGTCGCCCGTTGACCTTTCCTCACTTTTCCTTTTGGTCTCTTTTCCCGTCGCCGTCGTCCAGCGCTCGCGCGCGCGCGTTCGATGCGCGTCCGCTCGCGCGCCTCGCGCGCGCCTCGCGCGCGTTCGTTCGTTCGCTCGCACGCTCGCTCACGCCCGCGCGCGCGCCGTCGAGATGTGTGCGATGACGATTCGTGTCGCGTATGGAATACGAACCGACACACGTCTCGAGCTCAAAACGGACCGAGCGCACCCACCAGTCGCCCACCGCATCGAGGCGACGTCAATCGATCGACGCATCGAGCGCGCGACTTAGGATGTGCGACCTCGACCCGCCGTCGACGTCGAATCGCTCGACGTTCATCTCGCTCGTGCGCGCGAGCGAGGCGCAACTCGCGCGGTGGTGCGACGCGAGCGCGAGAGGGGAAAGGATTGAAATCACGTTCCACGAGCGCGAGCGCGCGTCGAGCGACGACGGGCGGGAAAACAAAAGGAGAATAATCGAGGAACGAACTATTGATCGATGCGTGGTGACGCACGACGGAGAGACGAGCGCGTTTCGAGCGATCGTGGACGATGGACGAAGCGTAGTGGCGCGAGGGGATGTGTTAGCGCGCGAGAGCGCGAAGGAGTCGGCGCAAACGTTGGGGGCGTGCGCGTTGAAGTTTCGCCCGATACGGTCTTTGGATGACGGCACGGCGGCGCGAGTGCGGCAACGAGGAGAGGAGGAGTTGCGAGAGCGACGAGAGAGGCACGCGAAGGTGGTGGATATCGGGGAGTGCGAGGGGGAGGCGGAGCGCACGCCGGCGAGGCGGGAGCTCGAACGTTGGGCGAAGATCGTGGGGGCGAGCGTGATGGAAGGCCAGGGAGGGGATATCGTGCGATTGAGGAATGCTCTCGCGGCGCTTTTGCACGAGCGCCCGCTTTCGAGGAACGCGCTGAAGGAGTGCGTGGAGCGCGGGTACGCGTTGGCGGGACGCGAGGAGCCGCCGAGTCAAAAATTTACGCGGGACGCGATCAAGCAAGTGTCGGCGTTTCGATCGCCGGGGCGTTACGAGTTATTAGCGAGCGTGCGGAAGCTGGCGGCAGATCAGCACGCCATGCTCACCGCGATCGCGCGCGATTTGAAGTTTAAGGATGTGGGCGCCTGCGGTGGGGACAAGGCGCGGCGGCGGGCGGCGGCTACGCCGGCGGCGGAGACGTCGGTGCCGACGCCACCTTTGCAAGAGCCCCCGCGCGTGTTACGTGGCGGTGTCACGGTCGACCTCGGAGGTGACCGTTCCCCGTCGATCGATCTCGACCCGCACGCGCACGTCATCTCACGGAACTCTTCGTTTGCCGACGCTCGCGTCGTCATCCGCCCTCGCGTCGAAGGCGACGATGACGACGCCTGGCGTGATTTCCGCCCTTTGCCCCCGGTCGGCGTCATCGAAACCGCCGACGAATTCGAAGCCGTAAAAGCGATGTACGACGCCAAGTACGCGGCGTACCTCTCCTTGCACGTCAGGCTCGCCGCGAACGCCGCCGAGTACGAAGCTTTGCGAAAGCGCGAAGACCGCCGTGCGCTTCTCGAGCGCTTCGCCACCCTCCGTCGCGATCGCTACGCCGCCATGCGCGTCGCTTTCGACGCCTTACACGGCGAATTATCCGAAATCACTTTCGCGTGCGACGCGTACGCCGCACGGAATCCAGCCTAAGCTTTAGCCCTAGCGCTCGCGCCGGATGCGCGCGGTGCACTTTTACATCGTGACGTCATCATCCATCGAATCGTCATCCACCGCACTCGTCACCGCTCGATCGCGCCAGCGTCGAGGACATCGAACGAATTTATTCGACGCCCATCACTCGTCGCCATGCCCGTGCCCGTGGCGACGACTGGATTCGCGCGCGCTCCCGGGGAAGCCGCGGACGCGGAGGCGCGCGAAGACGCTCCCGCCGCCGCGGACTGGTGGACGAAGATGGCGCGCGCCAAAGCCGCGTCGGACGCGCTGCCGGACGAGGCGAAACCATGGCTGAGATTCCAACGCGGCGCACCGTCGAGAAACGCCCTAGACGCGGCGACGAAGGCGGCGGTGAAGGAAGCTGAGGTCGTGGACGCGAACGCGACGGGCGTGGACGTGCGCGGGTTGACGTGGAGTTATCCCGGTCTCGATGGGAGCCCAGTTCCAGGGCAACCACCGTTGATCAGAGACATGCGATTGATGCTCGCTCCGGGGACGTGCTGCTTGTTGCTCGGCGCGAACGGTGCGGGAAAGACGACGCTGCTGAAGATTTTGGCGGGGAAGCACATGGTGCCGCGAGAGACGGTGCTCGTGCTCGGACGAGAGGCGTTTTACGACACCGGTCTGACGTCGAGCGGTGACTTAAGCTTCATCGGTGGGAACTGGCAGCGCGATGTGGCATTCGCGGGGTATAACATCCCGCTCGCCGGGGATTTTCCCGCGTCGAGAATGTTGGATTCGATTCCCGGCGTCGACCCGGCGCGAAAAAAGCGCATCATCGATGTCTTGGATATCGACGTGAGCTGGCGCATGCATAAAGTCAGCGATGGCCAGCGTCGACGAGTGCAGCTTGCGTGGGGGTTAATGCTTCCGTACAAGGTGCTGCTTCTCGACGAAATCACCGTGGATTTGGACGTGCTCGGTCGCGCCGAACTTATGGGGTTCTTGCGTCGCGAGTGCGAAGAGCGGTGCGTCACCATCGTGTACGCCACGCACATTTTTGACGGTCTGGAGTCGTTCATGTCCCACGTCGCGTTCGTCGCTAACGGCGAGCTCAAATTTTGCAAGTCATTCGACGAGATCGAATCGCTAAAGGATCGCGAACCGGGGTCGTTGCTGAGCACGGTGGAGGTGTGGCTTCGCGAAGAGGCTAAGATTTCCGCTGAGCGCAAACTTTTGGCTGGCGTTGAGGAAAAACGAAAATTCGAGTACGCGCGTAACTCTGGTTGGGCAGCAGGAAGAAACACATCAACAGTGACTTTCGGACCGACGCTCGACCAGACGCGCACGCACGTGGGCATCGCTGGAAGCTCCAACGCCGTCATGCGCAATTAATTAATTTTCAACGTACCAATGTTGTCTCAGTGTGTTGTTTGTTCGTCTACTAGGTTCTCATTCTTCTAGGCTATATAGGATTGCTGCTATTTATCTACTCATCTAATCTTTAAATCTTAAAACGTTGGAACTTCATCCGTTTCTCCTGCGCTAGCTCATTCTTCTCGCGTGGTGGCACTCTATGCTCTACTCGGCGGAGCCCAGTCCGCGCGCAACGAAGCGATGAACGACGATCCCTGGCCGACATCAACGGTGTTGCGCTCGTCTTCGAAGTCAGAGTCAACGGGTATCGAAGCTCGATCGCGCACACGCTTTGTCGTCGTTGCTCGCGCTTTTGGATGCATCGTTGACGCTCCGCCGACGTCGACCGTCGAGTGATCAACTGACTCGATGCAACGCGCGGCGTGATACAATCGCCGCACGTAGGGGTGATTGTCGGCGTTTCCCGACGCGTAATCAATGATTGCATCCAAGACTCTCGGTGGCGGCTCCAATTCCGACGCCCAAGCGCGAACGTCATCGTTCTTTGCGAGGTTGTCTAGGGGATTTGGCACACGCTCTTTGACGCGTCGGGACCAGCCTTGTTTAGCCGTCAAAGATTTTCGCGCCGCAATCCTTCGACTCGCGCGCCATTCGCTGAGCTGCAACGATGGCACCGGCGGCGACGATAAAAGCTCTGCGGAATCTAAAAGCTCGCTGGAATTCATGCGCCAACCGTCGCTCAACTTGCTGTGCAGATAGGCCACCGCGTCGTTTCCGCTCGACTCATTCTTCGATTCATTCTTCGCGTCAACAGCCATCGGCACGCGTCCGTTAACCACGTAATTATACACGAATGGGACGCTCACAAACTCATGTTTCGCGCGCGCGGCCGTAGACGTGATGTTTGCCGCCGCCTCGTCGACGTCGACGCGTTCCGCGGCGTCGTGCTCCGCGAGCGCCGGCGACTCATAAAACAGAGGTCGCAACCTCACTTCGCCCTCTTCTTCAACCGAACGCTCGTAAGTCTGACAATATACCCCACGCGCGTTCATCCAAACGAGCGCGTCAAACTCTTCCGTATTCACCGCATCGAATCCTCGCAACGGCGTCGATCCAAACGTCGTGACGACGCCCGGCGACAGCGCGCGCGCGCCGCCGCCGCTGGAATACCCATTCCTCCCTTTATCTTCCCTCGCGCACTCGTACAAAAACACCTCATTCCTCGACGACGAGAACGCGCGCACGCCCAGCGTCGTTCTTCGTCGCCGCCACGCCGACGTATCGTCCAGCGTCACCGTCGTCGGCGCTTCGATTCCTCGATGTTCCCATCGAACCACGGGCTCGCTCGCGCGTCTCGCGTCGCGAATCTCCACGTGCGCCCTCGCGCGCGCCCCTCGCTCGATCGCCAACGCGTAATAGTGCTCGATCGCGTCGCGCGACATGGCCACGAAATTCCCATCGGCGCCGCTCGCGTGGAGCTCGCGAACCTCCGCCGCGCGCGCGCGCGCGTCCACCAACGCCACCTCTCTCGCGCTCGCGTGAATCACGCACTTTGGATGGGGGTGTCGCGCTAAACCATAAAACGCGCTTTCGCCCTCACCAACGGGCGCGCGTACGACGTCCACAACGTTCCCGACGCGAGCGACGTACACCCCCCCGTCCGCCGCGGCGTACGCGCACGCCGCGTCCCCAGCTCTCGGCATCGCGCGAATCGCTCGCACGTTCGACGCCCTCTCGCCGCTTCCCTCCTTCCCTCGCTCCGTCGCTCCGTCGCGTAACACCGCTATCGTTGGCGCCCTGTCGCTCGCGACGTCGAACGCTCGATACGCGCGCACCGCGCCGTCGTCGCTCGCGAACGCCACGTCAACCTCCCCTCGCCTATCGCTCGCGATGTCGAACGCATCGCACGCCGCCGTCGCGAAATCGCACGCAAACGTCATCGCGCGCCCGCAGGCGAGCTTTCGCCCTCGCGCGTTCGCGCTCGATCTCGCGCGCGCGAACGCGAACGCGCGCACGCCTCGCGCGTCGCGCGTCGCCGCCGCGAACGTCTCCGTCCCGATCGCACACGCGACGACGGCGGAAGACGTCGCGCACGGCGCGTCGACGAACGCGAATGCGCGCGACGGCGCGCACGCGCGAACGCGCTCGGTCGCGCTTTCGTCGTGTGCGTCCAATGCGAACGACGAGGTCGACCCGAGTCGACCGGGCGCGCGCGCGTGCGCCATAATGTGCGGTCGTGTGGAGGGACAATTCGACGAGTTGTGAATCACAAAGCTACACCAACGACTGGTGACGACGACCACGCGATGGTTAGACCGTGGTGAGGGACACATCGACGAGGTGTGAATCACAAAGCTACACCAACGACTGGTGACGACGACCACACGATGGTCCGACCGTGGTGA
>Ga0222713_10001657_pt1 | contig 24694 bp, 21 predicted proteins | sample C33_649DmetaG_FD_165061 | JGI IMG/M metagenome (GOLD analysis project Ga0222713, IMG submission 165061) | Estuarine water microbial communities from San Francisco Bay, California, United States - C33_649D | ecosystem: Environmental > Aquatic > Marine > Unclassified | place: USA: California... | reverse complement strand
GATATTTGAGCTGCGGCTGCACCATGACTACGAACCCGCGGGCAAGAAAACCCCGCTGGAGCTGCTCGACGAAACCCGCCGCGAGGTGGCCGTGCTCTTTCCGCCCGACTACAACCGGTTTCCCAACAATTTTTCCCATATCTTCGCCGGGGGTTACGCGGCGGGTTACTACAGTTATAAATGGGCCGAGGTTCTTTCCGCTGATGCATACAGCCTGTTCGAGGAAAACGGCGTCCTTGACCCGGCCACCGGCATGCGTTTCTGGAATGAGGTGCTGGCTGTCGGCGGCAGCCGGCCGGCATTTGAATCCTTCGTTGCGTTCCGGGGCAGGGAGCCCAAAGTGGACGCACTGCTGAAGCATAACGGTATGGCCCCGCAGCCGGCCTGATCACGGGCTGCGCCAACCGCGCCCGCGCGCGGTATCATGATGACACAGGAACAACGACCGGATAATTTTTCGAGGAGCGCGACATGACCAGAGTGTCCGTACTGCTCGCCATGCTGCTGGTGGGAATCCCGGCACAGGCTGCGCAACTTTATCGCTGGGTGGATGACAAGGGGCGCGTGGAGTGGCGTGATACACCCCCCCCTTCGACGGCAAAAAAAGTCGAGCGCCGGACGATCGAAGCCAGCGTGATTGAAACTTCCACTGCGCCTTACAGCGTGCAGCAGGCACGGCGCAATTTTCCCCTGACACTGTACGTCTCAGACTGCGGTGAGGCGTGCACCAAGGCCAAAGCCCACCTCACCCGCCGCGGCATACCATTTGCCGAGAAAAACCCCCAGGACGACATCGAAGGCTACAAAAAACTGACCAATGGCACTCTCGAAGTGCCCATGCTGTTTGTCGGTCGTGAAGCCCTGAAAGGTTATGAACAAGGGGCATGGGATGCAGCGCTGGATAATGCCGGGTACCCTCGAACCGTGGTCGGCGCGCGTACTGCCGCTCCTCAGGCACCGAGTCCGGCCCCGCAACCGGCCAAACCCGCGGTAAATCCGGCCGAAGCGACGGCGAATCCTGCGGCTCCCGCCGCGGCACCAGCTCCAGGTGCGGAACCCGCTCCAGCGAAATGAGGCTCGCCACCTGGAATGTCAACTCGCTGAAAGTCAGGTTGCCACAGGTGCTGGACTGGCTTGTCAGCCACCAGCCGGACGCGCTGTGCCTGCAGGAAACCAAGCTGGAGGACTCGAAGTTTCCCCTCCAGGATATTCTCGCGGCGGGGTATCACGCGGTATACAGCGGGCAGAAAACCTACAACGGGGTCGCCATCCTGACGCGGCAGCCGGTAACCGACATTTGTTGCGATATTCCCGGTTTTGACGATCCGCAAAAACGCGTCATCGCAGCCACGCTGGATGGAGTCCGGGTAATCTGCGCCTACATTCCCAACGGCGAATCCGTCGACTCTGAAAAATACCGTTACAAAATGGCATGGCTGGACGCACTCACCAATTATCTGCGCTCCCAGCTAAACCAGCACCAGGCCATCGCCCTGCTCGGCGACTACAACATCGCCCCTGAGGACCGTGACGTACATGATCCGGAGGCGTGGAAAGGAAAAGTGCTGTGCAGCGATCCGGAACGTGCATCATTTGCGCGGCTCACCGATCTTGGACTGAAAGATGCTTTTCGCCTGTTTGAGCAGCCCGAGCGGTCTTTCTCGTGGTGGGATTACCGGATGAATGCGTTTCGCCGCAAAATGGGCTTGCGCATAGATCATATCCTCGCCTCGGATAATCTTGCCGCCCGTTGTACGGCCTGCGCGATCGACCTCGAACCCCGTCGCCATGAACGACCTTCGGATCACACGCCAGTCTTCGCCGATTTTTCCTGATAGCAGCAAATTCGGCCAGTCGCTGGAATATCTCAGGCCCGCAGGGTAACGAATTCCTCGGCCGTGGTCGGATGAATGCCGATCGTCTCGTCAAATCTTGATTTTGTAGCCCCGCATTTGATGGCTACTGCCATGCCCTGAATGATCTCGCCTGCCTGATCACCCACCATGTGCGCACCGAGTACGCGGTCTGTTTTCCGATCTACGACCAGCTTCATGAAAACCTTTTCAGGCGCGCCCGAAAGAGTCGCCTTGAGCGGGCGAAAGCGGGTTCGGTAAATATCGATCTCGGAATAACGTTCACGGGCCTGGGCCTCGGTCAATCCAACAGTTCCGATATGCGGATGGCTGAACACGGCGGTGGGAATGTTTTCATAGTCCAGCCTTGCTGACTCACTCTTGAACAGGGTACGGGCCAGCACCATGGCTTCAGCAATCGCAACCGGGGTCAGCTGCACCCTGCCAATCACATCGCCTATGGCGTATATGGAAGGCACCGAACTGCGGTATTGCTCATCGACCTGAATTGCCCCGTTCCGGGCCGTTGCCACGCCCGCAGCCTCGAGCCCGAGTCCTTCGACATTGGGATGGCGGCCGGTGGCAAACATCACGCAGTCGGTGGTGGTTGCCTGCCCGGACCTCAGGGTGACTTGCAGTGCCCCTTCAGCACGATCGACACGAGTCACGCTTTCATTCAGTCGCAAACGGACTCCCTGCTGGGTGAGTTCCTCGGCAAGGACCTTGCCCAGATCTTCGTCAAATCCACGCAGCACTTGTCCACCGCGATGTACCAGCGTCGTATCGACACCCATTCCACAGAATATCGAAGCAAATTCCACGGCGATATATCCGCCGCCCTGCAAAACGACGCGGGATGGCAACCGATCAAGATGAAAAGCCTGGTCTGAAGTGATGCCCAGTTCGGCTCCCGGAATGTCGGGTTTGACCGCCCGGCTGCCAGTGGCAATCAGGATATGTGCCGCCGTGAATGTCCGGTTTCCGACTGTAACGCTGTGCGCATCGGTCAGCCGCGCACGTCCGGTGATCAAGCTGACGCCTGCACCCTCCAGCAGCCTGGCGTATACGCCGTTCAACCGCGAGATTTCGCGGTCCTTGTTTGCCAGTAAACGGCTCCAGTCAAAGTGCGTATCTTTGAGTGTCCAGCCATAGCCGGCGGACTCGGCAAAATCAGCCGAAAACCCGGCGGCATAGGAAAAAAGCTTTTTGGGAATGCACCCCGCATTGACGCATGTCCCACCCAGGGCAGCGGCCTCGATCAGGGCCACTTTGGCGCCATAAGCCGAAGACATACGGCTCGCGCGAACTCCTCCAGATCCGCCACCGATGACAATCAAGTCGTAATCGTAGAGTTCCATTTGCCCCGAATCTCCGCGCAACAATGATCCGGAGGAATATTACTACGTGTCTTCGCTGCGACCGGAATCGATCTTGAGTTCCTGGATTTTGCGGGTCAGCGTGTTGCGACCCAGACCCAGCAACTGGGCAGCCTCGATGCGGCGTCCCCCGGTTTGAGCCAGGGCTTTCTGGATGAGCGTCTTTTCAAACTGCCGGGTCAAATCATCGATAATCCCGGTCTCGCCGCGATGCAAACGCAACTCTGCCTCCCTCGCCAGCGCCGCGACCCAGTCGTCCGTGCCGGAAGATGTCGATTCCTCACGCATTTCCGGTGGCAGGTCCTTGACTTCGATCGTCGCGGCCGGAGCCATTACCGTCAGCCAATGGCAGAGATTCTCCAGTTGCCGGACATTCCCCGGCAGGTCCTGCATGGATATGTAGCTCAGCGTACCCTCGGACATGCGCTTGGGCTCGACCCCCAGTTCGCGAGCGCTTTTTTGCAGGAAAAACCGTGCGAGCAGCGGAATATCCTCACGCCGCTCGCGAAGCGAAGGCAGCCTCAGTCTGATCACGTTGAGGCGATGAAACAAATCCTCCCGGAACAACCCCTGTTTTACCCTTGCCTCGAGATCCTGATGTGTTGCTGCAATGACGCGGACATTCGCCTTGATCGGTTGATGACCGCCAACGCGGTAAAAATTGCCGTCTGACAAGACGCGCAACAGACGCGTTTGCAGTTCCTGGGGCATATCGCCGATCTCGTCCAGAAACAGCGTTCCGCCTTCAGCCTGTTCAAAACGGCCGCGACGCATGTTCTGCGCACCGGTAAACGCACCGCGTTCGTGACCGAACAATTCCGATTCAAGAAGCTCTTTCGGTATCGCAGCGGTGTTGATGGCAATGAAAGGTCGCCCTGCACGCGGACTGTGCCGGTGCAGGGCACTTGCGACCAGTTCCTTTCCGGTTCCCGATTCACCGGTAATCAATACCGTTGCATGGGACTGCGACAATCGGCCAATCGCACGGAAAACTTCCTGCATTGCTGTTGCCTGCCCCAGTATTTCGGGTACCGATTCGCTGATTTCGCCGCCGGAATCCTGGCGAACGCTTTCGTCCATCGCCCGGCGGATCAGTTCTACGGCATGATCGACATCAAAGGGTTTGGGCAGATACTCGTATGCCCCTCCCTGAAATGCGGTAACCGCGCTTTCCAGATCCGAGTACGCGGTCATGATGATCACCGGCATCGAAGGGTGTCGGGCCTTGGCCTGTTGCAGTAATTCCAGCCCTGATTCACCGGGCATTCGTATATCGCTGACTACTACCTGGGGTGTTTCATCGGCCAATGCCGCCAAAGCTTCCCGCGCCGATGCGAAGGCCTTGAATGCTATGTTTTCCCGCGTCAGCGCCTTTTCAAAAACCCAGCGTATCGACCGGTCATCATCAATGATCCAGACAGGTTTCATATGGTTGTGCAATCCGGTAAGTGGGTCACGTTGCGGAAGATTGGGTAGCTGCTGAACGGGAATTGCGCATTTCGTCTTCAACCGGCAATAACAGGGTGAAACAGGTCTCCCCTGGCGATGATTCAAAGGCAATCGTGCCGTTATGCTGAGTAATAAAGTTATGCGCTATCGTGAGTCCAAGCCCGCTACCACCTTCCCGGCCTGATACCAGGGGCTGGAAAACACGGTAGCGCATGTCATCTGGAATTCCTGGCCCGTTATCCATGATGCTTACTTCTACCGCGTGACGGTAACGTCGACGGGCGAGTGTCACTTGCCGGGCGATTCGGGTTCGCAGGCGGATTTCTCCACCCGGCATGGCGGCGCCCTTGATGGCCTGTGCAGCATTGCGCACGACATTGAGAACCGCCTGTATAAGTTGCTCCCGGTCCCCGGTCAGTAAGGGCATGCTGGTATCGTAATCCCGACGCACGGCGATTCCGGGAAATTCAGCAAGCATTACGCTGCGCACCCGCTCAAGCACTTCGTGGATATTCACCGGACCGGGTAACGGCAGCCGATGCGGGGCCAGCAGTCTGTCCATCAGCGCCTGCAGCCTGTCCGATTCTTTTATGATGACCTGGGTGTATTCATGCAATCCCGGGCGCTCGAGTTCCCGGTCAAGCAATTGGGCGGCACCGCGAATTCCACCCAGCGGATTTTTTATCTCATGCGCCAGATTGCGGATCAGATCACGATGCGCCTGGCTCTGTTCCAGCAGACGCGCCTCCCGCTCCACCCGTAACTGCTGGTCTATCTGCCTGAATTCGAGAAGAATGCTTTCACCATTGTTTCCACCGATGTCGGTCGGGCTCACCGTGCAGGACAAGTGCAACCGCAGCCTCCCGTTTACTGCGATCTCGAGTTCATGCTCCGTATAGCTGCAATTGTTGACTCTTGAGTAGTCGATTGCCGCAGCCAGGACATCGTTTTCACCCAGCAACTGGCCCAGTGTCAGGCCTGCCGCAGTAATGTGCGAGGCCTCGAAAAGATTTTCTGCTGCTGGATTCATGTGCATTACTGCGTGCTCTTCGTCTATCACCACCACCGCGGTGGCGAGCAAATCGAGCCCAGCCAGCATGTTCTGGTTCATGGCAACGGGCGACGAGAGTTTTGGAGCAAGATACGGGCCAGCATCTTCCCCATTGAAAATAGCCCGGTGTGGCGTGTCCCAACGAAAGCGCCTGGGGGGAAACCCTTAATGCAGCAACTCAGCGCAGCAGCGAGAGTTCCTTGCGCAGATTCGCGATATTGCCTTCGTGAAGGGCAACTTTTTTCTTGTAAGGCTCCAGCCGGTCGAGAACGCGCTGGTAATTGCGCTCGCTCCCCAGCCGAATGGCTTCCTGTTCTGCCAGATCCCTTCTGGCCTGATCGAGCAGCTTCTGTTCGCTTGCCATCTCCTGCTCGAGGATTTTCCGCCGCGCGTCGTCTCGTTGTTGCTGGGTATTGGGATCGACTTTGGGAAATGCGCCCGGCGTTGCAGATTTCTGGCTTGCTCCGGCCCCGGGTTTCGGAGGAGCAGGGATGCTCGAAACCGGTGGCAGATTCATCAGCTTGCACCCTGCCGCCGCGGCCTCCACCTTGTTGTTGGTGAAACTCTTGTTGCCGCTGGCGTCGATACACTGATAAATCTCGGCCTGCGCCGCAAAAGCCACGCCTGACAACAACATTAACAATGACAGCTCGCGCTTCATGGGAAAGCCCGGTGGTATCCGCACATCGGCTGGTTTTTCCTTCAACGGCAAACGCTACAGCCTGGTTGACTGGTGACATGAAAAAATACGAGCTAAGTCTATGTCAATAAAGATAAATCCGCAAACCCGTCACAACCAATCATGGCCTCGAAATACAAAAGGGCGGGCATTTGCCCGCCCTTTTGCCGATCCCCATGCAATCAGAGGCTGTAATACATCTGGAACTCGATGGGATGCGTAGTCATGCGGAACGAAGTGACTTCTTCCATTTTCAACGCGATGTAGGCATCAATCATGTCGTTGGAGAACACGCCGCCGCGGGTGAGGAACTCGCGATCCTTGTCCAGAGTTTCCAGCGCCTGATCCAGCGAGGCACACACATTCGGCACCTTCTTCGCTTCTTCAGGCGGCAAGTCGTAGAGATTCTTGTCGACCGCATCACCGGGATGAATCTTGTTCTGGATGCCGTCAATGCCGGCCATCATCATCGCGGTAAATGCCAGGTAGGGATTTGCCGTCGGATCAGGGAAACGCACCTCAATGCGGCGCGCCTTCGGACTGGACACATACGGTATGCGGATCGAGGCCGAGCGATTCTTGGCTGAATATGCCAGATTGATCGGCGCCTCGAATCCCGGCACCAGACGCTTGTATGAATTGGTTCCAGGATTGGTGATTGCGTTCAGCGCCCGCGCATGTTTGATGATGCCACCGATGTAAAACAGGGCGAGTTCGGATAGGCCTGCATAACCGTTGCCGCTGAACAGATTCTGGCCGCCCTTCCACAGAGATTGGTGCACGTGCATGCCCGAGCCGTTGTCACCGACCACCGGCTTCGGCATGAAGGTCGCCGTCTTGCCGTAGGAATGCGCAACGTTGTGCACCGTGTATTTGAGAATCTGGTTCCAGTCAGCGCGCTTGACCAGACTGTTGAACTTGGTGCCGATTTCACATTGTCCCGGCGCAGCCACTTCGTGGTGATGCACCTCGACTTCAACACCCTGCTCTTCCAGGGCAAGGCACATGGCCGAACGAATGTCCTGCAGTGAATCCACCGGCGGCACCGGGAAGTATCCACCCTTGATCGGGGGGCGATGGCCCATGTTGCCGCCTTCCATTTCGTCACCCGAAGCCCAAGGCGCTTCGGTCGTGGTGATCTTGGAGAACGCACCTGACATGTCCACTTTCCACTGCACCGAATCGAAAACAAAAAACTCGGGTTCCGGACCAAAGTAGGCAGTGTCACCAATTCCAGTCGACTTCAGATAGGCTTCGCCGCGCTTGGCAATCGACCGGGGATCGCGGTCATAGCCTTTTCCATCTGTCGGCTCGACAACGTCACAGGTCAGATTCAGCGTCGCCTCGTCGGTAAACGGATCCATACGTGCGCTGTCGGGGTCCGGCATCAGCAACATGTCGGAGGCCTGAATGCCCTTCCAGCCGGCAATCGACGAGCCGTCAAACGCATGGCCGTCGGTGAACTTGTCATCGCCGAACATTTTGGCCGGCACGGAAACATGTTGTTCCTTGCCTCGGGTATCGGTAAATCGCAGATCAACAAATTTGACTTCGTTGTCCTTGAGCATTTTCATTACTTCTGCGGCGCTGGCCATCTAACTCTCTCCTAACGATTGCTATGGATTAAAAGATTTGAGTAACTCCACCCAGATACTCAGCAGGATGTGTACCAAGGCGGTGCATGACTAACTTATTGAATATAAATAATAATTAAACAACATCAGGCTTTTGGGCGCACCATTATTGTGCGCGTCGGATTCGGGCGCCTCATTATAGTGCATAAACTCATCCATGGTACTCAGTTAGAATCCGCCTCCTCTTTTACCCACGGCAAATCCATGAGCAACGATAACCGCAGTCCGCAACAGTCAGCCCGCGCACGCGCCCAGCAAATGGGGCTTCCCTACAGCGGAGCATTGCTGCCCAAGGAAGCATTTGAGCTCTGGAAATCGAGCCCCGGCGCTCAACTGGTCGACGTACGAACGCGGGCAGAATGGGACTGGGTGGGTCGCATTCCGGGTGCCGTGGAAATTGAACTGCTGAGCTATCCCGGCAACCGTCCCAACCCTGAATTCATGCAGCAATTGGCCGAAAAGGTCGCCGCCGATGCACCGGTTCTTTTCATTTGTCGCAGCGGAGGTCGTTCCCACAATGCAGCAATGCTGGCAACACAGGCTGGCTACGCCGACTGCTACAACGTGCTGGAAGGCTTCGAGGGTGATCGCGATCCGCAAGGACATCGCAATGTCGTCGGCGGCTGGCGCGCCTCAGGCTTGCCCTGGATTCAGAGCTGACCTGGCCGCATTACGATGACCGAAGGCGCGGTCTGATTATTTTCCGCGCCAGACTACGCCATAAAGATCGTGACGGCGGTCACGAAGGTTGCGCACAGTCCCGTTGTTGCGAGCTGTAATCAGCGTATCCGGTCGAAGGTCGGCAATCGCCACCGTCTCCACATTGGGCGTGGTGTCCGCAGCAATGCCATCCCGCGCAAACGGAAAGTCACAGGGTGTCAGCACACAACTCTGCGCATATTGAATATCCATGTTGCTGACATTGGGGAGGTTGCCGACATTGCCTGACATCACCACGTAGAGCTGGTTTTCCACCGCCCGGGCGTGGCAGCAATATCTGACTCGCAGATAACTCTGACGTTCATCGGTGCAAAAAGGCACGAAAAGAATATGTATGCCCTGATCGGTCAAATGCCGCACCAATTCCGGAAATTCCGAGTCGTAGCACACCAGTACCCCGATCGGCCCGCAGTCGGTTTCTATCGCGGCGACTGACTGCCCGCCCTCGATATTCCACCATGACACTTCGTTCGGCGTCGGATGGATCTTGGGTTGCTCGAAAATGCTGCCATCCCGCAGGAACACATAGGAAATATTTTCGACCCTTCCGCTCGGCACGCGTGTCGGATGCGACCCGCCAATGATGTTGATGTTGTGCCTCAGGGCCAGCTCGCGCATCGCCGTGCGAAAGCGCGGGGTGTATTCGGTAAGCGCCTCGATGGCCTCTGCCGGCGGCATTTCCCTGTTTTCGATCGACAGCAACTGCAAAGTGAAAAGCTCGGGGAACACCACGAAGTCGCCGTTGTAGGTCGCAACCACGTCGACGAAATATTCGACAAACTTGATGAATTCTTCGAAGGAATGCACACGCCGGAGCATGTACTGCACGGTGCCGACGCGGACGGAATCCGCCAGCCTGCCCCCGGAATAAGCCTGTTTGCGCACAGCCTGATCCTCCGGAACCTTGGGGTTGCGCCACACCAGGTGCACCCCGTAATTCAGGGACTGCTGATCGTTCGTTATGTAGTCCGGGACAATGCCTATGATTTCGAAACGGTTGCGCAACTGAAATGAAAGCACCGGGTCACGCTGGCGCTTCTCCCGCACTTCTTCCACATATTTTTCTACCGTGCCAAAGCGCTTTATCCGCCGCGCCAGCGTCGGCAATCTGCCTACGAACACGATTCCCCGAAGCTTGCGCTCCTCACAAAGCTTCTTGCGCTGGTTGTAAAGCCGCTGCCCCAGGTGATACCCGCGGTAATCGGGGTCAACACAGACTTCCATGCCGTAGAGCCAGTCACCACCCGGATCGTGGCGTGCCGCATAACCATTGCCGGTTATTTCCACCCAGGAGTGTGGCTTAAGCGCGACGTCACCGCGAGTAATGAATGTCGCACAGTATCCGACGATTTTTTCATCGACGGTGATTACGAATTGTCCTTCTGGAAAAATATTGATCTGCCCTGTAACAGCGCCAGCCGAATAACCCTTCATTCCGGACTCGGCATAAACACGGGCAGAAAGAGTGCAAATTGCCTGCACATCAGCCAGCCCGGCGTTACGAATGTGCAATCGTGTCTTTGGATCAGAAAGCGTTGTTGTCGTCATTATTTGTCTCCCCCAACTAATGCGACAACGACAAAAAAATAAAGTTCAATCAGAGCAAAAACTGAACTTTCTGCCAGCTATTACCAGTTGATTAAACCGGTATACGCACTGACGATTATGAACAAGCCGAAAGCAATTCGGTACCAGGCAAAAATCCTGAAATCGTGAGTCGCAACGTAACGCATCAGCCAGCGTATGCAGATGAAAGCGGAAAAAAATGCGCTGACGGTGCCGATCGCGAACAAACCGATATCGTCGAACGAAAACAGCAAGCGATTGCGGTAGAGATCATATGCGCCGGCTGCCATCAGCGTCGGCACCGCAAGGAAAAAGGAAAACTCCGTTGCCGTCCTGCGCGACAGCCCGAACAGCATGCCACCGATGATGGTTGCGCCCGAACGCGACACCCCGGGAATCAGGGCGAAGGATTGCGCAATTCCGACCTTGAGTGCATCGAGCCAGGTCATCGCATCGACTTCGTTGATGCGCGATTCCCGTTCGTGCCTATCCACGGCGAGAATGACGAATCCGCCGACAATCAGGGCAATAGCCACCGGCACCACATGAAACAAGTGCGCCTTGATAGCACTGCCCAGCGCAAGACCGATGATCGCGGCAGGCATGAACGCCGCAATAAGGTTGAACGCGAATCGCCGCGCCTGCTGGTCGGAAAAGAGGCCGCACAACACACCGGAAAAACGGCCACGGAATTCCCAGCACACCGCCAGCATGGCGCCGGTCTGGATGACCAGTTCGAATACCTTGCCTTTTTCGTCGTTGAAATCGAGCAGGTCGCCGACAATGATCAAATGACCCGTGCTGGATACCGGCAGGAATTCGGTAAGCCCTTCGACGACGCCCAGTATCAGGGCTTTCAATGCGAGTGCGGCATCCATGTTCGATGCCATTTTACGCGAATGGCGCTAGTCATTCATAACGCAGGGCCTCAATCGGCAGCAACAGCGATGCCTTGCGTGCAGGATAAAAACCGAAGAACACGCCAATAGCTGCGGCGAATCCCACGGCGAGCACTACCGGCTCAACCCCCAGCTCAACCGGCCAGCCGGCAAACTGTGCGATCGCCACGGAACTGCAAATGCCGATGGCAATGCCAAGAAAACCACCGATCAGCGCCAGCGTGATCGCCTCTACCAGAAACTGGGTGAGTATGTCGCGGCCGCGTGCGCCAACCGCCATGCGCAAGCCGATCTCTCGGGTACGCTCAGTCACCGAAACCAGCATGATGTTCATGATTCCAATGCCGCCAACCAGCAGCGACACTGACGCGACAGCAGCAAGCAGGAGCCCCATGATGCGGCTGGATTCCTCCCGCGTCGCGAGTATCTCCGACAGGTTACGCAGTGTGAAATCATCGTCCTGGCCAGCCTGGATACGATGCCGCTGACGCAGTAATTCCCGGATCTGGGTCTCGGCCTCCGCCATACTCTCCCCGTCGCGGACCTTGATCGAGATCGAACCCACGGTGCGCAGCTTGCCGCTACCGCGCCCCAGCACGCGGTTTCGCGCAGTTGAAATCGGCATCAGGATTACGTCGTCCTGATCCTGCCCCATCATGCTCTGGCCCTTTTTTTCAAGCGTTCCGATGACCACCATCGGCACCTTGCGGATACGTACGACCTGGCCTACCGGATCAGCGTCATCGAAAAGGCTGCGCACTACCGTATCACCGAGCAGCACCACTTTTGCGGAACCGGTGAAGTCAGCGGGATCAAACATCTTCCCGCTCGCCACCTGCCAGTTACGGGCTTCAAAATATTCATTGGTGATGCCGTAAATGATGGTGGACCAGTTGTTGGTACCTGCCACCACCTGTCCGCCGCCGCGTAATGCCGGTGCCGCCGCCTGCACTGCGGGAATGTCGCGCTGGATGGCGTAAGCGTCCTCTTCAGTCAGCGTGTTGCGCGATCCGGCACCCATGCGTGCACCACCACTGGTTGTAGATCCCGGAAGCAGAATGATCAGGTTGGTGCCCAGCCCCTTGATTTGTTCCTCAATCCGGTTTTGGGCACCCGAACCCACTGCAATCATGGTTATGACCGCCGCGACGCCAATGATGATGCCGAGCATGGTCAATGCACTGCGCAGCTTGTTGATGCGCAATGCACGTAAGGCAATACGGATACTGGCAATGATGTTCATGCCGTCTTTTCCGTTTGAGACCGGCCGACCTTGAACTGTTCAGCCAGTACCGCCGCATCCTTGGGCTGTTCGACCTCGTGATCCTCGACCACCCGTCCGTCGCGGAACAACACCATGCGCTTTGCGAATTCGGCGATGTCTCGTTCGTGCGTTACCACTACCACCGTCATGCCGCGCGAGTTCAATTGCTGCAGCATCGCCATGACTTCACAGCTGGTCTGGGTATCGAGGGCGCCGGTAGGTTCATCCGCGAGAATCAGCACCGGGTCGTTCACCAGGGCACGCGCGATGGCCACGCGCTGCTGCTGCCCGCCGGATAGCTGCGCGGGATGATGATGAACACGATCAGCCAGCCCAACCTCGGCAAGCCGCTCCGCCGCCCGGCGCTGTCGCTCCTCAGCCGGCACTCCGCAATAGAGCAAGGGCAGAGCGACATTCTCCATCGCTGAAGTACGCGGCAATAAATTGAAGTTCTGGAATACAAATCCGATGCGCCGGTTGCGGATCGCCGCAAGCTTGTCGCGATGCTGACCGGATATGCGGTCGCCAGCCAGCACATAGTCGCCGGTACTGGGCACGTCCAGACAACCCAGCAGATTCATGAAAGTCGACTTGCCCGAGCCGGAGGGCCCCATTACGGCGACAAATTCGCCGGATTGGATTTGCAGCGATACCCCGCGCAACGCCTGCACCGACAAACCGCCCATTTCATAAGATTTGGTGATGTCCTGAGTGATGATCAATGGCTGAGTCATCTTTGCTCTCAGAAAATCATGCGATTTGACGTTGGAGTTGGCAGTTTTTCAAAATCCGAAGCGCGGCCCGCTCCCGCTCCGATTGGGCGCCGCGCGCGAAGCTGAACCACCCCCCGAACCAACGATAACCTCATCTCCGATCTTGACTTCGTCTCCGATCAATTCGGTATGGGAGCCATCACTGATACCAAGACGAACGTTGACCGCCTTCGGTTTCCCCTCCGGGTCTGTCATCCATACGGTGCCGCGGCGGGCGGTAATCCCCTGCTGGGCAGCGACCATGGTCTCGTATTTTTCCTTTTGGCCCTCATCAAGCATGCCGGCAATCTGGGCCCGGGACTCTGCGCGCAAGCGGGCAATTTCGCGTTTACGGGTCGCCGGATCATCTGTGGAGATTCCGGCAATTTTTTCACGCGTTTCACGCTGTATGGCCTCAAGCCGGTTCTGCTGCTCCTCACTCAAACCCAGCTCCTTGGTCAGTCTTTCACGTGTCGCCTGACCTCCGCCGCCGCCTTTGGCAGATTCAGTTCCGCCTTTCGCTGCAGGCTTTGCAGCCGGCTTTGGTGCTGCCATTCCGGTCGGCCTGAAGCGCAGTGCCGCATTGGGCACCTTGACAACGTTATCCCGTTTGGCCGTGATGATGCGTACATTGGCGCTCATGCCCGGGAGCAAAGCCTGATCCGGATTCGGTGCGGAAATTACAGCGATATAGGTCACTACGTTCTGCACCACTTGCGCCGCCTTGCGCACCTGCATGATCTTGCCGCTGAAGGTGCGCCCGGGGAAAGAATCCACGGTAAACGTTGCTTCCTGGCCAACGGCAACGCGTCCGATTTCTGCCTCGTCAATGGAGGCCTCGACCTGCATGTCAGTCAGGTTGCGCGCGATCAGGAACAGGGTGGGTGCTTGCAGGCTGGCCGCCACGGTTTGCCCGGCATCCACTGCGCGTGAAATAACGATGCCGTCCACGGGGGCGCGTATCGCGGTGCGCTCTAGATCGACTTTCGCCTGGGCCAGTTGGGATTCGCGCTGCTTAACCAGCGCTTCTCCGTTGCGAACTTGCGCATCTCCGACGGCACGCTGGGCCTGGGCAGTCTTGACATTCTCCTGCGCCGTTGCCAGAGCAGACTGCGATTTTTCGAGCACGGCTTGGGAAACGAATCCTTTTTCAACCAGCGACTGGTTACGTTTGAGGTCGCGTTCGGCCTCGGCCAGGGCGACCTGGGCCCGTGACACCTCGGAATGTAGAGCAGAGACGTTCGCGCGCTGGGTCAGCGCCGTGGCACGCGCAGCCTCGAGGTCGGCCATGGCCTGGTTGACCCGCAACGCAAATGAGTCGGGGTCGATGCGCGCAATGATGTCGTCTTTTTTGACCACGGAGTTGTAGTCAACAAATATCTCCTTGATCTGACCCGAGACTTGGGAGCCCACCTGAACCGAAACCACCGGATTGAGAGTGCCCGTGGAGGAGACTGCTGCGACCAGGCTGCCGCGTTCGATCTTGGCCAGACGATGATTGGTTTGCACCGATTGGCCACCGTAATGCCAGTAGGCGGCAAAAGCCAGCCCCAGGACAGCAAGTAACCCGGCCGCCACCTGCAGTTTTCTTTTCAAGTTGGATCCGAAAAAAGGTAAAGCCGGATTCTAGTTCCCGCCAAAAAAACCTGGTCGGCAGTTCATTTGACCGCTGATGGTGAATTCAGTTCTCTCACCGCTTCCCGCAAGGTGCTCTCGGCAATATGAGACAGCAACATGCCGGCAACAAGCCCCCGCGCTTTCAACTCAACCTCTATGGACTCAAGTCGGCGTTTCAATTCTGCGGATGGCGGCGGCTCCTCGCGACCCTCCGCAGCCGCCAGCAAGGCAGCCCGCATCTGGGCAAAAAGCAAACCGACATCGTTTTCGCTGACGACCCCGCTGAAAAGGGTCTGGGGAAGCAATTCAAGTTGCCGGTGCGGAATGGGGTCAGCGGCTGAAACCGGTGTCGACAGCACCGCCCCCAGGGCCAAGATGGTGAGGTTCTGATTCAGACGCATGTCCATAGCCTCCTGCTAATTATGCCTGTTCCGCCCTAACGCCGCTGATTATCGGCTGGTGTACGGGTTTTAGCGCATCAGGTCTTGCGATAAATTTCCGCCCCCTGCTGGACGAATTCCTGGGCCTTGTCCTGCATGCCCTTGCTGAGCGCGTCTTTTTCCGAAACCCCCTGCGCCGCGGCATATTCGCGCACGTCCTGGGTGATTTTCATCGAACAGAAATGCGGCCCGCACATCGAGCAGAAGTGTGCGAGCTTGGCGCCATGTTGCGGCAGTGTTTCGTCATGGAATTCGCGCGCCTTGTCAGGATCCAGACCGAGGTTAAACTGGTCTTCCCAGCGGAACTCGAACCGCGCTTTGGACAGCGCGTTGTCGCGGATCTGCGCACCCGGATGACCCTTGGCAAGATCAGCGGCATGGGCGGCGACCTTGTAAGCCATGATGCCGTCCTTGACGTCGTTCTTGTCAGGAAGTCCGAGGTGTTCCTTCGGCGTCACGTAGCACAACATTGCTGTTCCGTACCAGCCAATCATTGCGGCACCGATCGCCGAAGTAATGTGGTCATAGCCGGGCGCAATGTCCGTGGTCAATGGCCCCAGCGTGTAGAACGGCGCCTCGTCGCAATATTTCAGCTGCAGGTCCATATTCTCCTTGATCATGTGCATCGGCACGTGGCCCGGACCTTCGATCATGGTCTGCACGTCATGCTTCCAGGCGATCTTGGTGAGTTCTCCCAGGGTCTTCAATTCGGCAAGCTGGGCCTCGTCATTGGCGTCGTAGATCGAACCCGGACGCAGGCCGTCGCCCAGCGAAAATGCCACGTCGTACTGCTTCAGCAATTCGCAGATTTCTTCGAAATGGGTGTATAGGAAACTTTCCTTGTGATGCGCGAGGCACCACTTGGCCATGATCGAGCCACCGCGCGAGACGATGCCGGTCATGCGCTTCGCGGTCATCGGGATGTAGGGCAGGCGCACTCCGGCATGGACGGTGAAGTAATCGACTCCCTGCTCGCACTGTTCGATCAGCGTGTCGCGGTAGATTTCCCAGGTCAGCTCTTCGGCTTTGCCGTCGACTTTTTCCAGCGCCTGGTAAATGGGCACCGTGCCGATCGGCACCGGAGAATTGCGGATGATCCACTCGCGGGTTTCGTGGATATGCTGGCCGGTGGACAGGTCCATCACCGTGTCGCCGCCCCAGCGGATCGCCCAGGTCATTTTCTCGACTTCCTCCTGGATGCCGGAGGTCACCGCCGAGTTGCCGATGTTGGCGTTGATCTTCACCAGGAAGTTGCGGCCGATGATCATCGGCTCGATTTCCGGATGGTTGATGTTGACCGGGATGATGGCGCGGCCGCGGGCAACCTCGTCGCGCACGAATTCCGGCGTGATTATTTTCGGGATCGATGCGCCGAAGTGCTGACCGGGGTGCTGCTTCGTCAGCAGTTCGGAGAGCCCTTCGCGGCGCTGGTTCTCGCGGATGGCGATGTATTCCATCTCCGGCGTGACGATGCCCTGCTTCGCATAATGCATCTGCGTCACGTTCTTGCCGGCCTTGGCGCGGCGCGGCTTGCGGCCAAGGTTGAAGCGCAGGCTGGCGAGCTTGGGATCGTTCATGCGCTCGACGCCATAACGCGAAGTCGGACCGGGTAACTCCTCGGTGTCGTTGCGCCCGAGAATCCACGACTGGCGCAGCGGCGCAAGGCCGGAGCGAATGTCGATCTTCACCCCCGGGTCGGTGTAGGGGCCGGAAGTGTCGTAAACCAGGATCGGCGGATTTTTTTCCGCGCCCATAGCAGCCGGCGTGTCCGACTGGGTGATCTCGCGCATCGGCACGCGCACACCCGGATTGGAACCCTCAATGTAGACTTTGCTCGAGTTCGGCAACGGCTTGACTGCACCTTCGTCGACGCGGGCCGTGGCATTGAGGAATTTGGGATTGGCGTTCATGTCTCGCTCCGGTTGGGCGTGCAGGGGTGGAGAGAGACCGGTCTCCACGCTTCCCTACGACGGCATTACCCGTATCAGGTTATGAGGGTTTGTCTCACCCGGAAGCGCGCGCTGCCAGGACCCCTACGTGTACTGTGTTTACGCTAATGGAATTATGGGATAATTGCAAGCATGGGCAGGGATCAGCCGTGCCTTAGAAAACCTTTTTTATACAAGTAGTTACCTGTTCATGAACACGCTCGCCCAGCAGCAAACCGCCACTAACATTCCCGACCTCGAACGCGCACGTTTCAACATGGTTGAGCAGCAGATTCGGCCATGGGAGGTGCTTGACCCGGTCGTCCTCGACCTGCTGCTTCGGGTTCATCGCGAAGACTTCGTGCCCCCACAGCATCGGGCCCTGGCCTTCGTCGACACGGAAATACCGTTGGGTCATGGCGAAGTCATGCTATCCCCAAAACTCGAAGCCAGGATGCTGCAGGAAGCAGGGATCCAGGCGAGCGACACCGTGCTGGAAGTGGGGACCGGCAGCGGCCATATGACAGCATTGCTGGCCAGCCTCTCCCGCCACGTCTACAGCGTTGACATCGTTCCTGATTTCACCAAAAACGCGGGCGCCAAAATAGTTGCTGCCGGAATCACCAACATTACCCTTGAAACGGGTGACGCAGCCCGCGGCTGGAGTCGCCATGGCCCCTACGACGTCATCATGGTCACCGGCTCGGTCCCGCTGCTTTCTGACTCATTCACCGGCCTGCTCAAACCGGGAGGCAGAATGATTGCCGTGGTCGGCGAGGCCCCGGCGATGCAAATGCAGTTGATTACCTGCGCCCAGCCGGGCTCGTACCGCACGACGAACCTGTTTGAAACCGTTATCCCCCCGCTGAAAAACGCCCCGCAACGCCGTCGGTTCGAGTTCTAAGCCGGACATGTCGACGCTGCGCTCCATCATGATCCGCGCGCTCATAACCTGTTCCGCCCTGATCGTCCTGCCTGCGTCAGCGGCAGATCTGCTCGACATCTATCGTCAGGCACTGACATCCGATCCGGTTTACAGTGCCGCTCGCGCCTCCTGGCAGGCCGGTCAGGAAAAATTACCTCAAGGACAGGCCGGGTTGCTTCCGTCGGCCACGCTGTCCGGTTCCACTCAGCACAACGACCGTGACTTGCGCTTCCGGAATCCTGCAACCCCGGGCAGCCAGACCCAATTTAATTCGAATTCGGCGTCTGTTTCGCTCACACAGCCCATATATCGCAAACAAAACCTGGTCGCATACGACCAGGGTAAGACCCAGGTCGTGATTGCCGACATCCAGCTGGCGTCCGCTGGACAGGACCTGATTCTCCGTAGCGCACAAGCCTACTTCGATATCCTGCTTGCGCGTGACAATGTTGCATTCACCCAGGCACAGAAAACCGCCATCGGACAGCAGCTCGCTCAGGCGAAGCGCAACTTCGAGGTCGGCAATGCAACGATCACCGATACCCATGAGGCGCAGGCCAGATACGATCTGGTTACGTCCCAGGAAATCGCGGCCCGTAACGATCTCGAAGTTAAAAACCGGGCCCTGGAGCAATTGATCGGCCGCGCCTCCCCGGAACTGCGCACGCTGGGGCAACGCTTCTCTCCTCTGCAACCTGACCCGCAGTCCATGGAGCATTGGGTGGAGCAGTCACGCAGCCAGGGGTTATCCGTACGCATCGCCCAGGAAAACTTAACGCTTGCCGCGCAGGAGGTTGAGCGCAACCGCGGTGCACACTATCCGACCGTGGACGCGTTTGCATCGGTCACTGAATCGGGCTCGGGGTCCGGCGTTCAGGGCGGCAGTGGCACTGATACACGCTCTAAAGTCATCGGCTTGCAGCTTTCGATCCCGCTTTACCAGGGCGGCAGCATCAATTCCCGTGTTCGCGAAGCTGTCGCGAACGAGGAAAAATCCCGGCAGGATCTGGAAAACGCGCGACGCAGCGCCGAGCTTGCTGCACGTTCAGGCTATCTCGGCGTTACCAGCGGCATTGCCCAGGTACGTGCGCTTGAAGCGGCACTGGTATCCAGCCAAAGCTCACTGGACTCCACCCGGCTTGGGCAGGAAGTCGGCGTGCGTACACAAGTGGACGTGCTGAATGCGCAGCAACAACTGTTCAGTGCAAGGCGCGACCTGGCTCAAGCGCGCTACAACTACATTCTGTCCCTGCTGAGACTGACTGCCGCTGCCGGCCGGCTCACCGAAGCCGACCTCCAGCGCGTCAATACCTGGCTGGAAAAATAAGCTTCGCCGGGCGTTACACCTGCAATAACCGCAATACCTGGTCAATAGCGCCGCGGTGAGCGGCAGCAAAAGCCGCCCCGGCATCACCCATGCGCCGGCACGCAGCCTCATCGTCCGCCAGTTGTAACGCCAGCTCTACCGCCTGATTGATATCCTTGGAACGCAGCGCAGCACCGGCAGAAACCGCTTCATCAGCGACCTCGCTGAAATTGTAGGTTGATGGCCCCACGATCACGGGTTTGCCGGCGGCGCAGGGCTCTATCAGATTGTGCGAGCCGAAATCCATGAAACTCCCGCCCATCAGCACAATATCACTCAGCCCGAAATAGGCGGGCATTTCACCCATGCTGTCCCCCAGCAAGACCTGCACGGTACTGTCGAAAGTCATACCCTTGCTGCGACGCTGCAATTGCATACCGCGAGCCTCAATCATTTCCGCGACCTCATCGAAACGCTGCGGATGCCGCGGCACGATAACCCACAGCGCGCTCCCGCCTCCTGTTTGCGCCAGAGCGTCCAGCAAAAGCTTTTCCTCCCCTTCGCGGGTACTCGCGGCCAGGATTACTCGACGACTTGCTGCCGAGGCGCGCCATCGCTGACCTTGTTCGAGTTGTGCGGCCGGCAACTCCTGGTCAAACTTGAGATTGCCCGACACAATGACATTTGCAGCGCCCAAGTCCATCAGACGCGCGGCATCGGCCGCAGTTTGAGCTGCAATCGCGGAAAAGCCCTGCAGCGCGTCACTTATCAGCCTGCCCGCCCGGCGATATCCTGAATGTGAATATTCAGACAATCTCGCGTTGACCAGATACAGCGGCACAGATTTATCCCTGCACGCCTGCACGAGATTAGGCCAGATTTCGGTTTCCATCAGTACGCCTGCAACCGGCCGGAAATGCTTCACAAAACGCGCGACCGCTCCAGGCAAATCGTATGAAAGATAGGCTTGTACCACCTGCCCGCCGAATAGCGCATCGCCTGTCTCACGCCCAGTGGGCGTCATGTGTGTCAGCAATATCTGATGCCCGGGATATCGCTCGCGCAAGGATTGGATCAGGGGGGCCGCAGCCCTGGTCTCTCCCACTGAAACCGCGTGTACCCAGATGCACGGCATCCCGGTCGGGAAATTCTGGTAATAGCCGAATCGCTCCTGGATATGCTGCAGATACCCCGGTTGCTTTCGCGCTCGCCAGAACAGCCGCAACATGACCAACGGCATGCCCAGATAGAGCATCAAGGTATAAAACAAACGTGACATCGTCATTCCATGAAGTCGCGTACCGCATTAATCACGGTCATTGGTGACGGTGGCTTGCCGATACCGCCCAGGTTCGCTGCTTGCGCACAAGCGTAGAGTCCCGTCGCCGCAGGGTCCGTCGCACAATAAATCCCTACCGTGGGCACCCCCAGCGCACCAGCGAGGTGAGTGAGACCGGTATCGGTACCGACGACCACTCGTGCTCCGGCAAGCAATGCCGCAACCGCGTGAAGTTCGAAACGATCCGGCACCACGGCTCGCGGAATCCGTGCCGCCAGCCGCCGACTGCGTTCCCGCTCCGCCTCATTGCCCCATGGCAAAACACTTGTGATTGAGCTTCCAGCCAGAACACGGCCAAGCTCACACCAGTTCTCTTCACTCCACAGCTTGCGCTCGGCGCTGGTGGCGTGAAGCAGCACCGCATAAGCCGAGGATGGCAGGCAATTGAAAGCCTGGGGAGACGCCGATATGCCGTATTGTGGATCTGATGCCGGTTTATAGCCCAAGGCTTGCGCAGCGAGACTGCGGTTGCGCTCGACCGCATGTCCCGCCCACGGCACGCGGTAGGTTCGGTCATAAAACCAGGCCAGTGGCTCGCGCGAACTTTGCCAATCCAGACCATGGCTCACACCGTTGGCAATAGCAGCAATCCATGCGCTCTTCATCAACCCCTGGGTATCTATCACCGCATCATAGGTTTGGGCCTGCAACTCGTTCCGAAACTCACGGACTTCGTGCCACACCTTCGGATCCCACCAGCTTCGTCGCCAACGACGAACGGCCACCGGCCAGACCCGTCCGGCACGCGGATGCAATTGCGGAATTGCCTTGAACACCTCCTCCACTACCCAGTCGATCACCGCCCCGGGAAAAGCAGCGGCAAGATCACTCACCACAGGAAGGTTGTGAACCACATCGCCAAGGGAGGAGGTCTTGATCAGCAGGATGCGCTGCATTTGCGCTGTATCTCTATGTTATTATTGAACAATTCTACAGCAGCACCATGCGGCATAGAACCGCGCAAGGTAAAATCAAGATAATACTCGGTACACGGACGCAATCTGCGACCCTGTCCCTCAATACCCGGGGCCGTTCCAGCCATACAACCGTCCAGAATTGGGATAAAAACTTTGATACTGGTCACTGGCGGCGCAGGATTCATCGGTTCGAACTTTGTACTCGACTGGATTGCTGTAGAAGGCACACCACTAGTCAATCTCGACAAGCTGACATACGCCGGCAACCTGTCAAATCTTGCCGCTCTCGCAAATGATCAACGCCATGTTTTCGTTCAGGGCGACATCAATGACCGCACGCTTGTTGCAAAGCTTTTCCAAGAACATCGCCCTACCGCAGTAATACATTTTGCCGCGGAAAGTCACGTCGACCGCTCCATCCATGGCCCCGGCGAATTCGTGCAAACCAACGTTGTCGGCACCTACAGTCTGCTCGAGGAGACCCGGGCTTACTGGAGCGGCCTGGACGAATCCGAAAAATCCCGCTTCCGGTGCCTGCATGTATCCACCGACGAGGTTTATGGCTCTCTCGGCAGTACCGATCCGGCGTTCAGCGAAACCACACCGTATGCCCCCAACAGCCCCTATGCCGCGTCGAAAGCCGCCTCCGATCATCTGGTCCGGGCCTGGCATCACACCTATGGTCTGCCGGTCATCACCACCAACTGCTCGAACAATTACGGACCGTGGCAATTTCCTGAAAAGCTGATTCCGCTGATGATCCTCAATGCCCTCAACGGCAAGCCGCTGCCGGTTTACGGCGACGGCAAAAATGTGCGCGACTGGCTGTACGTCGGCGATCACTGCGCCGGCATCCGCACCGCACTGGCCAAGGGCCGGCCTGGTGAAACCTACAATATCGGCGGTTACAGCGAGAAAACCAACATCGAGGTGGTGCACACGGTCTGCGCAATCCTCGATGAGCTGCGACCTGCCGGGGCACCGCATGCGAAGCTGATCACCTTCGTCAAGGACCGTCCCGGGCACGACCGGCGTTATGCGATCGATGCCGCGAAAATCCAACGCGAACTCGGTTGGGCTCCGCGGGAAAAATTCGAAACAGGGCTGCGGAAAACGGTGGCGTGGTATCTCGATAACATGCCTTGGGTAAACCAGGTCGCTGATGGCAGCTATCGCGACTGGCTCAGCACCAACTATCGCACCCGGGGGGCTGCATGAAAGGCATTATTCTCGCAGGCGGGTCAGGGACGCGGCTTTATCCGGCAACGCAGGTCGTTTCCAAGCAACTGCTGCCGGTGTACGACAAACCGATGGTCTACTACCCGCTAACCACACTGATGCTGGCGGGCATCCGCGACATCCTGCTGATTTCAACGCCGCAGGATACCCCGCGTTTTGAGCAGTTGCTGGGTGACGGCAAACGCTGGGGGATCAATCTGCGCTACGCGGTCCAACCGGAACCCAAAGGCATCGCCGAGGCGCTTGTTATTAGTGCGGATTTCATCGGAACCGAACGCTGCGCGCTGATCCTGGGTGACAACATTTTCTATGGCTCAGAACTGCCCCAGCAATTGCGAACCGTCGCACGGCACGAAAACGGCGCCTCCATTTTTGCCTATCCAGTGCAGGATCCCGGACGCTACGGCGTCGTGGAATTCAACAGGGCACGCCAAGCCGTGTCACTGGAAGAAAAGCCGGCCAGCCCAAAATCCCGTTATGCCGTCACCGGACTGTATTTTTACGACAGCGAGGCCGTCAACATCGCACGCAACCTCAAGCCCTCCGCCCGCGGCGAACTCGAGATCACCGATGTTAACCTTGAATACCTGCGCCGCAAGAAACTGCAGGTAATCACCATGGGCCGCGGTGTCGCCTGGCTGGACACAGGCACCCACGAGGCATTGCTGGATGCCTCGATGTTCATCGAGACCATCGAGAAACGGCAAGGTCTGAAAGTCGCCTGCCCGGAGGAGATCGCATATCGCCTGGGCTGGATTGATGCTTCCCAGGTTGAATTGCTGGCCGCCGCCATTGGCACTAACGAATACGCAAGGTATCTGCGCGAGCTCATCCACGAGCAGCCATGACCCGCGGCATTAGCCCGCAAGGATTGCCTTGTTGAAAACCATCCTGCTCACAGGCAAAACCGGACAGGTAGGCAATGAGCTGGTTGCAGCACTGCAACCACTCGGCCGCGTTGTGGCGGTCGGACGCGACCGGATGGATTTGGCTCAGCCGGATTCGATCATATCCTGCATCCGTGAAATCCGCCCAGACATCATCGTCAACGCTGCCGCCTATACCGCGGTAGACAATGCTGAGGCCGAGCCAGAACTGGCCATGAAAATCAATGCCGATGCGCCCGGCCTCATGGCCGAAGAAGCGCATCGATGTGGTGCGTTACTGGTGCATTACTCAACCGATTACGTATTCGATGGCCGCGCAAAGATCGCCTACACCGAACAAGACCCACCCAACCCCCTCAGCGTCTATGGTCGCTCAAAACTGGCTGGCGAGACGAACATCAGAGCCGCGAATTGCCGGCATCTGATACTGCGCACCAGCTGGATCTATGCTGACCGCGGGACCAATTTCCTGCTGACCATGCTCAAACTTGCACGGGAACACCCCGAACTCGCCGTGGTCGAGGACCAGATCGGATCGCCAACATGGGCGCGTGCACTTGCAAAGGCGACAGCGACAACCCTGGACAAGGCGGACCGCTCGGGCATATCCGGAACTTACCACCTGTCCGCCGATGGTCATGTTTCGCGTTTCGAATTTGCCCGGAAAATTCTGGATATCGCCCGACAGTCCTCGGGCATCTTTGATGGCTGGGCGGAAATCAAGCCCTGCACGACAGCGCAGTTTCCGCTGCCGGCACAACGCCCGCTGAACGCGGCGATGTCGAAAAGCAAGATATTGAAAGAACTGGATGTCACGATGGCGCACTGGACAGCACAGTTGCGGGAATGCATG
>Ga0222713_10001639_pt1 | contig 24807 bp, 26 predicted proteins | sample C33_649DmetaG_FD_165061 | JGI IMG/M metagenome (GOLD analysis project Ga0222713, IMG submission 165061) | Estuarine water microbial communities from San Francisco Bay, California, United States - C33_649D | ecosystem: Environmental > Aquatic > Marine > Unclassified | place: USA: California... | reverse complement strand
GCTGCAGCTGAATCGGACGCCCATTCCGGACCCGTTGCAGCACCTGGATGTGTATTTGAATGCGGCCGGGTCATACCAAGAAGCCGTGTACAATTACATCATTGAGCGGAAACGGCCGGAAATGTCCAAGGATGCGACCTCGTTCGGCTCGTTTTTGTTGAAGCAGCCCATTGAAGCGCTCAACATGGTGTATCCCAGCGTGGAATTTGACCGGTTCATGGAGCGTCGCCCACCACAACCGACGTCGGATGCAGCCGGCGTGACGACCGCGGATGTCGCGCTCCTCAAGCAACTGGACATCAAGAAGATGCTGGGAGATGCCGGCATCCGGAACGTCATGAAGTTCGAAGAATCGGAAGACAGCGGGCGCATTTTTAACTATGAATACAAATCCAACACGCTTGCAAATTATGGGCAAATTTTTTCACCCGCGGAAATCGGCAAGTACAGCAGCAAAATTGCCAGCATTTGCGCACACACCGAAAAAGCAAACGGCATCGTGCTGATTTACAGTGAATACATTGGCGGTGGTGCGGTGCCCATTGCGCTGGCTCTGGAAGAAATGGGGTTCACGCGGTTCGACGAACAAGTGGGTTCGCTGTTTAAAAAAGCGCCCGTGGGGCAGCGCGTCATCCAGCACCAGCAAAAGCGGTTCGCCGCAAAATACGCCATGTTCACGGGAGACAAGCACCTGTCGCCGGACAATCGCGCCGAACTGGAAGCGCTCACGACGGACAATGCGGTTGGACAGCGCATCAAAGTGGTCATCATTTCCAAGGCCGGAAGCGAAGGCATTGATTTCAAGAACGTGCGTCAAGTGCACATCATGGAACCGTGGTACAACATGAACCGCATTGAACAAATCATTGGACGAGCCGTGCGCAACTGCAGTCATGCCGACCTCCCGTTTGTCGAGCGCAATGTGCAGCTGTTTTTATACGGAACGCTGCTGCCGGCCACTCCGGGCGTGGAAGCCGCAGACCTCTACGTGTATCGTCTGGCCGAAGCAAAAGCCGTGCAAATTGGGCGCGTGAGTCGCATTCTCAAAGAAAACGCGGTGGATTGTTTGCTCAACATTGAACAAACCAATTTCAGCCAGGAAGTCATTCGCCGCCACAACGGCGGCAAAGATGTCGCCGTGCGACAAGTGCTGGCGGACGGAACCGTCCTGACTCAATACAAAGTGGGAGACCGTCCATTTTCATTTGTGTGCGATTATCAGGAGTCCTGCGAGCACAAGTGCATTAACGGCGACGGCAGCAACCTCAAGGTCAATGAAGACACGTATGCAGAGCCGTTCATTGTCATGAACGCCGACCGAATCATCCGGCGCATCCGGCAGTTATTCAAAGAACAGCATTTTTACAAACGAAAGACGCTGTTGAGCCATTTAATTGGCCACTCGGAACAACAAGTGGATGTTGCGCTCACCCAAATGCTCGCGGATGAAGGGCACCTGGTGGATAAATACGAGCGTGCGGGGCGCCTCATTAACGTGGGCGAATATTACTTGTTTCAGCCGATGGAATTGACGGACACGCACATCAGCACACATGACCGCAGCGCCCCTTTGCAATTCAAGCGAGACCACATTTCATTTCCACTGGCGGATGGCACCCTGGAAATGCTGGCGGAAAAGCACGGGTTCGCTAAACCGAAACAAATCGCGGAAGCTGCCGCAGTTCCTCCCGCCGTGCAGGAGATGAAGAGTGCGTATCAAGAGATAATCAGCGCACTCAGCGCACTCAGCGCACTCAGCGCACCCAGCGCAGCACAAAAAAAAGCAATCGACAAAAACGCCAAAGGCTGGAACGAGCTGTGTCCGGATGTCATGCGCGAGCTGCATGAAACGCAGGGCATTGACATAACCACATTGAAACGGTGCGTTGTGGAGCACTTCGTGGAAGACCTCCTGGTCGCATCCTACGACATCAGTCTGCAGTATTTGAACATGGTGTACTCTCCGAATGCTAGGGACGAGTTTGACCAATTTGCGCGCGAGTATTTTGACAATCAAATAAGGAAGAACTCCAAGTATCCAGGAGAACAGGGCATTTTGATGCTGAAAAAACAGAGTGACAATGGCTGGCAAGGGGTTGTGCGAAAAAATGCGGAATCTGCGTGGGCTGCACCCGCTTCCAAAGAGGAATGGCGTTATTACGCGGAAGACATTGCCGCCAAAATGCCGCGCGAATCAAATCTTTCCCACGTCATTGGGTTCATTGCCGAATTTAAGGAAAAGAGTGGCGGAAGTTACGCGGTGTTCAAAATTAAATACGTGCAAGAAAAAGGAACAGGTGCGCGATGCGACCAAATCTCCTCCAAACAGCGCCGCCTCACCATTGTGAATCAAGTGATGCATGGATTGGAATCGGACATTCCACCGACCTACACGATGGAAAACACAAAGGACCAAAACACTGCACGATTCTGCGTGTTGCCGGAGCTGTTGTTGCGCAGCCACAACCTCATGCGAAAAGACGGAAAACACTGGTTTTTAACACCGGTGCAAGTCGTGTATCTTGAAACCCAAGCGTCCCTGATTCGAAAACGAATGGGAAATGCCTGAATGCGAGTTCCCCATCCCATTTCCACACGCGACAATGATTCTACATGGTTAAGCAAATAAAACTATAATAATATGAACATATATTAATCGGCACAATTATTGCAATAAATATCTCTCGCCCGCATGAACCAACCTCGCGAATCACGACACGCTCAATCGCATCATCCTCATGACACCCGTCGTCGCCATGATGACCCGCGCGCGGAAAAACGCGTCAGCGGTGACATTTATGTTCCAACCATGGTGGCCAAGAAGGTCGTGCTGCCAATGACCGCAATTGGACGAAACATCCGGGACGTGCTCGAAAAGCACCTAGCGCATGAATTCGAGGGCAAGTGCAATTCCGATGGGTTTGTGCGACCCGGTTCCACCCAGTTGCTGGCGCATTCATCGGGAGACCTAACCGACAATGCAAAGGTTGCATTTGAAGTCATGTATGAATACCAGGCATGCAACCCGGTGGAGGGAATGCTCATTAATTGCGTCGTGCAAAACGTGACGCGGGCAGGACTGCAAGCCCACATTGTTCCGGAACCCAGCCCCGTGACCGTGTTTGTTTCGCGAGACCATCATTACTCCAATCCGCGATTCCCAAAAATCAAGGCGGGCGATGAAATCGTGGTGCGCGTCATCGGGCAGCACTTTGAATTGAATGACCCAACGGTCTCCATCATTGGGGAGCTTTCGCTGCCTTCCAAATGAGAGAAATTCACCGCAATACACAATTTCATGGTGGTTAATGGCATTTCATGGTGGTTCATGGCATTTCATGGCATTTCATGGTATTTAATATTAATTCAAAAAATTGAATTAAAATTATCACAAAACAATCAATGTAGCCAACACATTAGACAAGCATCAAGCATGACATGCAATGCGTTATATCAAACATCCAAGGTTCATCACAAGGTGTGTGTCCCATTTTCAAACATACCAAATTTTGCACGCATTGAAGAACATCTAAAACAAATCGTTTCAAATGAGATTGACGGGAAATGCATTCCAGCCGGGTTTGTTAAACCGGGGTCGTGCGTGCTGCAATGCTATTCTGTCGGAACCTTCCTCGCAGGAAACATTCAGTTCGTCCTTGACATTGAGTGCATGATTTGTTGTCCAAAGGAAGGAACGGTCATTTCGTGCGTTGCAAAAACGGTGACGCAAGCGGGCATTCGAGCCTATGCATTTAGCGAACCGTCGCCCGTGGTGGTTTACGTTTCTCGCGAAATGTATGACGCAGTTTCCAAAAATAGGCTCATGGCAAACTCAATGGACTCCATCAAACCTGGCGATGTTATACAGATTCGAGTGGTCGGCAGACGGTTCGAATTGAATGACAAGCACGTGTCAATCATCGGAGAACTGGTCTCGGCTATGATTTAAAAAATTGTTTCGTCAATTCCGTTTTTTGATTCTCTATTTCTTTCAATTGCGTCTCTTGTTCATCCACGTAACTCAAATAATCGGTTATTTTGGAAATGACAGCATCGTCCACGTTTGTCAGATTGACGAATGAACCGTTCTTGTTTTCGGTCAGGTCAACATTGTGTTGCGTTATTATTTTTAATATTTGAATTTGATGGTGCTGATTCAATGCTTCAACACGGTCCTTTATTTGCTTTAAATCGGCAACTGGCATTGTTTTTTTATTGGAATTTGGAATACCGATTGGTGTCATGATAATTCTAATATGTTTTCATTCAACATTAATAACAAAATAAAAAAATCACACGACGACGATTGGACAAATCACTAAACGCAAATGATTTAAACGCGCGCCAATAAAATAATGCATCCATGCAATGCAACCGCAAAAGATGCCCCATCACATGCAGAAACATGCTCAAGCCGGAGCAATTAATGCCCTGCACAAGTTGCGCGAATTCATGCTGTATGACACAACCGCGACCATGTCGCCACCGCCACAAACAAATGCGAACCCGGACCCAAAACCAACCACGGACCCAAAACCAACCACGGACCCAAAACCAACCACGGAACCCAAACAAGCAAAAGCAAAGCCAAGTGAAAACGCATTTCAGCCGCCAATGCATCAAGACGTGCTGTATTGGTGTTTCTATGTCATGATGCACGGCGCATTCAAATACGAGCAACTGGCAAATCGTTTTACCACCGAGCAAGATGGAAAGCGCGACCAAGTGCTGCTTTTAAGAACCCAGATAAAAGCGTTGAAGCAATCCACCGGCATTAAAATAACAGCATCGACAATCGAAGGTGAAATCATGTGTTCGCACATTTCGGTGCACGCATTACAGGTGCTCGTCCATTTGAATTCCCTCAATGCCATCCTTGTAAATCCGCACAATCGAGTGTATGCCGAGTTTATCAGCGATGCGGTTTCCGACAAGCCCACATACATCATACAACGAAAGGATGAAAAAACGAGACGTGTGTGCATGACACAAGCGACCGAGGCACAATTGACTTCGTTGCGCGAAACCCATTATCGCATAGAAAACTTGCAGAAACCCATCAAATCGGTCAGCGCTTACACTGTTGCGGACCTAACCGAAATGTGCCATCGACTGAAAATCCAGCTGAAGCCCAAAATGAAAAAACAAGAAATGCATGAGGCGATTTCACATAAACTTTTTTTATAATCGTGTGCATTGGTGCATAAATTCAATGAATTAAGTGATAAAATTGAATTTAAATAATATGCTCTTTTAATATACATCATCGGACTCCGCAAAACAATGCAGAAACATCAAAAGCAGGCACCACCGCACGAATTGTTTGATCGCATGATTGAAGACTATTTAGGCGGGGTGTTGCGAACTGATGGCGGCACACTTGAGCTGGAGGTGCGGTTTGGAACCCGCAATTTGAAACACGTGGCATCCACCACCAAAATCGATTTTGACAATGTGATAAAAACCTTGCTGTCCGCGGGTTTTGTCATGGAGAAATCGGATGAATACACCCTCAAAATCAATTCCGAGATTCAAGACCCACACACTGGAAGGCCCAAAATGGCGGACATTCGCACCGAAATCCGAGGCATCCACAACGTTCAACAGTACTGCAGAACCAATTCGTTGGACAAGGTCGTACCTGTGTTCGTTCAAAAAACGGGTTGCGAAGGTAGTGACGGAGAAATAATTCCTCCTCTCAATTTCGACGACTTCAATTTCCGCCTCTCTCTGCAGAAAGAAAAACAGTTTGCGGAGTCGTCGTCCGTTGCCAAAACGGTGGTTGGACCCTGGCGCAGCAGCAAAAAAACGTTTCGCTACATCAGTCGCAGCACCTTTCGCAACCCTGCATTGCCATTCGTGGTGGACATGAGCATCGTGAAAGAATCTCGTCGCGAGTATGCCGGCAACGGCGGCAGCAATCACATGATTCCCGCTCACACGTTTGCCGAATCGCAGGTTGCAGAATCCCAGCCCAAATACGAAATCGAGATTGAGGTGCTGAACGATGCGGTGGGGCAAGGAACCGCGTTCAACACGACGAAAAAGCTGGCCGATGCGTTGCGGTCCGCCATCAAGACCGTCATGTCCGGACTGCAAGGCACCAACTATCCGGTCGGTGCGGCCGAGATGGCGCTCGTCGCGCATGAATACATGCATTTATTGCATCCGGAACGAGAACCACAGAGAGAAAAGGACACCCCAGCGAACGTGAAACTGCTGCCCAAACACTTCATCGGGCCATCGTCATACACGCTTCAAGTGCAAAACATCGTGCCCATAAACGAAAACTGCACCATTCCCAATGTGCGCAACAATTACACGGTCACTGATAAGGCCGACGGCGCGCGCAAGCTGCTTTACATTTGCCCTTCCGGTCGCATTTACTTGATTGACACAAACATGCGGATTCAATTCACCGGTGCGCAATCCGACAATGACAAATTGTTCTACACGCTTCTGGATGGTGAGCACATCCTGCACGACAAGAACGGCCGATTCATCAACCTGTTTGCCGCGTTTGACGTGTATTACATTGCCGGCAAGGACGTGCGCGCACTGCATTTTGTGCCTCCATCCGCAGAAGCGCCAATCAGCAAGTTCAGGCTGCCGCTCTTGGTGAACGCCATAAATGAACTGAAGGTTCGTTCTGTCGTGCGCGGAGCACCCACGTGTCCGGTGCGCATTGAATACAAGAAATTCAAGTACACCGGGGCAGACCAAAGCATATTTCAGTGCTGTGCCACGCTGATGTCGCAGATTGATTCCGCCGCATTTGAATACAACACGGATGGCATGATTTTCACGCCGGCAGACGCGCCGGTGGGAGGCGAGGCCGGTGGCGAGGCGGCCGGACCCAAAACCAAAACCACCTGGGGGCTTTCATTCAAATGGAAGCCGACGGAAGCCAACACGATTGACTTTTTGGCCACGCTGGTAAAGGACACGAACGGACAGCCCAAAGTGTCAAGCATTTACACGGACGGCATGAACGCTGCCAAACTGGACCAAGTGGTTCAATACAAGACGCTCACGCTGCGCGTCGGGTTTGACGAAAAAAAGCACGGCTACTTGAATCCGTGCGAGGATGTCATACAAGGCAAGCTGCCGGCACACAAAAAAACCGGAGCCAGGAATGACAGCGATGATTCATACAAACCAACGCCATTCTATCCCACGAATCCGTATGACCCGAGCGCACATGTGTGCAACGTCGTCCTTCGCGCAGATGCGGCGGGGAATCGCGGCATGTTGCTGACCGCAGAAAACGAAGTCATTGAAGACGGGACAATCATCGAGTGTGCATACAATGTTGGCGCTGCTGACCCCCGGTTTCGATGGGTTCCGCTCCGCGTCCGCACCGATAAAACGGCGGAGTATCGCAGCGGTCAGAAGAATTACGGCAATGCTTACCATGTTGCCAATTCCAACTGGCACACCATTCACAACCCGATTACAAAGAAGATGTTGACAACGGGCAAAGACATTCCGGACGAGCTGGCGGACGATGATGTGTATTACAACCGCGTGTCAGCGTCCGGCGACACCACCACTCGCGGGCTGCGCGATTTCCACAACCTCTTTGTCAAGCGTGCGCTCATTAACGGTGCAAGCAAGCGCGGCAACACGCTCATTGACTTTGCGGTGGGTAAAGGCGGCGACCTTCCAAAATGGATCCACGCCAACCTGTCGTTCGTGCTCGGCATCGACATATCGAAGGATAACATTCAGAACCAGCTGGACGGCGCGTGTGCGCGCTACTTGGATTACTGCAAGCGCTTCAGCATCATGCCGGGGGCGCTCTTTGTGCAGGGCAACAGCGCGCTCAACATCAAAAGCGGCGCCGGAATCAGCGGCGAAAAATACAAGCAGGTCGTAAAAGCCGTGTTTGGCGATGGGCCCAAGGACAAGGCGCTGCTGGGGGAAGGCGTGTATCGCGAATACGGCAAAGCCGAAAACGGGTTCAACGTCTCGTCGTGTCAGTTCGCCATTCATTACATGTTTGAAACCCGCGCAAACGTGTGCAATTTTATGCGAAATGTGTGCGAGTGCACGGAAGTGGGTGGCTACTTCATTGGCACCACATATGACGGTGCGACCATGTTTGACGCGTTGAAGCCGTATGAGATGGGGGATGGCATCTCCGTGATGCACAATGGCAAACGGGTGTGGCAAGTGACCAAGGCGTTCGCATCCACCGAATTCCTGGATGACGAGACAAGCGTGGGATACGCCATTGACGTGTATCAGGAGTCCATCAACAAGACGTTCCGCGAGTATTTGGTTAATTTCAACTACTTGAAACGCATGATGTCGAATTTTGGATTCGACGTTGTGGAGCGTGAAGATGCACTCAAGGACCTGGGACTGCCGGACGGAACCGGCATGTTTGAGCAGCTCTATGCGCAGATGATGGAACGCATAAAACAGAACCCGGCGTCTGCATCCGATTTAGGGGATGCGCCCAACATGCGTGACTACGAGCGCCGCATCTCCTTTTACAACCGTTACTTCGTTTTCAAGAAGGTGCGGTCCATCGACAATGCGGAGCTGGTGGTGAAGAGCTTGTTGGGCACATCCGCCGCGTTCGAAAAACAGATGGCGGCATTGGAACAGGAACAGGCGGAACTTGATGAATCAATGACAACGACAACGGCACCCCAAACCGTGGCCTCTGTTGCATCCAAGCCCAATCCAAAACCTAGAGTCGCCAAGCCTGCGACTACTGCTGCGACTACTGCTGCCACAAATGATGCGGCGACTGTTCCTGGTCCTGAACCAGAGAAAAAAAAGCCCGGTAGAAAACCCAAAATTCAACTGGTTGTTAAAGAGAAAGACTGAATGAATGAAATTACAACGTAGATGCAACTGCACATTGTTAAAAATAATATAACTTTAATTTATAGTATTTTTTTGTGTTCATGGCTTCAACAAATCCGTTTGCATCATTAATAGACAAATCAATCGCACCTGTTGTGGGCGCATCGGGCGATGTCAATCCGTTTTTAAAACCCCCGGGTGTTTCAGGGGCTGCTTCAGGGGCTTTAAGTTCAGGGGCTGCTTCAGAGGCTTTAGGTTCAGACACTTTGTCCGATGGTTCATGGACCGATGATGAGGTTGACCCTTCGTCATTTAAACCTTTGATGACACGCGGTCGTTCTCGTGCTCGGCCAATCAGCATTATAAAAAGAAGCCTGACGCGAAAACGCATTAATAATCCGGACTCTCAGGTTGGAATGCAATGCCTGCAAGGAAAGGATGGCAAATATTATTACGTTTCATTTGACCCATACAATCCATCACATTTAGAAATAATAGACAAATTGAGTCCATTGCTTGTGAATCCAACACCCAGAGAATTTCAAAAAGGTGCATTATACACATACATATTTGCATCCATTATCACAAAGAATCCAGACACAGGCGCAGATGTTCAACTCGTTCCACCAAAATTATACGCATGCCGCGCACAAAACAATTTTGAATTGGGCACAAAACATCATCATATATTTTTTCGCATGGCTCTGATAAAAGAATTGGCCAGTGTTGCACAAGCCAACGGAATTGATGAAAACAAAGTGGAATACGGATTGTATGCATCTGGTGAAATAAAATGCATCACACCTACAAAATTAATGGTTAATTTTTTTTCAGGAACATACAAAATGAAACGTAAAATCAAAATCCCCAAATTCCCCAAATCTAGAAAGGGTGTTCCATATGAAATAGATGATATAAAAAAACTAATGCGGCAGATTGACATTAATTACAAAATAAAATACAATCCTGCGCCATTCATAACATCAGATTTGTCAATAACCCGAGAACAACTGGATTTTTTGGAGTCAAACGGATTTCCGACATTTGGGTTCAACACAGAAAGGCAATGCTATGACATGAAAATTCACATTATGCGGGCCAAAAATGTGGAAAAAAGAACACTGGGATTAGAAGAAATGAAACGAATACATGCTGAAATACTGCATCCTCGCCCGGCTCCACCTCCCACAAATGCTTATTTGCTGACTTCGGCTCAACTTAAAGATTATGCTCATGATAATAAATTGACAGTTCCAGAACCCCCATATGACACTGAAACGAAAAATGCAGTTCGACAAATCGTTCAATCACACATGGACGCAAATAAAGGCAAAGGTGGCGGGAAAAAAGGAACACTAAAGAAGAAAAGAACAATGAAGAAGAAACGAACGTTGAAGAAATGAATATGAATGAATAAGTCTCTTTATTTTTAAAAATTGATTTAAAAATAACACCATAACATAACAATTAGAAACAAGAGAACCCAGACAACCCATCCACATCAACAACATCAACAACAACAACAACAACAACAACAACAACAACAACAATGATCATCCCCGTCAAGTGCTTCACATGCGGCAACGTCATCGGAAACAAATACGAATACTATCTCAGCAAAGTGAGGGAAAAGAAGATGGCTCGTGGCATGGACACCGAAAAGGTCATTTATTTAACCAAAGAATTCATCAATAAAACGCCGGAAGGAGAGGTGATGGACGAACTTAAGCTGACTAAAATGTGTTGCCGTCGTCACTTCTTGACGCATGTGGACATTGAATGAAATGTCAAATGGACGCTTCATTGCATTTTGTCTTCGTCTGACATGGAAATGTCATTCAACCCGGATTCGTTCAAGCCGAAATCGTTCAAACTAGATTGTTTTTGTTTTTGACGAGTTGCATGCGGCATGCGATTGTTTTGCAGGTCGTCTTCGATGATGGACAAACAAACGCCCACCGCCGTGTATCTCAATGCACATGGAATAACACCATTCACGCATGCGGCAATGGACGCCAGCAATAGTTTAGCCGAAACAACCATCGAATGAAGGCAGTGCGTTGCAAATGCTCTCGTCCCTCTTGCGTTGAAATGTTTGAATTTGAATTTGGATTTGGACATTGCGTTTGCTTCTTGGTTGGTGTAAGGCAGCATGATTGTTTTGTTTATTGATTTGTTGATTTCTTGATTTGTTGATTTGTTGATGTATGTTTTTATCTATCTATCTATTTTTTACAATACACAAAATATTTATAATATGATTTCATATTATATATAAACATCAACGCACGCATGAAAACACGGCGCAACCCCAAACATGCGCTTAGACGCAGTCGCCGCAGTAAGAAGGGCGGGTTTGGAGGGTGGCCTCGAACCACGACGGTTGGTCCTGCTTGGAATGGCCAAAATGGAGGCAATCACTTCAAATTTGGCACAAATGGCATAGTGGTGGGCGGCATTCAACCCGCAGTTCCCGAAATGAATGGACCCGGAATGCATCAAACCAATCGATTGTATCCTCCTTTAAGCCAAAAATCATTAAGCATGGGTGGCGGCTCCAAACGCGGTCGCGGCAGCAGTCGCAGTCATAAAAAAGGCAGGTCTAGGCGCGGCGGAGCACTCGCCCTCGGAGGATTGATAGACAACGCAAGAATTGCATGGGGCAATGCAACCGTTGGAGCTGAAAATGCATATCGAGCATACATGGGACTAAAACCACTTGAACCGGCATCTCCTTGGGTTCAACCGGCGCTTAGTTCATCCAAAATGCCAAACACGCACGCTCCAAAGCCGTATGTCATTGATGCAGCTCGCAGCATGCAAAAACATTGATTCATTGGTTAATAGCTAATACACGATGTGCTCGTCAATCCATTTTTTCAGTTGCACGCACGTGGGCTCCAGCATTTTGTTCAGGCCTTCCGCGTATGCCTGATAATTGGATTCATTGTTCTGCATTGTAATGAGGGTGTTGTAAATAATGTTCTGCATTTCGGGGGTGTACATTTCGATGATTTTTATAAAAATGTCATCCACCGTGTTGTTTGCAGTCGTCGTTGCGTCTTCATCCTCATTTAAAATCGGCTTCATTTTGTAGGAGGGTTTGGATGAGTTTGTTGGCGGAGGCGGCGGCTGAAGCGTCATGATGTCCGGCGACAGTTGGTCATCCAGTATGTATCTATACATCGTCAACGTCTGCAGAATGTGCGGCTTGTCCGTTTGTCCATACGTTCGTATCAACTTGTTTATACCCGTTTTTGCCAGGTCGGTCAAAAGCACGTGCAGCCGGTGCTGCACCGACCCATCGTCTTGCTTGCAATGCGCATAAAATTTCTTGAAGCGATGAAACACGTTGAACAGAAAATACAGGTCTTCCTTGGTGTCGTTGTTGTACCATCTCAACATGGATTGCGAATAAGCGGGCGGCTGCAGTGTCAACATGTTGTTTTGAATCGTGATTTTGGTTCCCACGGGATAAAACGAGAGAAGCGCGATTTGAAGAATGGCCTGCAATGGTTCCAAAATGGTCTCGAATCTCTCCTTTTTTCTTCGCGAATAAATGGTTTTATACAAGATTTGAAGCGTGGATTGCATCGGCCTGGATTATCACTTGTATAAGAATACGGTTTATATTTATTTTTGTGAATCTCTTAATTGAAAATTCACAAATTCGTAATTTGCATGTTTATAAATTGTGCGCAAATACAATACACACTGTAAAATTCAAAATGAGCAAACCGAAAACAATTGTCGTTGCTGGCGGGGCCGGGTTCATTGGTTCCAATTTATGCATCCACTTGGTCAATCAAAACGCAGACACTCATGTCATATGCATGGACAACCTGATAACTGGTTCCTGCGACAATTTAAGAGAGTTGTCGGGTAATCCGCGTTTCCGATTCGTGAACCATGACGTCTGCACCGAAATAACCAACACGACCTTGGGTCTAGACGCAGACGCGCGCGTTGATGAATTTTACCATTTGGCATCCATTGCTTCGCCCGAGAAATACAAACAATATCCAATGGAAACATTGCTCACATCCATAAATGGAACCCAGCGCATTTTGGACTATTGCATTTCACACAAATGCAAAATGCTGTTCACATCAACGAGCGAAGTGTATGGAGACCCGCTCGTGAATCCACAACCGGAAGAATATTACGGCAACGTGAACACGGTCGGCGAACGCTCGTGCTACGATGAAGGGAAACGCGTGGCAGAAACGCTCATATACGAGTGTCGCAAAAAGCACGGGCTTGATTTGAAAATCGCGCGCCTGTTCAACACGTACGGGCCCAAAATGGATTTGAATGATGGCCGAGTTATTACCAATTTCATGCATCAAATCAAAAACGGAAAACCGGTTGAAATATATGGAGATGGCAGCCAAACCAGGTCATTTTGTTACATAGATGACATGATTCAGGGGTTGGTTGCATTCATGGCTGCGGGACCAGACGTGCGAGGTCCCATGAATCTTGGCAATCCGGATTGCGAATTCACGATGAATCAATTGGTGTCGGTGTTCGAGACCACCCTCTCCGCGATCATCGCCGTGGTGCATTTGCCCAAAACGCAGGATGACCCAATGTGCCGCAAACCGGTGATCCGCAAAGCGACCGAACTCATTGGATTTTCTTGCAAAATTGGTCTGAATGAAGGGATTCGCCGACTGTGGTCCTATTTCAACCGTTCAGTGCTTTAAAAATATGTTGTTTTGTTGAATCATCTTGTTGTAAGGTATGCCGTGTTTGTCGCACCAACTCACGCACTTTGCGACATTCTGCCGCTTCATTGATTCCAACTTTTCCATGTTCCCCTTGTTCAGAATCAAATGAATGGTGGAATTGATGGTTTCCATTTGCTGTTGTCCAATAATTGCATTGCATTCCTCCATCTTGTTCAAAAAATACGAATCATGTTCAACCGGAATAACCGACGTCATTGCTGAACTTTGCGGAAACGCTTCCAGCTGTTTAAACATGTCAATCAAATGCGGCAAGAGCGCATCTGATGTTTTCAACCGGAAATTTTTGCACACAATGTATCGTTCCGAATTGGCATGCCGACTGGTGCACGGTTTTGACACAAACACCTCCGAATACAGATTGCACAAGATGAACATGATGTCAACGGTGGGCTTGGTGAACGTGTCAAACACCTTGAGAATGAAATGCCCCCCTTGTTTTTGCAAAGCCATCGCAAATCCCATCTCCGCAACCAGCAGACGAGCCACCATCGTTTCCTGGTTGTTGAAATCGCATGAAAAATCAAACCCGCCATCTGCAGTTATCAATTCACACGTGTTTTTGTATTTAGACACGCAGTGCTCAAAATTGGCCAATGAAATGATGTTTCCGGTGCCGTCCGCGCCCGTCTCAATGCAAACCCTGTTTCGATGCATTTCCAGAAACCCCTTGCTTTTTTTCCATCCAGGGCAAGATGCGTCCTGATTCAAAAGAGTCATTCCATAATGCACGTCGTTCTGGGTTTGAGTTTGACTCTGACGAGACCGAATGTGCACCAGTGCTTCTATAAACCCGCCCGGCCCTTCTGCCAAATGAAATGATGTTATGCGCGGCGACAGTTCAGATGGGGCAAAAAAAGTGGCGTGCAATTCAATCATCTTGTAAAATGAACGCGACAGCGGACGCAGTTTGCTCACCGTGCACGTTTTGCAATTTGGAATTGTAGTGTGAATGAACTCAAACGGATTTGTGTATTTTTTCACAGAGTCCCACACCTCTTCACCACATTCTTCGATTTGTTCTTTCACTGCGCACAGATTCATGTTTAGCGTGTGTGAAATCAATACGGTGCATGCATTTTCAGGCGAGGAATTGATTTCAAACAATGCAGTGTCCGCTGATGGAATGACGAGGTTGTGCAATTTCGGCAATTCAAAATAATATGACATGGGATAAAGTGCAATGCAATGGTTATACCATTACAGCGCACATGGTTTATGTTGTTTTGAACAATTTATTTATTTTACTCAATCAATCATCGAAATATTCATACGCTTCCTCGCTTAATTCCGACGATGTGTCGACCAGCACTTCTTCTTTGGGCTGTTTTTTTTCGCGCTTCTTGGATGCCTTGGGCTTGACAACGCTGCACTTGGGCGCAGGACACTCGTCCTCGTTTGCGTCGGCGTCTTCGGTCTCTTCATCCGAGTCATACTCATCCGTTTCGTCGTCCTCCTCCGTTTCATCTTCATCTTCCGTTTCGTCGGCGGTGTCGTCGTCGTCTTCATCGTCGCTGCAGCTGTTGTCCACCACAAACCCGTCTTTCAAATAGCCGTCCTTGGTTTTTCTGTGCGCAGGAATGGAATCCATTTCGTCTTCTTCATCGTCGTCTTCGTCTTCGCAGTTCATCAGTGAATCAAACCCGCCAAACAAAAAATTATACATTTTGTCCCATTTTTCGAGCGTGAGAGGGATGACGCAGTGCTGCGACGACATGTCCCTGGCAACCAATGCGCACGCTCCAAAAAATAAAATGGTGTCAACCGGCGGCGGGAATTCGTACTTGTTTTCTTGACCAGCGCTGCCGTCTTCGCGAGCCCACAGCTCGACCATAAATCGTTCATCGGTGCCGGTGCCGGAATACGCCCATTCTGCCCGGATTTCAAACCCGGATGCCGTTTTAAGCTTGCATTTTTTAGCCAATTCCAATGGCGTGTATGCAGTTGTGCTTGAAGCGCGCAAATCGCCATTGCGTTCAACGATGACGATTGGAATGGAGGTTGCAAGGGTCGCTGATTTTGGCGGCATGCTCAAACTAAAATTGTGGAGGAAAGAGGATTGCAATATCTTTGTGCATGGGTTTAAATCATTTTATTTTCTATATTTCATATTCCACACGCACACATTTTCTCACATTCTCTCACATTCCATATTCTGCATTCAATATTATACAACGATTCACACCCAATGCACCCAATGCACCCAATGCACCCAATGCACTCAATGCACCCAATGCACCCAATGCACACAAATTTTCATGATACGTTGTAAATCCGCAAAAACTTTGTAAGCATAACTTAATCGAATTATATCAAATATCTCATTGCAATTCATTATAAAATCATCACACACATCCAAATGTTTTGGGTCATTCAATCAATGATTGTTTCGTTTGTCATCATTTTTGTCTTGCACAATTTGTATATTTTTTTCAAAGAAACGCTCACAGTTCCAAAAATGAAGGACCTTGTAAAACGTCCTCAGCAAAAGTATGACACATTGTTTAGAGAGCTGCGCAACATGCAAAACCAGGAATCCAACTCCATTCACGCCGTCGGCAACAATTCAAATGACCCGTCCAATGATGCGATGAAAAACGAATTGAAGCGATATTTAATGGAGTTGAATGCACCGGAACCAGAGCCACAACCACAACAACAGCCATCAAGAAGCAATTCAAATTTCATAGAATTGGGGTCTGCTTATCAGTGAATGCATTGCATTGATGATTAATGATTGTTAAATCATATTAAAGCGCAGGTCATATGATAATGCATCTCACAAAACCATGCACCCATCGCGAAATCCCAATCATCGCCCCCACAATGCAGTTCCCGTAAATGAATTTCAACACATTCTGCAAGACCGTCTTGCAGATGCATGCGAGATTTTTTATGAAAATAATGTTCATAAGAAATTTTTGGCAGACGTTTATGCTGTCATCCCAAAAGGGAGGAAGTGCGTGCTCTGGTTCACAAACAAGCAGACATGGATGTTTCAAATTGCGAAGCGTCCTTATCAATCCAATCAAAAACAGGCCTATCAGCCCCATCAAGCAAGACCGTCTCAACCGGTGTCATTTGACGCTGTGCGAATGCTGAATGTGCCGTGCACAGAAGAATCATGGCATCGCGGCACAGGAACTATATTGTATGGAACCCAATTAATTGATAAATCCCGGTTTAGTGTGGAGAACGTGCATTATTTTTGTGGCATCAAACAAGAAAACGATGGAAGCATGAACCGTTTCATTCATTTTTTTGAGTCGCTGAAAAAAGGCAACATGGAATCGGCAATGCCGTTTCGGTTCTTCATGCCAATCATGCACGCCTCGTTTGCGGAGGCATTGAATGATGCAACCAGCATACAATCGTATGAGGTGTATTCCATTCAGCACCGATTTTTGAAACGAGACTGTTCCGAATACAAAAATTTGTTATTTCATTTGGCAACGGAAACGGAAACGGAAACGGAAACGGCAACGGAAACGGCACAAGTGAAGCCAGCAACGGCATTTTTCCCAAAACAGGCACATGCGCAACCAACGCAACCAATGAAGCCAACGCAACTTCAATCCAATGCGCCCATGCAGAAGTCAGACCCCGTGAAAAAAACGCATCTTCGCACATTCCATGTTAAAGCCGACATTCAAAATGACATATACTATGTGTTGCACAAACACGATGAACCAATCACGCAAACCACCATGATTGCGCACATACCGAATTACAAAACCAGCGTCATGATGAACGCACTATTTCGAAACATCAAAGAGAATCGAAACCTGGATGCATTGGAAGAGAGCGATGATGAAGATGAAACCGACGAATGCAGCAAATTAGTTGATTTGGACAAGTGCGTGAAAATGGAATGCGCATTCAATGCTCGGTTCAAACGATGGCATCCCGTTGCCATTGCCGTTGCATGACCCTGCGCGCGTCTCATTTCATATCCGTCATCTTGATGACAGATTCAGTCCAACGATTCGTTTCCAGCGTGCCCTTGATGCGTCGATTGAATTCCGGAAACTCAATGTTTATTTTCTGCGGCTCGCCATTTGCAATGTAGTCCTTGATTTGCAGCATGAGCGCCCTAACCGCTTCAAATTTCGATGCATGCAGTTTTAATTCGCACAACTTTTCCAGAATGGGCCGCACTTGTGCTTGCCGCTCCGCCTTTGTTCGGTCGGACACAGATGATGTAGATGATGTAGATGATGTAGATGAAACTGGTTCTGCAGACATGTTTTAACTATTATATAACCCAATTGTATAATATTTAATTGCTTTTAACTTTTAATGACAATTTGATGGTGCTGCTATAGTTTGGCTATCGTTTGAACACATTGCCGTTCCAGCATCGGGATTCATAACTAACTGCACTGTTGTTTGGCAACTGTAGAATCGACATGTATTTGCAATAGGTGTCTCTGTGGCACAACATGAACTTGTTCGCGCCCAAATAAATCAATCGATAATCGTTGTTTTCTGATAGAAACAAATCTATCCCAAATTTGACTCCAGGCCAATCAAAGTTGAAATAATCATCTAAAATGATGACTCCATCACTGGAAAGTATTTTGACGGCATTTGTCAGGTCTATCAATGTTGCATTTTTTGTATGACATCCATCAATCGAAATCAGTCTGTACTTTTCGCCATTGGTGAGCTTTAAATAGTCCTCAGCTTTCATTGTCGTGCTGTCATTTTTCACAATTCTTATTTTATTTGCAACTTCTTCATGCGTGTAGAAATGCAATAAATGGTTGTAAAAAGCGAATGAACAACCTCTCCCAGAGTTGTCGTAATTTAAATGTTGGTCTTCAAATACGTCCAATGCAACCGCGATTTCATCTTTTCTCAACAATGCCGTCATTGGAATAAACGATTTTCCATGGTGAATTCCGATTTCCATGATGTGTCCTTTTTCTTTTTCTTGAATGTTGTTTATCATTTCCAACACAGGGCAAATGACGCCCCAATCAAACCAACCATCAATCGTATCTGCAATCGCTTTGTATTTTTCCATAAATGGTCCATCCATTGTGTGCGTTTATGATTATATGAATGCATACAATGATTTTGTTTAAATGCTTTAAAAATCTAAAATATAATACATATGAATTGTATAACGATTCATTTTTTTTCACAATAGATAACACAATTAAAACGATAACACATGTCTTTGTGCAAATACCGGAATGCGCTAGGCGTTCCTGGAAAAGGGGTGCATTCGATTCGCCTGGGCGGCGTCGCAATCGTGGATGTCATCATGACGCTTGTTGGCGCTTACATCATTGCACGCATTGCGCACGCTTCATTCGCATGGACCGCCGCAGGGTTGTTCTTGCTCGGCATCATCCTGCACCGCCTGTTTTGCGTGCGCACCACCATTGACAAGCTCTTGTTCCCTCATGTTAAACGGATACGATTTTCATAACATGCGCCGTTTGTCGATTTCATTTGAATATGTCTGCAATTTCTCTCAGATTCTCAGGCATCAAAAGGCGAAATGACACGACAGAAATGAACACCGGACGCAACGTCATCCATGCGTTGGCCGTTTTTGGACCATTGGGTTTGTCCAATCGAGAGAAAATGACACATTAAATGCATGACACACATTCAACCCATTTAATTAAAAAATTGATTGAGATAAACTGGTATAAAATCGACCTCATACAGCTCAACACAACAATGACCTCCAATGCACAGAATATCGCCATAGTCGTCGAACACATTGCCAAATGTGAAAAACCAGACATTCGACTTCTTCGCGACCCGAATGTCATTCAATGGTTATTCGGAGACCTAACCTTCCTTCCAGAGATTGAAAAAAAGAACAAAACCACTGACGAAAAAAAATACAAAATGGAAGAAGACAAATGGGGACGAGCAACAATGAAGCTGCGCCGCCCTGATTTGAAGTTGGACAAGCAATGGACGAACAAGTTTGGGGAGTACATCTGCGAAGAGATATACACATTGCATGGCAAGGTTGTCACAAAACCTGCAAAAAAAGAGCACTATCAACCAGACCTGGAAGTGGATGATGCAATCATCGAAGCCAAAGCCCAGACATTTTACACGAGCGGCACCGCAGGAGAAAAGATACCGGCCGTCCCTTTCAAATATGCCGACATGCCTGAATTGCATGGCGACAAGCCATTGAAGGTTGTCTGCATGGGTGGCGCCGAACAAGTTTGCAGGGAAAACTACGGCAATCTGCCGGGACCCAGGTGCAGCGCCAAAAAAAAAAGATTCCTAGAGTTCTATCGAGAAAACCAAATTGAGTTCGTTGGAGCAACGGACCTTCTCCTGGCATTAATCAATTCATAATTAGGACTTCATTCGTTCTTTTATCCGGCTCTTTCGAATTGATGCTTCTTCTGCAGCTTAATATTTTTGTCGTGTAAATCGGTTGTGGAAATGCATCCCTCACCAGCTTCACATCCGCATTGCTCATGGCCATCCTGACATTTTTTGCCTTCATGTCGCAGCAAAGTTTGAACAATCGAGTGTGTTGGTCTAAACCAAAGCCATCCGAGGTGTAGGACACAAAGGATGTGCTGGTTTCGGGAGCGTATGGCGGGTCAAGATACACGAAATCACCCGACGAAATCCGGGACAAGGACAAGGACTCGTCAAATGGACAGCTCGTGAAAACCACCCCCTGTGTCAGGTCAGACACCATTCGAATGTGGTCGGCATCCAAAATGGTCGGGTTCTTGTAATTACCGAATGGAACATTGAACCCATTGGGCCCTTCGCGATACACGCCGCGCCAGCATGTCTTGTTCATGAAGAGCAACATGGCGGATGCCGCCAGTGAGTCGCGCTCCTTCAATGCGTTGAATCTTGCCCGTGTCCAAAAATAGTATGACTCTGGTGCCCCGAGCGCGTCTTCCAGTGTTGCTGCCTTGCGATTTACCGGCTCATTCCTGCATTTTGCAAACTCTTCCGACAACCTCCGGACCTCTGCAATGAGTCCTTCCGGGTCCGATTGAATGTTTTTATACAGGTTGATAAGATTCGCATTCAAATCGCTGGCGTATATGTTCCCAAACACCTCGACTTTCCCACTGCGCACGCAAGACAGAAGCGCAAGAAGAACGCTGCCACCACCCAGAAACGGCTCGTGATAATTTTGCATCTTTTTCGGAAAGACCTGCACAATGTCTTCGATGATTTGCGTCTTTCCTCCAACCCACTTCATAAAAGGCTTGACAATTGAATCCGGTTCCGTCATTGTTTCCGCTTGTTGCAATAACATGCATATTATTATTAAGTTGTTTTGCAATTCAATTTTGCAAAAAAATCTGTGTGGGGATGGAAAATTTTCGAATTTCACGATTTGTATCCGTCAGCTGTAACCGGACTAGGCAGAGTTGCGGTCCGATTCTCAGTCGGTGAAAAAAAACACACGGTGTGGTTGCCGGTCTTGCTGCCATAATACAGTTTGCAGTTCGGCACCTGGTAATTGTTTTTCACGAAGTATGACGGGTTGTATTCGTAGCTGTATTTGCCAGCATTTGCGCCTTCGGCCCCAAACGCGCTGTAGAATGAGTTGCCGTTCAAATTCACGGTGTTCACGCGCAGGCTCAGCGTGCGAGTGCCGCTACAGACAGCCCCCTGTTTCGCAAACGGCACGTTGTTGGGCTTGTAAATGGTGGTCCCCTGACATTTGTTGAGACGCGCAAATTCGTTCTTGCTGCATTGGGGATACAAGCAGCTGCCGGTCAACCGGGTTTGCGGACCGAAGCAATCGTCATTGGGCCACAACGGCATGTGGTCAGACCCAATGTATTGAACGCCTGGCACCGGATTGGTGGACAGCTTCTGTTCATAGCGCTTGCATCGCGACTGCAGATACGCCCGAGTGTCGCCGTAATACGCCTTGCTCATCAGCGTCACTGCGGACCGGATGATGTTGTTGGACGGACAGACGCCAATATATTTTGTGTTATACAAACCGGTCTGAATCTGGTAGCTGTTGGGATCCGCCGGGTTGCCCACTTGCACGTAGCCGTTGTTTTCCACCTTGTCGCACGGTTCGCATTTTTGAGACGGGATTTTCAGCAACTTCTGGTCCAGCTTTGCGGTTGAATCGGCCGCTGCGTCGCCACAATCACAGGACACGCCGTCACCCGACTTGGTGGTTCCACCCGGCGTGTCAATCACAAGAGAAACCGAGTTCACGCTGCGACCGCTGTTGGGGGTTGGCTGCAGCTTGCGACGCCAATGCTTCATGGGGCGGGCCTTTAGCGCAGGACCGCTGTAATTATGCGCGGCTTGGTCGCGTGCAGCGCCAGCCGGAATGTTCAACATTGCGCCGTTCTCATTCGGACGACTAAATCCGGGAACCACCTGGTTGGTGGTTGTCTGGTGTGTGACGGGATTCGATGGTTTAGTGGAGTAATGCACTCTTTTAGTGGTGATGAGACTGTTCGAGTGTCGCCACCCGATGCCATCCGATATTGTTCCGGTTGAAGTTGACGTCATTTTATGCTTTTTATGAAACGAATTAACAAAACCAAATAAATAATATTCAATATATATTAAGTTGAATATATTATTTATTACAGTTTAACAGTTTAACAGTATTTCAAGTATGATTCTGTGCAGCATTCTCATATTGTTTTTTTCATGGTTGTTGATACACGCTTTGGTTTATTCTAAATCCCAGAGTGTAATCGAAGGTCTTGACCCGTCTGTGGCGCCTTCTGATTCGCCTTCGCCTTCTTCCAAATCGGCACAATCTCAGCTTGATGAAAACACTGCTGAAATCGCACTTCTGAAAACACAAATCGCATCCCTCGTTTCCACGGCAACTCAACTAAATGCAACCATGCTTCAGAATGAAGCCGGCATTAAAAACAACACTGACATGATTCAAAAAGTGGTGCAATCACAAAACGACACCAATGCAAAGCTGGCCAACATGAAGAATGCACAATGATAAATGCCAAATCCGAAAAAAACACGTTTTATTGATGACAAAATAATATGGGGATATTATATTGCATTGAATTAATACATCATCAATTATCAATAAATCAATTATTTCATGAAACCATCACCGTTGCATTCCATGCTCTTCTTTCTTCCCGATGAGATTTCGGACACAGCCATGTACAACATTGCGATTGGGGTGCTCTGCATTTTTCTGGCATTTTCTCTCATTGCCCTCTATCGAAGAATCAATTATGGTTCATCGTTTTCATTTTTAGAAGGCATGACCACGCCCAATCCCGCCAATCCCGACCTGGACCCGGAAGTGGTGAAAATCCAGTCTCAGGCTGCTGCGATGCAAGCCACGTATGACAAATTGACGGATGCAGTGAATGACCAAAAAAACCGCATCAACGCCAATTCGCAGATGCTGATGAAAACCCTGAACGATGTGCCCAATCAAACCAACAATTTGACGCATGCCAATTTAAACACGGACGACCCCTCCAAAACAAAAATTCCAAGCGTCGACATGTCTTAATGAGTGAAACGCGCGGAATGTCGCAATCCCAAACACAAATCCAAAGAGAACTTGCACAAACGTGTGCCGCTTGTAATAAATGCGTGTGTGCATCAAAAACGCTGCAATCACCAAGGCTGCAACGGTTCCAGCCGGATGCCATGCCCTCCACGGCAGAAACTGGTGCGCAAATGCCAAAAAGTAGCCCACCGATTGCGCATGACCGGATGGAAACCCATAAGCGGTGTTGTTCTTGTGCTCGGGCCAAACGGCAGCAATGACATCGTCAAACGGGCCAGTGGAATGATGCGGCACTGGCCGGCTGCCGGCGTCCCCGATGAGGGCGCGAAACGTTTGTTTCAAAATGCCGTTTATGACCGAATTGCCAATGTATCCAATGAATGCATATGCATACGAAATGTGATACGCATGACACAATAACAATAAAACAAGGAACAACACTTGCGGATACGAGCTAATGCATTTTTTATAGATTGAGCTCATTTTTTAATGTATATGTAATATAATATAGCACACAGCATATACATTTAGTCATATAATAATTACAATATCAACGAGACAACATGGAAGAAATAAGTAAAGAAATAAGTAAGGTGAGCGGCAATCTCTTCCAAGATGTCATGGGGGATTTAGACAACGTGGAACAGGAACTGCTTGGGCCCGACTATCAGTATTTCAAACAAATCAAAACCCCGGGAGAGCTGGGAGTGTCCAGTAGCGGAGGGCTAGACAATTTGGCGGCCGACATCAGCGCGCTCATCGCATACGTCGAGCTGCTGGTGTCTGGTGGCGGCGACGCATCTGCAACCGGCAACCCACTTGGAAACAAGTTTTTTCTAAAAACGGGTGCTAAATGCAAGGTTGTCAGCAGCGATTCCACGAACGGAAGCGTGGTGGACCGCTACGTGTATGTCAACAATGTGCCGGATGGCAACATCCCATTCATTTCCTCGGGGCTGGGAGGCGTGCAATTCACCGAGTTTGAAGGGCTGATTCCTGGAACCATGTCGGATGCCGCCGCGATAAACCCGTTCGCACTGTTTCAGGCATTCCAACTGGGTTCCACGCCGGACTGCCAAAGCGTGACGCTGGAAACCATTGATGCCAACAATGCGGTTTCTTCGGCGACCAATTACGTTGCAACCGCTGACATCAAAAACATGCCGGCTGCGTGGTTTCCCAATAAAAAAAATCCAATCACGGGCACCACCGAACGGGAGGCGTTCACGCAGCGTCGCAAAAATAAAAAGAATGCCAACTGCAGCAAACAACTTGGAAGCATACCAAGTGGCACACTTTCCAGCTTGTATTACACGTCAATCGGGTTGTTGTGTCTTGTGCTGCTGTATTCCCTCATAAAACGCGTGCGAAAGTGATGCCACACGTCCATTAGTGTTTCTTGCTTTTATGTTTATTGCTTTTGACTTTATTGCTCTTCGCTTTGGATTTCTTGCTGCGCCTTTTAGGTTTTCCACCGAACCATGTTCTTGGGTCAAGGCTTGGTCCATTTGCATTTGAAAACAATCCACCCAAAACACCCTCATTGGGTTGCGTGGTCGTCGTCGTCGTCGTTGCATCCGGTTTTTTTTTGAAAGGACTAATTAATTTTTCCCATAAGTTTTTAATACTGGAAGGCGCAGGGGGTGGTTCTGGAGCTGGTGTGGTGCCTAGATTCGGAATTGGACCCCTAGGAACTGGCGCAGGTGCAGGAGGAATTTCAGGCGGCGAAAACATATCATTGGA
>Ga0222713_10001635_pt1 | contig 24842 bp, 30 predicted proteins | sample C33_649DmetaG_FD_165061 | JGI IMG/M metagenome (GOLD analysis project Ga0222713, IMG submission 165061) | Estuarine water microbial communities from San Francisco Bay, California, United States - C33_649D | ecosystem: Environmental > Aquatic > Marine > Unclassified | place: USA: California... | reverse complement strand
TTCTCTTGCGGATACTTCACCGATTTTCAAGATCAAGTCCCTTGGTTGGCCTTTGGTCCTCTTTCTATCAATCTACATACGAGCATTTGATTGCGGTCTCACACCCGTATCTTTGGCTTAAATCTTAATCTTGGATGTTTTGCTGTGAGCAGTGGTCGGCGGCACCGTTACCGAATGTATGCCAGTGTTACCCACATACACTCTTTTTCTCACCATCGTCAGACATACCTCCACCTTTTGGATGAAGGTCACAGACTTTGCCATTTGTTTGAGTGTCCTAGTTGCCCAGGCGAAGGTCCGTTAGGGGACTACTTCTTTCATGAGTGTTGCCACTCACTATCTTAAGTTGGAGGTCAAACCCCCCAAAATCTTTTAACTTCAAAGAACTTCTTGATGGATTCGGTTCCTAGTCACTCTTTTACGTTGAGCTTCAGTCTCAACTCCATCACTTACTGTCCAATCATCTTACCACCGTCTTTCGGTTTCGTCAACAACTTTTTGAAACTTTCTTTTCGATTGTTTCGGTTCGTTGTTGAATGACGAACTTAAGTATGTAAACATCATACACCATAACTACGATTCGTCAAGCCCCAAAATAGCACTTTTTTACAAAAGTCTTCGTTTTATGATGTCTGCTATTGCTTCTGTTTTTTCTTTAGACAACAAATCAGGCAAATCAGGAATTGTGTATACATAATCATAATAATTCTTTACGTTGGTCAGTATATCACCTGTATCAATGTCGTGATGATCCCAATAATCCAAACATAACTTTAATAGTGTCATGAGTTTGTAGTTCACATGTTCGCTGATATCAAACTTGTATAATTCTTTACAAATATCTTCAAACGATCTTTTGTAACAAAAAACATACTGGCGATAGTTGCCTGAAATGTGATAAACTTTTGGATTTCTATTTATCATTTCGTTTATTTGGTCTTGAAAACAAATGTGTGGGTGAACATACATGTATTGAATAATATGTGGTTTGTCAGTCAAATCATATTCTTTATCTCGACCACAATACTCTCGTAACATCTTTGAAAACAACCAATATACTTCGTCACATTGAACTGATGGTATTGTGTAATTAATAAAGTCAAATTTTACACCAGCAACATAATTCATGTTTCCAAAAATGTTGCTATATTGATGGACATATCCAATAAACATGTGTGTTACTCGGAACAACTCTTCTAACTTTGGATCGCCCTGTGAATATTCCCCAGTCACCATCTTATAATATTCACGGGATATATCGTAATCTGAGAAAAATTGATTAAGTGAGGACTCATACTGATCCATTAAGTATTTTGTTGTCTTCAAGTCACAAAAAGCAAACCAACCAAGTATTTGTGATTTTTCATCGAAACATGGTCTTGGAGTAATTTGACCACCGTAAGAATATTCACCAGATTCGATCTTGGAAAAACAATCGTCTAAGTAATTTTTATCTAAAATATACATGTCATCGTCTACATAAAACAATGTAGCATCGTCATGTTTCATCGATGCATACTTTGTGCCTGTCAAAAGTAAATGTGCATGACTAGACAATGTTTCTCGTTGACTACTATCATTGCCATAAACAAAAGTCAACTTGTCAGTATTTGTTTTTTTGTTGTAATGATCGCAAAGTTTGATGTTTGCTTCTATGAGTTTATCTTGAACAAAGTTTAAATCTCCACCCGCAACAATGTAAACTTTATCTACAACGTCGATCCAATATTTTTCATAGAATTTTAACCAAACATTAATTGCTAGTGGATTGCCGTAACTAGATACAATTACGACTCTATCTTTTCTCTTTATCATTTACAGTATAACTATTGACCCAACCAAGTCTATGTTTATCAATCCAATCAATTAATGCTTTTTCGAAACCAATATCACAATTTTGTTTCTCACTTTCAATCCACTTATGTTTATCTATTTCACATTTCATATCAATAAACATTTTATAAAGTGGCTTCTTATTCATAGACTACATTCAATAAGTATCATTGTGCCAAAACAAAAAACCTAGCTTTTAGGCTAGGTTTAAATTGGAGTCCCGTGTTGGATTTGCACCAACCTAATACTGTTTTGCAGACAGTTGCCTAACTACTCGACCAACGAGACATAAAATGGTTGTCACTGTAGGACTTGCACCCACAATCTTCTGGGTCAGAACCAGCTGCGTTTCTATTACGCCAAGTGACAGTCTGGAGCCTGTTACAGGAATCGAGCCTGTGATCGCTGTTTACGAAACAGCTGTTTTACCACTAAACTAAACAGGCATAAAAATGGAGCCTCCAGCGGGTAACGCTCCTGCGTCTCAGCTTTACCAAAGCCGTGTAATACTTTTATACTATGGAGGCGATGTGATATTTATATTTAAAGAACTGTTACTATGATTGACCAACGAGAAAGCTTACCACATGTATTTACTCAACACAACTTCAAAATTGGAGTAGAGTTGGGATCTTACAAAGGTTATTTTGCAAATATAATTCTATCTAATTGGAATGGTAATTTAGTTTGTATAGACTTATTTGATCGTGATGACAATGATGCTTTAAAAGTAGATGATTGTTTCTACACTAAAGATTTGCCAAAGAACAAATTACTCAAGATCTTTAATAAAACAATGTCAAAACATAAAGACAGACTTCTCACAATTCAATCAGATACTCTTTCTGCCGCTAAATTTTTTCCAGACAATCATTTTGATTTTATTTACTTTGATGCTGATCATCGTTATGAAACTGTGATTAAAGAATTAAACACATGGTATTGTAAATTGAAACCAGGCGGTCTATTCTGTGGCCACGACTTTCTTCCAAATTTTGATTATAGTAAAAAGAATAACCCAGTATATGAGCCAGATAATCCGTCGTGTTATAACAACCATTTTGGTGTTAATACCGCAGTTGTCGAATTTTGTAATCAACATCAAGTAACATTCAATACAACCCACGAACCATATTGGAAGTCTTGGTATTTTTTTAAACCGTAAAGTTGGTGCTCACAGAAGGATTCTAACCTTCAATCGTTTCGTTAGGACCGAAGTGCTGTATACATTTTAGCTATGTGAGCGTGGTGATAGAGTTGGGAATCAAACCCAAACCTCAAGTTTTGTTAACTTACTGGAGCTTATCGACATGACAATCATGGGGATTAATATGGTTTATCCTTGGTCGTCGTTTACATTTACCCAAATAAATTGGATCATCCCAGCTACAGCTAACTTCTGTAGTGTGCAATCATTACACTACTCTATCATAAAGTGGCACACCCGGCAGGACTTGAACCTGCAACCTTCTCGGTAGAAACAAGTTGCTCTAATCCATTTGAGCTACGAGTGCGTTATGTTAATCTATCCACAACTGTTTCGTCTTGTAAATCTTTAATACTTACAAATCGAACTCCAGCTTGAATTAAATCTTGGTTATTCTTTTTGATTTCTTCAACGAAGTTCCAAGCCATCACGATAATAACATCAGGCTTCTTTTCTGTCAACTTCTGTTTTGAATAAATTGGAATTCTAACACCAGGTATCAACTTATTGTGTTTAAGTGAATTATCTTCCACAATGTAATCGATGTCTGTATGATTGATTCCGTAGTAATTCAATGATGTTGTGGCTTTTGCTGGAGAACCATATCCTACCAAAGTGTATCCCTTGTTCTTTAATTTCTTCACATTAGCTACAACATTTTGTTTTGCTTTTTCAACACGTTTAGCAAACTTCAAATAAGTGTCATACTTTGTAAGACCAAATCGTTCTTCATCACTCAAGAACTTATTAACTGACTGACTAATGTTCTTGTCGTTTCTATTGACATAAACTCTAATTGAACCACCGTGTGTGTTAATATGTTCAACATCAGTAATATACAGTCCCAAGTTTCTGAAAAAGTAATTCAATGATGTAACACTCCAGTAATTTACGTGTTCATGATAGATATTATCAAACGTAAGATCCTTAATAGTATCCAACAGATATTGAACTTCAATGATGAACGTGCCATCTTCTTTGAGAATCTTAAACACGTTATTAGCAATTTCTTTCAACTTATCCGAATGAGCAAATACGTTAGAAGCAGTAACTACATCTACCTTACCATACTTGGTTAAAATTTCATTTGCTACAGATTCCACAAAGTAGTTGTTTATTGTGGTAATACCATTGTTGTTGGCAATCTCTGCAATATTCTTAGCAGGTTCAACACCCAACACTTTTACTCCAACAGACTTTAAAGGTTTCAATGCGATGCCGTCGTTTGATCCAATATCAACCACAAATGAATTTTGGTTCAACTTAAACTTTGTAACATAATCATTTGCTGCTTTTTCAAAGTGATCTCTAAATGTCTTGGTTGTAGATGACACATACAAATAGTTATCGAACATTTTATTTTCAGGCACTACGTAAGATAATTGACAGTTATGACTATCTGGACAATATGTCATCTCCAACGGATATAATTCGTCGGGTTGATCTGGAGAATTCAATAGGTTATTTGCGAGCGGAGACAAACCTAGTGATACTACAGTCTTCAAGTTCTTACTATCGGAACTTCTGCATTTGGTAGCATAGTTTTGTAACAATTCATTCTTAAACTTATCGTCAACCAACTTGTATGGAATAGTATGTGTTACTCCATAATTTTCATGTTCACGTTCACCTCTAACCAAATTCAAGAATATACTATCTTCCAAAAAGACCATGGTATGAGCTACATTTGGTTGAATAACTGATACATCTCCAGCTTTGATAATCTGAGTTTGAATAGGTGCTTTTGGATCAGACAAGTCTTTTATCACACTGATATAACTACCCTTGATCAACAAACACTTTTGTTCTTGTATTGGATGATAGTGATTGGCTCTTACGCTGCCAGCCTTGGATTCAATATATCCAATCAAGTTAATAGGCTCTGGTAATTCATAGTTACTAATTTTACCACGATCATCAACAAACTCTTTAGACCCGGTGATTACATATTCTAAATCAGTTGGTGTCTTTACTGACCAACTTTCAATCATCTCCTTGATCGATTCATCCAAAGTATATAAGAACTTAAATCCAGTTGAAAGAAGCTTCTTGTTAGATAGGGTATATCCTAGATTTGGAATTTCATCATTAGTAGAAAGTAATTGAAGTGATGGCTTATATTTCTTACAAATTTCAGCAACTTGTTTTACCGTCACATTATCATTGCTTATGTGAAACACTTCTCTACTATAGTTTGATTCTGCTAAATACTTGAAGCTACGTGCTACGTCCTTGACAGATACCAAACTCTTGTATTGTATTCCGCCAGAAAACATCTTGATTGGTAAACCCAAAGCAGCAAACTTACTAAACAAGTTTGGCATTATGTTTATACGCATTGTATCACCAGATAATCCATATACAGATGACAGTCTGAGAATCAAATAGTTTTTGTTTGATGATTGTATGTCCAGTTCGTTTTTATACTTACACTTCGCATATGATAGTGTAGGACATGGAGTCTGTGTTTCATCTACATCAAATTTGGTTTCGGTCAACCCTTCAAAAACAACATGTGTAGATGGAAATATTAATTTGCACTTATCAGATACAGAATTGAGGATGATGTTCGTGCCACGGATTGCTGTGTCTTCAATCTGCTTGTTTTTATCGTCGTTTGATTCTGACTTTGTGTGAGGAACATCCGTAACACCAGCAAAGTGATATACAATGTCTGCGTCGGATACTAACTTTAAAATCGTTGGTTCATCCAATATACTAGCTTGAACATAAGTCATTCCCCAATCAGTTATTTGTTTGACTTGTGACGCTAGAAACTTATTATCGACTACCACGATGTTTTTGTATCGTGTTTCGCCAGAATATAACTTGCATAGTTCTCCGCCAATATAACCTAAGCCGCCGGTGATAACAATCTTTTTCATATAATCAATGTGTAACACAAATATATATCAGTCATTCGTGTATACAAGCATTGTATTATCGTAGTGATTTATCATGTGTCGTAAATCATAAAACTTGATCTTGGACTTATCACCAACAAAAGCATTCTTAATTATATCAACATAACTATCATGTTGAATACAATCAATGATGATCATACCGCCTGGATTTAATTTATCATAAAATCTATTGAAAGTTTGTGTTTGAACGTGAACTTGATCAATTGGATTATTGAAATCTGGTGGTAAAGCTACACAATCATCGATGATAATGTCAAACTTTTGATATGGAAATGTAGCAAAATCAAACTTTGGAACATCCCACGCATGTGGACTTGAAGCAGAAAACCATTCTAACCAAAAAAATTCTATACGAGGAAACTCATGTTTATTAGTGAACATGTTTATTAGATCTTTGTTTCGTTCGATAGTGAGTATTTTTGAATTTACAAAATAATCATGATAACATTTTGTTGATGCACCCAAATGTGTTCCAAGTTCCAATATGACCATAGGATCATATCTCCGGGTCACTGCGAAAAGTTCATCGTATTTATGAAAAAAATTATGCTGATGTCCCGCACTGTGACTTGCATATCTTTCAGCATCGTTTTGACAGAATTGTTGTAAACTCATATCAAATATATATCAAACAAAATGGTTGCCCGTGTTGGTAATGCTCCAACGTCTACACAGTGTCAGTGTGTCATTCTACTTTTATACTAACGGGCAATTAAATTGGTGCCAGCTATTCTGCTCATGAGGCAGAAACCTTCGAAGGATTTTCACTGGCATAAAATGGTAGGCAATCACGGTTCCGCCCCGTGGTCTTTCGATTATCAGTCGAATGCTCTACTATTGAGCTAAATGCCTATTAAATGGCGAGGGTAGCCGGATTCGAACCGAGCAAGTCTGCACAGTGACAGTGTGCTATGTTAGCCAATTACACTATACCCCCATTAAAATTATTCACCAACACGATAGTTAGCTCATATGCATATTCGGTTATTGTTCGTCGTCAACAATAATCCCGCTATCTCTTTTACCACACGACCTGCTTCATAGAGTTGGTGAAATTGGTAGGGCTCCACGGTAACGATCCGTGTTCTACTGGTTAAAAGCCAGTTGCTTCACCGTTAAAGCTTGAACCCCATTATAAATTGGTGCAAGTGATGGGTAATGCTCCCATACGAATCGTCCGATTAAGAGTCGGGTGCCCGTCTATTGTGGCTTCACTTGCGTAAAATCTTTTATCTACTATTGTCAACGAACTGTAAATATCTTATCACAGATTCTTCTTAGGTCAACAACTTTTTTTAGAAAACTTTGAGGACTTCACGGGGGATAATTACTCCCAAACGACTTTCATCTTACCGTTCCACATTTTAAACTCCTTTCACCAGAGGGAATCGAACCCCAGAGATGTGTCTATCTCAAAAAAATGGCCCGGCAGGTTGGTAACGCTCCAACATCTCGTCCTCTTCAGGGACACGCTAATCTATTTCAGCTACTACCGGATAAAACTTATTCACCAGCCATTTTCAATCTGACACAACGTATTACTGTTCTAGCTCTCTTTGAAGCTTTTTGTGTCATAAATGCTCTACCACTTCCTTTTTTGTATGGCGGTGTTTTTCCTTTTGAAGTATATTGTGCAGCAGTTACATCCAGAATTTTACCGTCTTCATTTTGTAACCACCAATGAGAAATTCCTCTGTCATCTTCACCTTGATGTGGTTTGAATGTTCCTTTCAACTTGGTAGACTTTAATAAGTGATACAAAGCCTCAGTAGCAACATAACAATGACCAAACATCGGATTAGACTCGTTTTCCTTACGATACTTTGGTTCCAATAATTCTGGTTCCAAACAACTTTTGATTTTTGATATCAAAGTTGAAACGGTTGGACTTTTGACTTCCAACAAAATATCTACAAGGCTAATGGATCTAATCATAATAATAAATATTACAGATCCAGAAATAAATAGAAAATGGTGGGCACGGTAGGACTTGCACCTACGTAGGGCGTTAACCCGGGAGATTTACAGTCTCCTGCAATTGCTGCTATGCGACATACCCATAAAATTGGTGGTGAGTGGAGGAGTTGAACCACTTGCCTTCCGCCCTATTAATTGATGGCAACTGTTTTACAGACAGCCATAGGGAACACTCACCGTAAATTGGCAGGGCCTTTCATCTAAACTTATACTAGGATCTCACATTGTTCAAGCAATTTCGAACTCGCTTATCTATCTAGTTTGTTTTTTTAAGATTACTTATCCCTATTGAAAACTTTACGTCATATGTTTGTTTCACCATATGACGGTGACTGAGGATGCTTCTTTCACAACATATTTCTAGCATACCTTACCTTTGCGCTTTTGGTTATGTCGCTTTAGTCACATCAGAAGACTTATAAATTGGCTGTGGAGGTAGGGCTCGAACCTACAACATTTCGGTTAACAGCCGAACGCTCTACCATTGAGCTACACCACAGTTGAAAATGGCTCCCAAGGAAGGACTCGCACCTCCACAAAAACGTTAACAGCGTTCCGTGCTACTTTGACACTACTCGGGAATTAAAAATTATAATGTTTACTGGATTTCACAATTGTTCCACTTACTAATCACAATCTCGTCAGACTGTGATTTTCAATGTCTATCAGTGTCAATACATTACTTACTACTTCAACACCATTTATTGATCGGATTCGAACCGATACCTTCCACCATATCGAGGTGTTGTTCTGCCATTTAAACTACGTGTATGTTGCCTTCAACTAATGTATTTGGAAATTGGCGGTCATACGGGGTTACGCTCCCCGGACTTCCCTTAGACAGAGGGTTAGGTTACTATTACTTTATATGACCATGAAAAATTGGCAAGGTGGGTGGGTAACGCTCCCACATGATACAGTTTTGGAGACTGTTGCATTTCTTGTCTGCCACCACCCTATTATAAATTGGTAGCCCCACGGGGAATTGAACCCACGATTTGTAGATTGAAAGTCTACCGTCCTAAGCCATTAGACGATGAGGCCATTAAATTGGTGCTTCAGCGAGGAGTTGAACCCCGAACTCAACGTTCGTAGCGTTGCGTGATAAATCCATTTTCACCACCGAAGCGTAAATTGGCAGTCCCATTCGGAGTCGAACCGAATTCCCCAGATTGAGAATCTAGAATCCTTTCCTATTAGACGATGGGACCGTTAAAATTGGGGTGATATACGAGTGCTGCCCTCGTTCCTTGAGTTTCACAAACTCAGGTGCTAACTGTTACACCAATATCACCATTACGAAATTGGAGCCAACTGCCGGGATTGAACCGGCGACCGGTAGTTTACAAAACTACTGCTCTACCGCTGAGCTAAGTTGGCGTTAAATTTGTTTCTTTAACATTCACGGAAATCACCTCAGTAATTCCGTCATCGCCCTATGGGTTCTGGATTTATACATAACACCCACGGACCAATCAATTGATTTTTCCAGACTTTACCTTATCGTCGTTTTATCGACTCACTGGCGGAGGTTCAACAGATGGAGTTTCAAACCTTCGTTTTCTTAAATTGTCCTAACAGTCTATCACACTTTTTATCGTTGTCAACTGTCTTTTTTCATTTTCTTTTGTCGTTCGTTTTTCTAGTTTCGTTCGACGGTCAACATCCTATCATCCTTTCTTCGTTTGTCAACCGGCTTTTTTCAAGGAGAATTTTTAAAACAAAAAACCGTCACTCATTTCTGGGTGACGGTTGATATTTTTCTCCTTAATCTGCCTACAAAATATCAGCCGCCAACCTTTCTTTTATCGAAGGTTGTATACCACTCGCGCTTAATATTATGTTCACAGACTAACTTCATGTTGCTAATATATATCAGGAATTTTCAAAAACGTCAAATTTTTTTAGTGAATCAACAAATATGTGCCTTTGACATCTTTTCTGTTGGCACTTTCATCACCATCACCTGGTCTCACGATGACGTTGTATTTACCCTCTTCACTCGACTCAGGTGTTTGTAACATCTCGTCATAACTCAAGATACTATCTTTTGGAACATTATACTTATCAGCCAACTTGGTCTTGAGACGGCTCATGTCTGCTGGAGTAAATTGGATACGTCCCTTTTCATCTCTGATTGCTTTACCCTTGTCATCCTTGATAATGAGATCATCAAACATAGGCTTTGGAACCACAGTGCTGTGCTTGGTCTTGCTAAAATCTACATTTTTTTCTTGTGGTTTAGCAGCCCCCGCACTGAAATTCATCAAGAAGTTAGATGGCTTTTCTCCTTGTGCTACACCTGCCAACTTGGTATATGCATAGAACTTAACAGTTGGGAACTTTCTGGCAATATCATATGCCATGTCAAGATAATCACTAGAAAACATATCACCGCTGTCATGCCATCTGATTGCGACATCAGCGTTTTTCTTACTAGCACCTTTAACAGCAGCTGATATCTCTCGTTCCAACATAGCTTTGAAACCAGCTGGATCATTTACCAAGAAATTCAACAATCTGGTGGAAGAAATTGGAGCATTTTCATATTGAACATATCCACCCTTCTTAGCATAACAATATACCTTACATGCTCCTGCGCCTGGACAAGTATCAATTACTACTATTTTATTTGTCTTTTCATTGACCGCCAAACCTTTGAGTGCTGGTAGACCAATGTTATAAAATTCAGTGAATCCGCCGCCGCTATGTTGAAGCTTCTCATTTTGTTTGAGAATCTTAGTTGGACGTTGCTTGATAACATCCTTCAATTTATCCAAGTCAAATCGTCTACCACTTGGATCAACAATCTTTACAGCTGTGCTAGAATGAATATATGGATACTTGTAACGGTCAATCTTTATTTGACGTTGAAACTCTGGATCTTTGTCTAACTTCTTCTTCAACGCTTTATCAGTATCAGCTTGACGCTTCATATACTGACGTTGTAGGTATGCCATTAACTCTTCGTCGTCGAGGTCTCTGAAGCTGGCGCCCAACATGTCTCTGTATTTGGTCAAATCGATTTCATTCAAAGACGTTATCGACTCAGCAACTACATCTCCCATCTCGTCTTGATAAAAATCTTCAAGACTTTGTATCTTAATTGACTCTACGAAATTTTTTTTTTCTTCCATTACTTCACGAATTGACTCGTAAACAATGTCGGTAAATTCATTTAACGAAATTTTCTTAGACTCATACATACCATATCCAAATGGCTCTGGCTCATCACTACGAACACGATATTCTGGTCCCATGCCTGGCTCATCACCCTTCAAACGAGCAATTTTACTGCGCAACATCTTTTTGTAATTGTCAATAGAACCATAATCCTTGGCTCTAGATGGATCTGGGTTTGCTAGTAATGCTTCTAAATCCTTGATATCATCCGCAACAGAATCTTCACTCAAATGTGCAGTGAGTTCATCACTTTCAACTTCAGCAGCGTTGTTTGGGTTACCCTTAAACTCTTCTGATATCATCTTTTTGATTAGGTTGACCAGCTTTTGTTTCTTTTTCATATGTTCTTTGAGACCAGTATTATCGTTACGAGATGTTTTATATTTGTCAACAATAAACGAAGGAATATTTGTAGTAGTGACCGGATTCTTGTTCATCAAGCTTGAAATTTCATCGGGACTCAACAATTTCAAAACATCAACCACTTCACGATCTGTGGTGGTCATTTTATCTGGGGACATATCCATCATTTTTACTATTGAACTGAGTGGGGTTACCGTGGATACATACGCATCTGATCCTCTTTCAAAATTATCGCCCACATCCTTCCACATCAATACTTTGGTGCCACGATCAATTGTAGATACCATCACCTTGACGGGTGAATTGTTTTGATTTTCGCGTAATTTAAGTTTTTTATTGGTCCCCATAATGATATAAATATAACTGAGTCAAATTAAATTCCCACAATTTGTTTAAACGCGTGAGTATAAAAGTCAGATGAAACAAATCTGGTCTGAATACTTTCCATCAACCCAGTAATATTAATATCTCGGTAAAACTTGTCCGCAATATCAAAATTGTGTAAATATCTTTCACGAAACACTTTAATTTCTGGATCATCTTTCACAGCTTCGAATATTGCTTTATATACATGATATCTTCGATAAATTTGTGAGACTGTTGACAAGTCACCGGTATTAATTCTTTCTACGGTTTCCACAAACATTTCTGATTGCAACAAATCATCTTCAACAACTACGTGAAACCTGTTTAAACAGGAAGCAGATCCAATGTGAAATATGTAATAATCTTTAATCTTATCATAAATACTATTATCAAAAGTAACATATGGTTTTTGTTCTATCATCCCCATATGAAAAAAGTATGCGGCCTGACTTTCATCATTGTCCAATTTACAATCATATAAATTAAACTGAAAACCTTTGTTGATTCTGCTCATCATATCTATACTGAACTTAACAAAAGTATCAGAATGACATTCTTTGTCTAACTTTATAAACCTACCACGGTAAAATATTGTTTCTCCAGCTTCAAATAAGTGTGCTCTAAAAATATCATCTTTTCGAACATGCTTCTTCTTGATTAAAAAATGCGTTGGCCAATAATGACCAAATTGATAAGAACATACACTATCATGTTCAGTCAAAACGTGATCCTCACGCATATATTTAGTTTCTAATTCTACCAAATCGAAGTTACTTACGCAACCTCTAGGATCACCAACAAAATCATAAATCCCTTCATTCAGGGCGCAAATGTGTTTTTCAAGCAATCTGGAATTCAGAATAAAATCATCATCTTCCATGAACAATATATTATCAGCACATCTATCATAAAAAGTATCAACCAAATATGCGATCATCATGCCGTGGTTTTGTGTATCCATCAGAGGATATATAAACTCTATAGACTTGTCATCACCGCGTAGTTCATTAAAATAATTGACAATTTCAGCTACTTCTGCTGGTTCACGAACTCTAGATCCAAAAGCAACACCAATAAACAAATTGTTAAAAATATTGCTTAATATACGTTTATGATTTTTAATACGAACATGCATCAACAACGGATCAGCTGCTGATACCAGCAATTGCGTAGAATTTTTATTCATTTAACCTTCCAAAAGTCGTATATACCTTTCTCGACTTCATAACTTGGCCAAACAAACCTATCACGTTTTGGTTGTGTTTGAGCCCAAGCCCACATATCAGTCAAACCATCTTTCAAGTTGGTCTTGTGTTGAAACCCAAGCAAATCTACAGACTTTTGGTAAGTAGAATAAGCATGTTTTACTTCATGACGTTGTTGTAGATATACTTTTTGACCGCCACCCATAACTTCAATCAATGTATCACAAGCTTGATCAATCGAAGTTTCTACAATACCTCCAAGGTTTATAATTTGTTTAGAAGCCTTGTCCGACAAAGCAGCATTCAAGAACGGTTCAAGACTATCATCGATATAAGAAAACGCTCTAGTTTGCTGACCATCACCATAGATTGTAAGAGGCAGGTTGTTTAAATGTTGATACATCCAAATACCCAACACATTACGATACTTGTCCCAAATGTTCTGTTTCTTACCATATACATTGTGAGGTCTGATAATACACCAATCCAAACCATGTTGTTCACCCGCAACCCTAATGTCCATTTCACACGCATACTTGGCAACACCATATGGATCAATTGGATTAGGTATATAAGCCTCATCAAATGGAGTCTCATTTTGACCATATACAGCCATCGTAGAAGTGAAAATCAACCTCTTTACATCGTTATTTATACATGCGTTAACGATATTGGTGGTCGAAATTAGATTGTTATTATAATTGTAATTTCGAATAAATGGACTCAAACCTTCAGCAGCATATGCAGCTAAATGATATACATAATCAATCTTTTCAGACTCAAAAATAGCATTTATCTCAGATACATCAGTTACCAGATTGAGATTGTGTAGTTCTACATCTTCGTTAACGTTTTCGATATAACCACCACTAAAGTCATCAATACCAATGACTCTGATACCTTTTGATAACAAATAATCTGATATGTTTGACCCCAATAAACCTGCTACGCCTGTAATTAATATTGTCATAGATCTCCAATAATACGTTTGAATGTTTTTACATATATCTCTCTAGGCAACAACCAGTTACCCTTACTCTTCAAAATTTCATCAACATTGACCTTTTGAAATGCTTCGTCCAACAATGCAAAGTTCTGAATACAACGGTCTTTGAACACTGTGAATTCTGGGTGATTTTCAACTGCTTCAAATCCAGCACGATATACATGAAACCTTCTATACAACTCAAACAATTGATAATGATCGTTGGTCTCTGCAAATATATTGATCGCTCTAAACACAGGTTGACTCAACAATACATCTTTGTCCGATATGATTGGGAACAACTGTAGTGTAGAGCCAGATCCAGTATGTATAGAAAATTGTTTAAATGCAAAATCAATAATGTTTGGTGGTATTGTATAATTTGGTGTGTTAACCAAACCATGATTCAAGAAATACAATGTGCTAGCATCTTTACCCCGTGTTGGTGCCGCAATATATTCATACCCTTTGTTGATTCGACTCATCATGTCAATACTGAACTTAACAAACGTGTCACCACATGTATCCTTAACAAAATACTTTCTACCTCTATAACTAATTTCAGTATTATTGATCAACTTACCAAGTTCATCTCCGTTTGGACCAAATGCTTCAAATCTATCATCACGGTTAACAAACTTTTTCTTGATCAAAAAGTGTGTTGGCCAAAAATGATTAAATTCTCCAGGCTCAGCATGATGACCTTCACCACCGTTTACATACACCTTGTCTTCTCTAACAATTTTTCTTTGAAATTCAATCAACTCATTGTTGTTTGTGCAACCTCTGGGTTCGCCAACAAAATCATAATCACCACGATTCATTGCATCCACATGAGTTTCCAATAACTCAGCATCAACAAAAAAGTCATCGGTCTCTGTAATCAACAAATTAGATTTACAGTCGTCATACACTGCCTTCATCAACTCATTCAACATCGTTCCATGTTGAGTAGTGTTTTCAGTTGGATATACAAACTTGATGTCATCTTGATCCTTTGACAAATTGTTGAGAAACAATTCTACTTCATCCATGTCCTTTGAACTTGGATTGGTAGGATGTGGTGCTCGATAATGATAGGTGTGTATTCCTACAAAAAAATTGTCCACAAACTTTCGCAGTCTGTTCTTGTAGTTGAGTGTGGAGAGAAATATCGTAAGCGGATCGCCGGATATCATTAACTGTGTAGCGTCTTTTTTGGTCATATTTGTAACTATGTGTATACCTCTAAATATATATGGCGAGACAATTGGTTACAAAAACATATATATTTTATAAATTCTATGAAACGCAACAAAGCGATATTCACTATAGTCAAGAATGAACGTTATTTTCTCAAAAAGTGGTTGGAATATTATCGACAACATTTTGATGATTGTGACATCTACGTTTTCGACAATCAAACCACAGACGGAAGCACCAATGACCTACCAGTAAAAACATTTAAACTTTTTAATGAAAACGCATATGATCCATACTGGTTGTGGGTCAATATTGCTCATATATGGAAACAATTGTTGAAAGATTATAAGTATGTAATGTATACAGATGTAGACGAATTTATTATTACTAAAAATGGTGATCCTCTAAAAACAGAATTTAATCAATTAATTGAAAACAATATTCCATGTATCATATGCGAAGGATACAATCTGTTACATTGGAAACACAAAGAACCCGAAACATTTAGTATAGACCAACCATTATTAACCCAAAGAAATTATGTCATGTATTCAAAAGAATATTCCAAAGTAATCATGGGTAATTATGAACTACAATTCAATATAGGCGCACATACCGCAAATAATGAAGTAAAGTATTCAGACACACAACGTGAAGTTCCAAACCTCATGTTGATCCACGCAAAACTATATGACCAAGATAGAACAGTCGAACGTTACAAACACAGATATGGTGAAAATACCAAAAATTGTGACTCTGGATGTGAACAATTCTTGATATTAAACAACAAAGTAGACGAGTTTCTAAAACATCATTATCCAGATCCAATCTACGATACCGATACAGTCTATGGCATCGAACCCAGATTCATAAACTTAAAACACTTGAGTCACTACATAAGTTACGACTACAAAAACTTATTCTAATGCACGAAAAACCCGGCTTTTACACCGGGTTTTTTACTACTATTACATACTGCCAATCTTACGACCTGGCGTGTTGAGATTGTAAGCATCAATAACAGTTGGCGTCTTGGAATTAAGCTTCTTCTCCAACTTGGCCAACAGCGCCTGGTTACGCTTATTGGTCTTGGGATAATCGTGACCCCTCAACAAAGACTTATAGGTAAAGGTTCGTTGACCAATTCGATAATCAGTCTTGCCATTGGCCAATTCAAGAACCGTCTTACAGTAAATCGCAACAAAGTTATTGATATCATCGACAGTCTTGATATGCTTGTAACTGGTCACCTTGAGAATATACAGATCAAACAAAACATTTACTGACGGCTTTTTAACCTTTTTGCCAAACATGTTGAACAACACAGCATTGGGTTCAACCCACTTGTCAAAAAATTCACTAATAGACTTATGAAACAAATCAGTAGACTTATCCATACTAGTTCCAGACTGGTAAGAATCTTGCAACAACTGCGGATTCCAACGAACATTCAAAGTGTTATTACGAACATAAGCACAATGAGTAAACCAAGCATCAACCAATCGACGATTATACTTTGTGTCACCTTTTGAAGTGAATACCATACGAAACACACTAGAAGCAGTATTTTTATTCAAATAATACTTCTCACCCATTTCACGACACATTTTTGAAATGTCACTGATAATAGCATTACGCTTTTCAGCATCATTCAACGGCATACCACTATTAACCGCCAAAAACAGTTCACTCAACTGCGCTCGAGTTGACTTGGTATAAACATCAGCAATAATCTTCACACCCAAAATAAATTGCTTGACATCATTGTCCAACTCACTCCACGTTTTGTCAGCCTTGATTCGAACCATATTATACTGATCGTTAAACCGTTCACCGGGCGTAGAATCATCAACCCGATTAATATAATACGTGCCAGGCGACAATTTAACTTCGTCGTTAAAAAACTTCTTGATCGTGGTAAAACGGTTATTACCATCAACATTCAAATACCTAATACCACGATTCTTCCAGCCAGAATAATAATCAATGTCAATCTTTGACTTGTTGATTTCGTTGTTTTTCAAACACTCACGAACATCAGCAAACAAAAATTTACTAGGCGCAAGTCCCGAAAACAAATTGTGCAAATATGCCTGCATGTGGTCCTTACTCCACCTAGCCGGACTCTGAAAGTGAGTATCAATATCTACAGTGTTAATAAGATCAGAGACCTCCTTCAGAGACCACTCATAGTTGGCGTGTTCAACGTTGGCAATAGTATTATTCTTCATTTTTTATTTTTTGTTTTTTATTGTTGGACCAATTTCTTGGTATGAAAATATAATATCAGGCAACCACTGGTTGGTCAACAGAAATATTAAAACCGTCAAATCGAGCATTGATCCGTGACACCGAAATATCGTTGCTTGTCTTGATCCGTGACTCCAACAAAAGCTTGGCAGGCAAATAATACATTGACAAACCACTAGTTTCCAAATGAACAATCAAATATCCACCATCAAGCAAATTTTCAGCCTTTTTTCTCCAATCACGACCACTCAAATTTCCACTGGTATTTCCCAAATTGATCTTAAAATCTTTGCTGATACGTCGAATGTCAACATGCACATTCTTGTCATTGCGCAACTCAAAATCCCATTCAGCAGTCTTGTGCGTCTTGGTCAAATTTGTATACTTATCATTCTTGGTCAAAATCCACCACGCAATTGTTTCAACCAATTCACCATGACCACCTTCTATCATCTCAGGCCACAACACCTTGGTAGTATATCCATTCTTGACCAACACATCATACGACATGCTACGAATCAATCCAATTCGATTTTTTAATTTTAACGTTTTCATAAAAATAAGGGAGATATTTTATATACCTCCCTTTGTTATACACAACTATATTGTTTGTTTTTTATTCCTTGCTTCCAAGCAAATAAGTGTTGCTAATAGCCTTGAAACTAAACTCTCTCTCAAGACCACGAACCACAACTCCCTCACGGTCAACAGCCATGTTCAACACACTCTTGCCTTCAGCATACTTTAACATGCTATCAACAAGATCGTTGTTTGGCAACACAAATCCATACTTTTCAATGACTGGAACCATCTTCAATTGCAAGTTGAACATCAACCATTCCAATTCATCAAAGAACATACGGCGACCCTTATCAATGTCATAACCAGTAAAGAAATACAAAGCATGATCCTTCATACCATACAAGTTACCATTGATACCAGCACCAATTAGTTCTCCTTGCAACGCAATGTTCTTGCCGTGCTTAGTCAACTTTTCCTTCAAATTGAGCATCTTAGCCATACGCCACAAACTGTTGTCATCAGTTTCACTCAACTCCCAGTTACGTCCACAAACACCAAACACACCGTTGTTGAAGTAACAAGTAAAACTGGTTCCGTCCAACTTTTCAGTGACATAGACCCTCTCGCCAACAGGCAAAAAGCCAACCTCACTTTCAAAGTTCTGAATACGAATTTCATCAGTCTTTGGAATAAAACTAGGAAAAGTTCCCTTGATCTTACCAGCCAACTGCGCAGGAATCGGAGGCTCATACTTGATCACATCCAACGCCTCGGTCAAATCATCACCTTCCTTTGGGTTTAAAATACCATCGGGAATAGGAGTCAATAAACCTTGACTAATCTGCCCACGAAGCTTGATGGTCTTCAAACGAAAACCTTCATTGTTTGCCATACGCTTATAACTGCTCTTACGAAGAAACTCAAACTGAGGACGAATAGGAAGAAAACTGTCAATTTCAAAATAAACAGCCAAGTCTCCAACCTTGAACTCATTCTTCTTCACAACAACCTTCCAACCACGCACAGTAGCAACAACAATAGCGTCAGCTCCAACAATAGGTTGAATGTCCGCAATACGAACCACACTAGCCAACTTACGCTCACTGGTCATAACAATTCCTTTCTTATTTAATTACTTCTTGATAATTTGACCGTCAACCACACTCACATACTTGATACTATTCATCATCTTTTTCTTGGCATGTAACCTAACCACGTTGGTAAATACAACCACAAAAGCAATCACAGCATTGAACAACGCATTCAAATACTTGCCTTCATTCAATCGTAACTCCACGGGTATCAACATCAATAACCCAAGAAATATACAGATCTTTTGATACCACTCACTGTTGATAATGTTTATAACCAAATTCATAATTACGCTACTAATACTAACACCAGATTTCATAAAAGTCAATATCCTTTTTTTAGCAAACATTACTTAACACCGTCACCAACTGCGCCTTTATTTTGTTTTGTGACTCAAGCTCGTTTAACAAATTTTGAACATATTCACGGATATTCTCCGCAGATTCTTTTGAGAAATCTGTGGGTAAGTCAATTCGTATATAGTAATTTCGTTTAGTATCGTTATTTATTTGATTCATATTAATAATTAAATTTTACCAGTGATGTATAATGTTCGCTATAATAAACGCACACGTTATAAAGTTTACCATCACAATCAAAAACCTCAAGAAAAAACTCGCCAACGCATACCTGACAGGCAACACCGGAACATCAGGCTTACACTCATCAGTATGTCCAACTCTATGATCAATCGTCCTAGCCAATGTCAAGAAAAATTTATTTGTCGTCATATAAAAAATAATAGTAAAGTGCCAAAAAATACATAATCAACCCCAATACTATCAAATAACCATTCATCCCCACAAATCACCATAATACAATCCCAATAACCTACATCCCCTCCTATACCTGTCATAATCATTCTTGTTTGAACTCAAATAAGTGCGTATATGCTCTTGCTCACCATGACTGGGAATTATAACATCACCACCAATCTCACCACAATCATAACGCAACGCAAACACAATTTCATCCAATATCTCACCCCACTCAGAAACTTCTAACGTGCCAATAGTCTCACCCACATCATTATACTTCATCGGTAACCTCTGCAAATTACTCAAATTGTCACGCATAACAATCACACGGGGTAACATGTATTTGCTAAAATCTACATGCAACTTTATCAATTGCTCTCGGTCAATCACACTGCCTCTATTAAACAATAATCGCTTTATCTTATCAATAATAATCATAATAAATCAAACTTTCTCACGATACACATATATACTAACCACCATACACAAATTCAATATCAATCCAATAATACTGTTAATATAATTAAATACACCATGCACACTCAAACAATAATAATACCCCAATACACACATCTGACCAAAAGCACCACACAACCATAACCCATAACTGTTGTTGTAACTGCTTTTATTTCTAACAATAATAAACAACTGAAACAACGGAGCCACATTAAACAATAACGTAAACCCCAACCCAAACAAACTGCCCAACTGAACTTTGTCAATCATATAACACCCACTATACACCATAACCCAACATATGTAAAGTCCCATATGAATTTTTTACCCCCCTGTTAAACACACACCCTTTATAAAAAAGTCAAAAACTACCCTATTAAAAACAGCCCCCATAACCGCAAACAAGCATATGTTAAACTCAAGCCCTAAAATATACCATGTGTGTCAGGAAGCTCTCCACGGGCAGGTGCGCACACGCCGCCCCATGTTCAGAACCCACTTGACAGGGGACCTGCCACCCCCTCCCCCGGTTGCTTTTATAAACTGACGGGGCATATGCCACCCCCTGCCGTCAACCTTATTTTTTGACCATACCCTGGCGCACCCCCCTTGCCGTTGCGCATAAAAAAACCCACCAGGCTGGTGCCGGTAGGTTGTCTAGGTTATCAAGCCCACTCGGTGAAGTGGTTGGTTTGACCGTTCCAAGGATAAGCCCAGCTGTAGCTGGTCAACTTGAGGCACACACCATCGGACCCACTTCGTTGGATTCGTTTGGTGATGGTTCGGTCACCGATCTGGGTAAGATTAGGAACACACTCACCTTGCATTGAGCCAGTGTATTTGCGAGACTGACCCAGAGGACTGATGACGACCGTAGCCTTCTTGACACTGCGAACGATGTAGTAGTCGATGTTGGTCTGGTCATAGCCCCAGCTTGACACAAACACATCACCCACCTTGACCGTAGGCAACGGCTTCTCCACCTTCATAACATCCGAAGCGTTCAGTTCAATCGAACCACTGTGGAAGGATCGGTCGATGGTAGAGCAGTAGATTTTGCCGTTACGAGCAGCCTTCCACACGACCATCTCGGTTTGAGCAGGCACAACCCGACTGCCGTAGGGAACGTTGATGGGGTTGATGTTGCGGACAGTATCGCCTTTCTTGATCTTCATTGTTAGAATAAGGTATCAGGGTTTAGATTGACCGTCAAGCCCTTTTTTTAGTTGCTCTCAATATTGACCACACCGATTCGGTTGCCGTTGGTATCCTTGAGAGGGCGACGAATGCCCGTGGTGTTTTCGGAGTCGATGATAGCCCCCTTAGCTTGACTCAGAGCCTTGGTGACCTCCATGAGGAAGTTGTCTTCGAAGGCGGCATTGTCGGTATCGAACTCAATCGTGATTTTCATTGTGCAGCTACTCTACAGGATTATTGATAAGAAGTCAAGCCCCTCTTTGAACTTTTTTTAGGCGATGGAGTTGTCTTGCCAGTAGAGCGAGCTGAACCGGATCATCCACCACCCATCCCGATTGAACCTGAGACCCTTCATCACGATGTTGGTGCCGTCCATGATGGTGTAGCCGAAGTTGTCCTTGGTGACGGTGTAGCCGACCCGTTTCGCCTCACGCACATGGTCCTTGACGAACTGGTTGGTGCAGAAACGGCTGAACATCTTGGGAGTGGCGGTGAGGTTATTCGTATCGTTCATTGTAAAGAAAGTATAGAGGAAAAAGCGGGAGAGTCAAGCCCTACCGTGAACTTTTTTTAGGCAATCTTTTCGAGGAGCAGAGCCAGCTCCTTCTCAGCCTTACCCGTCTTGACATACTTGATGGTCTTGCGGATGGCAGCGATGCGGTTCTTGGTATTGATTCGATCAACCCGAGCCTCAGCAGCCGCCTTCTTAGCAGCCTCCTTCTTCCAGTAGGCGAGCCACACCTTGGTGACATCCTCATTGACAGTCTTGCGAACCGTCTCGAAACCGTTGCGACCGTCGAAGATTTCCTTGGTGACGGTGTAGGTCTTGGTATACTTGCCGAGGTAGCCGTGAGGAATTACTTCACCAGCACCGTGACCCAACACGATGACGAGACCTTCCGGGTAAACATTCCGAACGTTGAACTTGGTGCCCTTGGGAATCGTGGTGGTGACCCCGTAGTAGGTGTAGGTGAAGGGCTTCGTGAGGGTGACGGTGGTCTTCTCGTTGGTGATCTTGTCCATATCGTTTGTTCCTTTATCTGGTAGCAGTATGACACCTTTTTATCGAACCACAAGCACTTTCTAGCACTTTTTTAGCACTTGACAACCAGACCCGTCTAGGGTAGCAGCGGCCAGAGGCCGGTGTCTTCACCCTCCCAGACCATCAAAACGGCCTGGAGGGCTGTTTACGCTAGCCCCAGAGGGTTTCTAGACGGTCTCAACTCCTTCAAGAAGAGCCTCATTGTCATCTTGGCGGCGACCATACATGATTTCGGTCAGAGCAAACCATGGACCATAGGCATACCGGGTAGGATGATGTGACACCTCTGTTTCCAGATTACTGACATATTCAGCGGTGACCTTTTTCCAGCCAAACGACCTGCACTGGTAGTAAACACCGTTGACTGCCACGATGTCGTTGACCGAGAGCGACCGCTTCTTGGATTCGACGAACAGCTGGCACTCCATGCCTGATCCGTGGTTCCATTCAGCGAACACTCGTTCCAGATTGTCTTCGACAGAGAGGTCATTGATGACGGCGAACGAGTAAATAGCCTCGTCGGGGTAAATGACATGAATGAGGTTTTTCTTCATGGTTTTTTCAATCGTTGTTACGAACAAAGGCGGCGTAGCTGTCCCAAATATCAGGAAACGCAGCCTTGAGCTTGGCATAGTTCTCGCTGTCAGCCCGTTGAGCAGCCCAGGCAAGCGACTTGACGAACGAGCCACCGTAGGTTGTCATGGCTTCCAGAATCTTGTAATCTTGATCTTTCATTGTGCAGCTAGGTTACCCGAATAAGTTGAAGAAGTCAAGCACCTTTTTTTAGCGGATGGTGGCAACTTGATCGGGACCGTTGATGAGGCGAACGAAGTAGCACTGGTTGACATCGCTGTTCCAGCCTGAGAAGATGAAGTCACGACCGTCGTAGGTCAGCACCTTGCCGGTGAGCTTCTTGACATCATCCCAGCCATTGGGGACGTTGAAGGTGAGAAACTCACGGTCCATGTCAGGACGGACGGTGTGCGAGACGGCGATCTTGTTGGAAGCGATAGAAGCAACGTTCATTGTGCAGCTACTCTACAGGATTACTTTGAAGAAGTCAACAGGTATTTTGAAAAAAGTTTGTGTGCAGTTTATACAGGATTTTCTGCACTAGCCTCTCTATCAGTCTTTGTGTGTTGTCCAAAGCATCAAGCTACGTCCTGTTGGCAAGCAAATTGTCCAGTTTTCATTGTTTGAACAGCAGGTCTGGTTCTCCATTTCCTCAGCGGCATCACCAGTCGCCCCATGCTCGGCATCTATTGACTGGCACTCTCTGAGTTAGCTGTAGGTTGATTTGGTCGCATCACACCTAATGTATTCTGCAATGCTTTGGGACAGGCTTTCCATCCACACCCACTAGGCTATGGGTTCTACCGAATCAACTCTGAAAATACTTTGAGTTGAGGAACTACTTTTGGACTTTATTCCATAGTAACACCTGATGTTTCACAGGGTATTTTGGAGTCACTTTCGTTTTACCCTCAACTCTATGATAGGTTGCCAGTCGTATTCCTTCCGGTCCCATCAACTGAAAATACTTTACCATCACCCCACCCGAAAGTCAACAGCTTTTTTCAAGAAATGTTGATTTCACCCGACACAATTTCAACGCCCCAATTAGGCAAGTCTTTACGTTGATTGATCATTCGTTTCACAGTCCTACCAAAGTCGGCGCTACTCTCATCAGCAATCCAATCATCCACAACACCTTCATTCCGCTTCCATTTAGTCACAATCTCTTGTAACATCTTTTTTGCATTAGTCTCATCACGATAATCAGGTGCTCTATCAAGATCTACAAAACTTTCAACATACCTATGACTCCAGTAAAACCCGTTAGTAACACTATCTTTCAGAAAATAAAAAGTTCGTTTCATCGTGGAAATATCCTACACCAAGCCTCAACTGAAGTCAACCCTTTTTCTTGATTTTCTTCGTCTTTTTCTTCACCGGCTCCACCTGTGTTGCCAATACTGTGATGACTGTTGGCTCCCCAAAGCCGTCAACCACTTCGACGGCAAAGGCTTGCCCTTCATTGTATACGCTAACCACGGCCCCAGTAGTGCCAATGGGGTAACGTGCACCTTCGTCGTCTACGATTGAAGTTAAGCGCACAAAGTCATGCTCTTTTTCGTTATTCATCGTGGGTATATCCTACACCAAGTATCAGCCGAAGTCAACCACTTTTTTTAGAAAACATCCTCCATCGTCATCGACTCTTCCCACCGAGCACGTTGTTCGTAGTCGGCATCGTCCTGGGTAAAGACCTCACCAAGGTCGATGGTGATCTGGTCACG
>Ga0222713_10001633_pt1 | contig 24854 bp, 17 predicted proteins | sample C33_649DmetaG_FD_165061 | JGI IMG/M metagenome (GOLD analysis project Ga0222713, IMG submission 165061) | Estuarine water microbial communities from San Francisco Bay, California, United States - C33_649D | ecosystem: Environmental > Aquatic > Marine > Unclassified | place: USA: California... | reverse complement strand
GCGCGACGCGACGTCCCGCGAAGGCGCCTACATCATCTACAACGACGCGCTGATCCAACTGCTCGTCAACCGCGGCATCCGCGTCTGAAACAGGACGGGCGCACCTTGCGATGCGCCCGTCGGGAAGAAGAGCCGTCCGTCGGCTTACTTCTTCTTCTTGGCCGGAGCGGCCGTGAGGGGCGGCGGCAGCACGCCCGCGAAATCTTCGGCCTTGAGACCGGGGTGGAACATGTTGAAGGAATACTTGCTGGGCTTCCATTCCACGACCGGGGTGACGTCGGCCTTGGCCGGCACCTCGAGGCCGAGGCCCCAGTAGACGCCGTTGACGAGGAGGCGCCGGAGCGATTCGTCGACGAGGTCGCTGGCGGAGGCCATGGTGGTGGTCAGGACGCGGTTCTTGGAGCCGGCGGCGTTGGGGACTTCGCGCGTCCAGGCCACGGCCATCGCGGGGGAATTGACGCCCTGCTCCTGCTTGTCGGTGGCGCGCTTCTTCTTGCGCTCGCTGAGAGGATCCTGCGGATCCATGCCTTTGAGCACCTGGCCGCGGAGGAGGACCTGGGCGTCGGCGGGCGGATAGGCTTCGTAGACGTCGGTGTCCCCGAAGATCACGCCCACGCCGTTGAGGATGGCGAGCTTCTCGGCGCCGGCTTCGACGGCCGTACGGGTGGCTTCGCCCTTGTGGTTGCCCCAGTGGCTGACCCAGGTCTCGCCGAGGACGTTCTTACCGAAGCCGCCTTTGTTATTGTGATTGTAGGACGCGAAGGCGCTTTCCTTCGGGATACCCGCGAAGGCATGCGTGCTGGTGCGGGTGGCGACGATGGGCACGCCTCGCTTGATGGCGGCGTCGAACTTCGCGAGCGCGCCTTCGTTCCACTTACGGAAACGCAGGCCGAGCACCAGCGCGTCGGCGGTGTCGAGGGCCTCCGGCTTGCCGAGGGAGGCGCCGGCGTTCGGATTGATCACGCCTTCGTCATGCGAGAAAAGGACGGTGCACTTGAAGCCGTGGCGCTCGGAGAGGATGCGGGCGAGCATCGGCATCGACTCTTCGGAGCGGTACTCTTCGTCACCCGCGAGCAGGACGACATGCTTGCCGGCGCCCGCGCCCTTGCCGGCGGGGAATTCCAGCCAGCCGGGGCCGGAGGTGAAGGCTTCGGCGGCGATGGCCGGCAAGGCGAGGACAAGGGCGGCCAAGGCGGCCCACAGGTGGAGATGACGCTTCATGGGGTGAAACCTCAGATTGACCGCCCGGAAGGCGGTTTCAAGCGCCCTGTTCCCGCGCCGGACGTTATTTCCGCTCGTTACCCGGCTTCTTCGGCGCGAACGGATCCGGCCGCAGCACCTCCTGACGACCATCCGAATAGGTCGTCACTTGGTTGCCGAAAGGATCCTTGCGCGTCGTCGCGCGGGTTCCGTCGCTGAAGGTCGTGACGGAGCCGCCGAACGGATCGGGACGGGTCGTGGCCGTGACGCCGTTGCTGTAACGCGTGGTCGAGCCGCCGAACGGATCGGGTCGGGTCGTGGCCGTGACGCCGTTGCTGTAGCGCGTCGTCGAACCGCCGAACGGGTCGGGCGTCTTCACCGCCGTGACCCCGTTGTCATAGCGGGTCTGGGTGCGGCCCAACGCGTCGGCGCCCTTCACTCCCGAGCGCGGCGGCTCGCCCGTGCGCGGGTCGGCCTTGATGACCACGGACGGCTTGGGCGCGGGCTTGGCCGGCTCCTTGCGGGCGTCTTCTTTCTTCGGCGCGGCGGACACGCCGACGGCGAGCAGGAGACCGAAGACCAGGGACGTGAAGAGCCTCATGTCTCTAGTAGAATGTGAGAACGAAGGAACGCAAGCGCCGCAGCCCGCCGGAAAACAGGAAGGGCGGGCGCCTTGCGGCGTCCGCCCTTCGCTCGGAGGACCGGAGTCCCTTAGGCGATGATCTTCTCGACCGCCTTGCCGAAGTTGTCGGTGAGGCGGAAGTCACGACCGTTGTAGCGGTAGGTGAGCTTGGTGTGATCGAAGCCGAGGAGGCGCAGGATCGTCGCGTGCAGGTCGTGGATGTCGACGCCGTCAGCGGCGACCTGGGAGCCGATTTCGTCGGTCTCGCCGTAGTGCATGCCGCCCTTGACGCCGCCACCGGCCATCCAGCAGCAGAAAGCCTTGGAGTGGTGGTCGCGACCGGAAGCCTGGTTGACGCGGCCGGCGGTGGTCGGGGTGCGGCCGAATTCTCCGCCCCAGATGATCAGGGTCTGGTCGAGGAGCCCGCGCTGCTTGAGGTCGGCGATGAGGGCAGCGGCCGGACCGTCGATGTTCTCGGCGCGCTGGGCGATCGAGGTGAAGAGGTTGGTGTGATGGTCCCAGCCGCCGGCGTCGATCTGGACGAAGCGGACGCCGCGTTCGACGAGGCGACGAGCGCAGAGCAGCTTGGCGCCGAGGTCGGTCTTGCCGTACATCTCGCGGATCTTCTCAGGCTCCTTGGAGATGTCGAAGGCGTCGGTGGCCGCGGACTGCATGCGGAAGGCGAGTTCGAAGGATTCGATGCGGGCTTCGAGCTGCTCGTCCTTCTGGACGGTCTGCATGTGGCGCTCGTTGAGCTGGCGGACGAGGTCGAGCTGCTTGCGCTGCGCGTCCTGCGTGGTGAATTCGCTCTGGAGGTTGGCGATGATCTTGTTCGCCGGGGCGCCCGGACGGAACGAGGTGTTGGCGCCCTGGTAGAGCGAAGGGAGGAAGGCCGAAGCGCGGGCGTCGGAGCTGCCACCGAGGGAGACGAAGCCCGGGAGGTCCTGGCTTTCGGTGCCGAGACCGTAGAGGACCCAGGAACCGAGGGAAGGCTTGGAGAGGATCGCCGAGCCGGTGTGCATCAGCTTGGCGGCCGGGCCGTGGGCCGGGATGCCCTGGTGCAGGGAGCGGATGACGCACATCTCGTCCGCGACGCCCTGAAGCTTCGGGAAGATCTCGGAGATCTCGAGGCCGGACTTGCCGGACTTCTTGAACTCGAAAGGAGTCGGGAAGAGGACGCCGTTCATGCCGGCGGCCGACATATCGGCGAGCTCCTTCATCTTCGGCTTCGGATCGAAGGTGTCGAGGTGCGACGGAGCGCCGCCCGCGAAGATGTGGATGACGTGCTTCGCCTTGGCGGCGAGCGGAGCCTTGCGAGGCTTGAGATTGGCCATCACTTCGGCCTGGGCGTCGCTGACGAGGTAGTCGGCGACCATGGTCCCGAAGGCGAGCGTGCCCATGCCGAGGCCGGTCTGGCGCAGGAACTCGCGACGCGAGTTCGGGGTGGGGACATAATTTCCGCAGCTGGAGTCTTTCATGGGAGTTTGAGGTAGGTTAGATAGTGTGGGGGTTTTTGGGGGAAACAAGTCTTTCAGCGTAAGGGCATCAATTCAGGTAAACGAACTCGTTGGAGCAGATCATCGACTGGGCCAGCATGACCCAGGGGCTGGTGGGCTCCTTGCGGGAGACCATTTCCGTGTTATTCACGATTTTTCCGCCTCTAACCGAGGTTTCGATCTTCACCTCCGAGGTCGAGGGCCCCTTGGTGAGGGCGGCCTTGTCAGCCTTGGCCTTGGCGACCCGCTCGGCCTTGGCCTTCGCGGCACGGTCCCCCTTGGAGGGGGCCTGGACCACGGGCTCGTCGATGTAGCCGGCGATGCGGGTCACGAATTCGCGGGCGATCTGGCGCTCCTGGACCGTCGGCGAGCGCTGGTACATGATGCGATAGAGCTGCGTGATGCGCTCGTCGTCGGAGGTGGCCCGGGCCATCTCGGGCCGCGCGTTGACGTTGCGGGCGACCTCGACCGCGAGCGGGTTGTTCATGAAGAACAGCGCCTGCTGCGGGACGATCGTGGAGCTGCGGACGGAGTTGGCCATGTTCGGGTCGGCGAAATCGAACTGCGACTGCAGCTCGCTGAGCTTGTCGCGGTCGATGAAGCCGTAGATGGTGCGGCGATAGCTGTAGGGCTCGTCGGTGATGTTCACGGCGCGGCCGCCCAGGGCGCGGTCGAGCTTGCCGGAGAGCAGGAGCATCGAGTCACGGATGGATTCGAAGTCGAGGCGGCGGAGGTTCGCGTGCCAGAGGAACTTGTTGCCACTGTCGATCTTGGTCGGATCCGCCGAGGACTTGCGGACGATCAGCTCGTTGGAATTCGGGTTGGCCGACTGGCGGTAGGTCGCGGAAAGCAGGATGCGCTTGTGCATCTTCTTGATCGACCAGCCCCCTTCGACGAAGGCGTTGGCCATCCAGTCGAGCAGCTCGGGGTGGGTGGGCGGCTCCGACATGTTGCCGAAGTCGTCCGGCGAGGAGACGATGCCGGCGCCGAAGTGGTGCGCCCAGAGACGGTTCACGAGCACGCGGGCCGTCAGCGGGTTGGTCCGGCTGGCGATGGCGAGGGCGAGTTCGCGGCGGCCGCTGCCTTCGTAGAACGGCAGGCGGTCAGGGCCGGCGAGGACCTCGAGGAACTGACGCGGGGCCACGGGGCCGCGCTTGTTGCGGTCGCCGCGGATGTAGACGTTGCTGTCGCGAGGCTTCTCGATGTCGGTGACGACCATGGCCGTGCCGGGGCCGCCCGGGTGGGTGATGTCCAGCGCGTTGATGTCCGCGAACTTGAAGTACTTGCCGGGCTTGTTGTTGTTGACGAAGGTCGAGCTGATCGGGACCTGCCAGCTGGCGCAGAAGTCACGGCTTTCGGCGAGACGCTCGAGCAGGGGGACGGTCTTGATGTCCTCCACGTCGGGCAGCGGCCAGGGGAAGGCCGCCAGCTGGGCGATCGCCGGATCGTCCTTCTCGCCGCGACGGCCGGACTGGCTGCGCAGCTGGATGTGGGCGAGGATCTTGTCGCGGTGCTTCTTGAAGGCGGCCTGATAGGCCAGCGCGACCTCGTCGATGCTCTTGGGCTTCAGGCCGCGGAGGGCGTCGGCGATGAGCGGATTGACCGGGGAGCGCGTGTCGGCGAGCGCGGCGGCCAGGATGCCGGGCGCCTTCTCGGCGAACTCTTCGGCGCCCACGCGCTTCAGGCGGACGAGCGGGCCGGTGATCGGGTGGTCCGGCCGGGCCATGACGGAGGCGTAGGACGGGTCGAGCTCGCGGCTCTGGCCGAGATCGTATTTCTTGAGCAGGTCGAAGCCCGCCGTGCTGCGGAAACCGCCGAGCATCGCGGCCATCGCCCGCGGCGCGAACTCGCGGTGGAAGGCGGCCTGCATGCCGACGAGGTGCTTGTAGTAGCCCTGGGCCGTCTCGTCGATGAGCGTGGCGAGGCGCTTTTCGTAGTCGGCGCGGTAGGCGTTGCTGGGGGCGTTCTTGCCGACGAGCAGGGGGTTGCGGATCACCGGGTTCGTCTGCGGCTCGGCCACCGAGGCGAAGATGCCGTGGAGCGAGTAGTAGTCGGCGGCCGGGATCGGGTCGAACTTATGGTCGTGGCAACGGGAGCAAGCGACGGTGAGACCGAGGAAGCCCTTCGTGGTGGCGTCGATGCGCTCATCGATGGTGTCGTCGTTGTTCTGGAAGCGCTTGCCGACGGTGATGAAGCCGAGCGCGGCGAGGCGCGGGTCGTCCTTCGCGAGGTCGGGGAGCCGGTCGGCCGCGAGCTGCTCGATGATGAACTGGTCGTAGGGCTTGTCGGTGTTGAAGGCGTCGATCACGTAATCGCGGTAGGTCCAGGAACTGTCGAAGGTCTCGATGGTGCCGTTGCGCTTCAGCCCTTTGGTGTCGGAGTAGCGGGCGGTGTCGAGCCAGTGGCGGGCCCAACGCTCGCCGTAGTGCGGCGAGGCGAGCAGGCGGTCGACGGTGCGTTCGACGACGGCGGCGACGGCGCGGGCGGGCTGACCCTTGCGCACGGACATGGCGTCGAACGCGAGGGCGCCGTCATACTCGCGCGAGAAGGCGTCGACTTCGACGCTGGTGGGCGGAAGGCCGATGAGATCGTAGGAAAGGCGTCGCAGCAGGGCTTCGCCGTCCGCGGCGGGGCTGGGCTTGAGGCCCTTCTCGTCGAGCTTCGCCATGATGAAGGCGTCGACTTCGTTCTGGCTCCAGGCAGGGTTGCTGAGCTTCGTCGGGACGGGATAAGCCTGCACGGGCTGGAAAGCCCAGTGCGAACGCGCCTTGTCGGAGAGGCCGGTGAGCTTGGCGCCGCCGGCGCCGGCGGGCGCGGGCGCGCCCATCTTGATCCACTGTTCGATCAGGCCGATCTGGGTCGTCGAAAGCTTGGCGCCGGCCTTGCGCGGCGGCATCGAGATATCGGGATCGGACTGATGGACCGCGACGACGAGCAGCGACTTCTTGAGGTCGCCCGGGACGACGGCCGGACCGAGGTCACCGCCGGCCAGCATGCCCTGGCGGGAGTCCAGGATCAGTCCGCCCTTCGAGACGCCCTTCTCCTTCGAGTGGCACTCATAGCAGCGCTCGGTGAAGATGGGCCGGATGTTCTTCTCGAAGAACTCCAGACCGGCGGGATCCATCTTGGCCTCGGGGGCATCGGCGGCGGAGAGCCTGACGGCGAGGAGGAGGACGAGGGCGTACAGGCGGGAACTGGCGGTCAAGGCGGTCATGGCGGGGGTGGAGGGCGGGGTAATCCCCTAGTGGTAAATACTCCTCTAAGGCTGGAATGTTTCAACCAATTCATGCAGGCTTAATACCCCAAAAGAGAAGGCCGACCCCCTCACAGGAGCCGGCCTTGTAAAAAACCCGTAAAAAAACGTCAGTTGACGTAGATGAACTCGTTCGAGAGCAGCAGCGAGTGAACAAGCAGCTCGATCGGGGTCAGCGGCTCGCGGGAGATCATCTCGCCCACGTTGCGCAGGACGCCTTCGGCGCCACCGCCGGTCACGGCCATCATCATGCTCTCTTCGCCGTCCGGCGCCATCACCGGCGCGGCCTTGGTGGGCCGAGCAGCGGTGCGGGCCACGGGGGCCGCGGCCTTGCCGCGCTCGCCGGCCTTGGCGGGCGGACGCACCTTGGAGGTGGCGACGGTCATCTTCATCTTGGTCAGGAATTCCTGGGCCACGCGGATCTCATTGGTGGACGGACGGCGCTGGAACATGCAGCGGAACATGGCCACGATGCGCTGGTCTTCCGACATCGCGTTGACGACGTCCTTGCGGGCGGCGACGACGCGGGCGGCCTCGACCGAGAGGGCGTTGTTCATGAAGAAGAGCGCCTGCTGCGGGACGATCGTCGAATTACGCTTGGTGTTCGACTGGTCGGGGTCGGCGTAGTCGAACTGCGAGAGGGTGTCGCTGAGACGGCGGCGGTCGACATAGCCGTAGAGGCTGCGACGGTAGCTGAAGGGCTCGTCGGTGATGTTGGCGGGCTGCCCGCCGACGGTGGCGATCATCTTGCCGGTGAGCAGGATCATCGAGTCGCGGATGGACTCGAAGTCCAGGCGACGCAGGTTGCCGCGCCACAGGAGGCGGTTGGCGGCGTCGACCTTCAGCGGATCGACCGGCCCCTTCTTGGCGACCAACGGATTGGCGGACGGGTCGGAATCCTGACGATACGTGTTGCTGAGCACGATCATGCGGTGGAGGCGCTTCATCGTCCAGCCGTTCTCCATGAAGTCGCCGGCCAGGTAGTCGAGCAGCTCGGGATGCGAGGGCTTCTCGGACATGTTGCCGAGGTCATCCGGCGTGTTCACGAAGCCTTCGCCGAAGTGCTTCGTCCAGGTGCGGTTCACGGCCACGCGGGCGGTGATGGGATTGTCCTTCGAGACGATGGACTGGGCGAACTCGTAGCGGCCGCTGCCGTCGACGTAGGGCCGGCGCTCGCCGACGGTGAGGATCTCGAGGAACTGGCGCGGGACGATCTCCCCCTTGTTGTTCTTGTCACCGCGCTTGAACACGTAGCTGTCCTTGGCCGCCTCGGAGTCCTGGACGACCATCGCGTGGCCGGGGACGCCCGGGTGGGAGAGGCGCAGCTCGTTGATCTGGGCATGACGGAAGTAGGCGACCGGGGCGCGGTTGCCGATGCCGCCGTAGATCGGGCGGTTCTGCCAGTCCTGGCAGAACTTACGCGTGCTGAAGAGCGAGATCATTTCCTCGTTGTCGAAGATCTCGTCGTAGGAGGGGATGGCCCAAGGATAGCCCGTCATCTGGGCGATGGCCGGAGAGGTCTTCTTCCACTCTTCGCCCGGCTTGGCCAGGAGGTTGAGGTGGGCGAGGATCGCGGCCTTGTTCTCGTTGTAGATGCGCTGATAGGCGGCGGCGACGTCGTGCATCGTCTTCGGCTTCAGGCTGCGCAGGCCGGCGGCGATGATCGGGTTCACGTTGTTCTCCGGGTCGTCGAGGTACTCCTTGAGGACGATCGGGGCGCGCTCGGCGAAGTAAACGTAAGGCACGGCGGCGAGGACGGCGAAGGGCCCGGTGATCGGGGAGTCCTTCTGGATGCGCATGGCGGCGAAGTCGGTGTCGGACTGCAGGTCGATCTTATAGCGTCCGGAAAACTCACCGGCTTCGGAGGATCCGCCGCGGACGGTGGCGATCATCAGACGGCCGGCCATCTCGCGGTCATAACGGGCGCGGGTCTCGCGCATGTAACGGAAGAAGCCGGCGACCTGCTCGTCCTGGAGCTGGTAGAGCCGCTTCTGGAAATCCGAACGGGCGGCGGCGGCGGCGCCGGTGGCCGCGATCGGGGTCTGATGGAGCGGCTCGACGATGGAGGCGAAGATGCCGTGCAGCGAGTAGTAGTCCTTGATCGGGATCGGGTCGAACTTGTGGTCGTGGCAGCGGGAGCAGGCGACGGTCAGGCCGAGGAAGGCCTTGGTGGTGGTGTCGATGCGCTCGTCGATGGTGTCGTGGACGTCGTCGAAGCGCTTGCCGATCGTGATGAAGCCGAGGGCGGCGAGACGAGGATCGTCAGGCGAGATGTCCGGGATGCGGTCCGCGGCGAGCTGCTCGACCACGAACTTGTCGTACGGCTTGTCCTCGTTCATCGCGTTGATGACGTAATCGCGATAGGTCCAGGCGTAGGCGTAGCGGTAGTCGCGGAAGAGGCTGTCGCCCTGGTCGACCTGCAGGCCGCGGGTGTCGGAGTAGCGCGCGGTGTCGAGCCAGTGGCGGGCCCAGCGCTCACCGTAGTGCGGCGAGGCGAGCAGGAAATCGACCTGCTTCTGATAGACCGCCTCGAGGTTGCCCGCCGGGCGGCCGGTACGGGCGGCCAGCGAGTCAGCGAGCGCGGCGTTGTCGCAGGCCTTGACGAAGGCGTCGACCTGCTCCGAGGTGGGCGGCAGGCCGATCAGATCGTAGTTGACGCGGCGAAGATAGGTCTCATGGCCGGCCGCGGGATTGGGCATCAGACCCTTCTCCTCGAGCTTGGCCAGGATGAAGGAATCGATGATGTTCTTGACCCAGGCCTTGTTCTTCACCTCGGGCACGGGGTACTTCTTGACGGGCTGATAGGCCCAATGTTCACGGGCCTTGCCGGTGAGACCAGTGAGCTTGGCGGCGCCGCCACCGGGCATCGGGGCGCCCATCTTCACCCACTGTTCGAGCAGCGCGATCTTGTCATCAGGCAACTTGCCTCCGGTCTTCTTGGGCGGCATCGCGAACTCAGGATCGGTGTACTGGACAGCCTTGATCAGGAGGGACTTCTCGAGGTCGCCGGGGACCACGGAAGGGCCTTCGTCGCCGCCCTTGTAGGCACCGTCGCGAGAGTCGAGGATGAGGCCGCCTTTCGACGAGTTCTTCTCGGCGGAGTGGCACTCGTAGCAACGGTCGATCAGGATCGGCCGGATGTTCTTCTCGTAGAACTCGAGTCCTTCCTTGGAAGGCTGCGCCTCGTCGGCGGCGAACGCGAAGACGGACGCGAACAGCGAGAGCGCTAGGAGGGGATGACGAAGCTTCGGCATGGGGATGTGTGTTGTGTTTAAAGAGCTGGGGGACGAGGGAAAAGCCCGGAAGGGGCCAGACTGAGATAAAGAGTAAGCCCGCACCCCCGGAAATCAAGTGTGCTTCCCCATTCGGGTTGTAAAGAGAAGACCCCAAGCCGAAGATGCCCAGGCCGGAAGATGCGAATCCTGATCGCCAACGATAAATTCAAGGGCTCCCTGCCGGCCGAAAAAGCCGGTTTTCATGTTAAAAAGAGCCTTGAAAGCGTCTTTCCCGGGGCGGAAATCGACCTTTGCCCCATCGCCGACGGGGGTGAGGGCACGGCAATGGCGATGACGACTGCCCTAGACGGCGAATGGCTCAAGACCCAGACCCAGGACGCCCATGGACGGCCGGTCGAAGCCCCCTTCGGCTGGGTTCCCGGCTCGGCCACGGCCATCATGGAAATGAGCGCGGCCAGCGGTCTGGCGATGGTCCAAGACATCGAACTTAACCCTTTCAAATCCAGCACTTTAGGTACTGGAATTCTCATCGAATCCGCCCTCCGCCGCGGCGCCCGACGCATCCTCATCGGCATCGGCGGCAGCGCCACCAACGACGGGGGTCTGGGGGTCGCCCTGGCCCTAGGATATAATTTCAAGAAAGCCGGCCGACCCATCTCCCCCAACCTCGAGACCCTCCTGGAGGCCGACCAGATCGAAAAGCCGGCCACCCTCCCCTCCTGCGAGCTCATCGTCGCCTGCGACGTCGACAACCCCCTCCTTGGCCCCCGCGGAGCCACCCGGGTCTACGGTCCGCAGAAAGGGGTGCGCGACTTCGCCTGGTTCGAAGAACGCCTCGGACACCTGGCCGACCTCGCGCGGCGGGACCTCGGCGTCGACCCACGCGACGTCCCCGGCGCCGGCGCCGCGGGCGGCCTCGGTTTCGGCCTGATGGCTTTCCTCGGCGGACGACTGGTAAGCGGCTTCGACATGGTGGCGACGCAGGTCGGCCTCGAAGCGCGCGTCGCCTCCGCGGATCTCGTCATCACGGGCGAAGGACGCCTCGACGAACAGAGCCTGCAAGGCAAAGGCCCCGTCGGCGTCGCGCGCCTCGCGCGTCGTCTCGGCAAGAAGATCGTCGGCGTCGCCGGTTCGGTCGATGACTCGCCCGGCCTGCGCGCGCAGTTCGACCTGCTCATCGGCATCAAGCCCGCGGCGATGCCGCTCGACGAGGCGATGCGCCGCACGGGCGAGCTGATCGAGTCCGCCGTGTCGGCGCACGCCGCGCCGCTGCGCGCGCTCAACCCCTGAAGATCGGGATCGGCACGCCCTTGCCGTCGACGGTCGCGTAGAACGGACGGCCTTCGACGTCGAACGCGGTCTTGGGGCTGATGCCCATCGCGCGGAAGATCGTGGCGTGCATGTCCGGGATCGAGACGGGGTCCTTGATCGCGACCAACGGACGTTCGTCGGCGGTGGCGCCGTGGACGTGGCCTTTCTTCACGCCGCCGCCGAACATGACGACGCTCGTGCCGCCGGTGAAATGACGGTGCAGGCCGTAATGGTCGGGGCTGGTGATGATGCCGGACTTGTTGAAGGCCTGGTCCTTCGCCTGCGAACCGGGCCGTCCTTCGATCATGGCGTCGCGGCTGAACTCGCTCGCGATGACGACCAAGGTGCGGTCGAGCAGCCCGCGCTCTTCGAGGTCGCGGATGAGGCGCGCGATCGGGCGGTCGATCTCGGCGTGCATCTTCGCGACGGTCTCATGGCCCTTGCCGTGCGTGTCCCACTGGAAGAACGGGACGTATTCCGTGGTGACCTCGACGAAGCGCGCGCCGTTCTCGACGAGCCGGCGGGCGAGCAGGCAGCCGCGGCCGAAACGACCGGTGTCGTATTCCTTCTGCGTCTCCGGAGATTCGAGCGAGATGTCGAACGCGGCGCGCTCCTTCGCGCTGAGCAGGCGGTAGGCGTTGTCCATCGAGCGGAGCATCGACGCGTGCTGGTGGTCGCTGAGGAGGTCTCGGTCGGGCGTCGCGTCGACGAGCCGGCGGAACTCGCGGTCGCGGTTCACGAAGCGCCCGGCGTCCATGCCCTTGGGCGGACGCACGGCGGCCGCGGCCTCCTCGGGGAACGGGAGGTTCATCGGTCCGTATTCGCCGCCGAAGAAACCGGCGGTGGTGAAGGCCTTGAGCTCCTCGCTCTCGCCGACGCCTTCGAGGCGCTGGCCGATGTTGATGAAGGCCGGCATGACCGGATTGCGCGGGCCGAGCACGCGGGCCATCCAGGCGCCGAGGTGCGGGCAGGCGACCGTCTGCGGCGGGACGTAGCCGGTGTGCCAGTGGAACTGGTGGCGCGAATGCAGGATGCTGCCGAGGTCGGGCTGCACCGCCGAGCGGATCAGCGTGCCGCGGTCCATGACCTGCGCGATGTGCTCGAGTCCTTCGCAGATGCGCACGCCGTCGACCGACGTCGGGATCGCCGGGAACGTGCTGAGCACGCGGTCATAGGTGAGCCCTTTCTCGTAAGGCGCATAACGCTTCGGATCGAAGGTCTCGGGCGCGGCCATGCCGCCCGCGAGCCAGATCAGGATGACGGAATCGGCGGTCGCGGCCGGCTGGACGACCTTCTCGCTTTCGGCGAGGAGGCGCGGGGCGCTCATGGAGAGCGTGGCGGCGCCGGCGGCGGCCAGCATGCGGAGGAATTCGCGACGGGCCAGCGGCTCGGGCAAGGACGGATCAAGCGGCAGCGGGGAGGACATGGCGGTCAGCGGATGGTCTGGAATTCGGGGAGCATGCAGACGGCCCAGAGGAGGTCCGCGATGCCTTGCTCGGAAAGATGCTCGCCGACGAGGCCCGCGGCGACCTTGAGTTCGGCGGGAGCGGGCTCGCGGCTGAGCGACGAGAGGTAGAGCCAGCGCACGAATTCCTCGGGCGAGGCCCAGGCGCGGCGCTTCAGCTTGGCGGCGCCGGCGGCGAGGAGGTTCGTCAGGGCCTGACCGTTGGAAAGATCGATGGCTTCGAGCGTGCTGAGCTCATTGGGACGCATCGAGACGATCTGCTCGCGGTTGGGCCGGCCGAGCGCGCGCTGCAGGAGGTCGGACTTCACGAGGCCGGCGCGCGCGGGCAGGCTGCTCGTGCCTTCGACGCCGGCGAGCATCTCGGCCATGCGGGCCTGCGCCTTGCGCCAGGCTTCGCCACGGACGAGCGCGACGGGCCGCCAGACGGGCTCCGCGGCCTTCGGCTTGCCCTTGCCGGCGGCGAAGGCCCCACGGGCGTTGGGCGTGCTCGTCGTCCATTCCCACGAGGCGTCGGTCGCCATCTTCACGCGCGCGCCGCCCTTGAGCGTGACGTTCACCTGGAAGAAGAGCGCGGCGACGTTGGGTCCGGAGCCGGCGTTGCGTCCGACGACCATGATCTGGTTGGCGCCCTTCAGGAGCGCGACGGAGAGGTCGAAGTTCTGCGGGTCGGCCCAGTTGTCGCCGGAACCGATCTTCCTGCCGTTCACGAAGAGGTCGTAGCCGTTGTCGCAGGTGACGACGCACGTGGCCGCGTCGACGTCGGCGTCGAGCACGAGCTGGCGGCGGAACGTGCGCGTCTCGCCCGCGGCGGGCACGCGGCCTCCGGCGATGTCGCCCGACCAGACCGGCGCCGCGAGCAAAGGTTCGACGACGGGTTTCTTCACGGCCGCGGCGGTCGGCGCGGCGCGCGGGACCTTGGGCTCGATCTTCGCAGGAGTGGTGCCCGTCAGGCGCCAGACGGCGTCGACGAACTGCTCGGCGGTCAGACGCTTGGCGCGCGGGCCGCGGTAGGCGTAGGCCTTGTCCTCGGCGTCGCGCGCGAGGATCTCGGCGCGGGACTGATAGGCCTGCGAGGTGGCGATGAAGGCGAGGACGGCCTTGAGGTCGTAACCCGACTCGACGAGGCGGTTCGCGAGGACGTCGAGGAGGTCCTGGTTCCAGGGTTCGGTCTGCATCGCGTCGACAGGATGGACGATGCCGCGGCCCATCAGGCGGTGCCAGAGGCGGTTGACGATGGTGCGCTGGAACCGGCCGTTCTCCGGATGGGTGATGAGCGCGGCGAGCTGGGCGAGACGTTCCTCGCGCGGCTTGGCGGGATCGACCTGGCCGAGCTCAGGATACAACCAGGCGGCGACGGCCGGCTTGCCGGTGGGGACGTCGCAGCGGACGAGTTCCATCGGCCGGTTCGCGTAGATGGCGGCGAGGCCGTAGGCGTCGCGCAGCTTCCAGCGGTCGGTGAAGCTGTCGTGGCACGAGGCGCACTTCATGTTGATGCCGAGGAACGTCTGCGAGACGCTCTGCGAGAACTGCAGCTCGGGGACCTGGCCCGCGCTCACCGCGCCGCGCCAGATGATGCCCTTCGCGAAGCCTTCGCTGTCGGCGGAGGGCGCCACGAGCTCGCGGGTGAAGCGGTCGTAAGGCTTGTTCGTGAGCAGGGAGAGGTAGAGCCAGTTGGTGATCTGCTTGCGGCCGCCGTCGATGTAGCCGGTGCCGGCGTAGTCGTTGCGGAGCAGGTCGTTCCAGAAGACCATCCAGTGGTCGGCGTAGTCGACGTCGCGGGCGAGGAGCGCGCGCACGAGCGCTTCGCGCTTGTCGGGCCGCGTGTCGCCCGCGAAGGCGCGGGCCTCCTCGGCGGAGGGCAGCAGGCCGACGAGGTCGAGCATGACGCGACGCTGGAACGTGGCGTCGTCGGCCGGGGGCGGGGTCGGCGCGCCCTTGGCCGTGAGCCAGCCGTCGAGCACGCGGTCGACCGGATGCGTCCGACCCGGCTTGGCTTCCGGCAGCACCGGCTTGCGCGGACGCAGCGGCGGCTCGTAGGCCGGCTGCTTGAAGGCGAACCCTTCGGTCCAGACGGCGCCCTGCTCCACCCAGGCCCGCAGCACGGCGACCTCGGCGGGAGTGACGCGCGGCCCCTTCGGCGGCATGCGCTCGTCGGGATCTTCGCTGACGATGGATTCCAGCAGGCGTCCCTTCGACGCCTGTCCGGGGAAGAGCACCGCGCCGCCCTCGCCGCCTTCGAGCAGCGAGGCGCGGGTGTTCATCGAGAAGCTGCCCTTCTTCTTGTCGCCCGTGTGGCACTCGCCGCAGTGCTTCCGCAGGATCGGCACCACCTCATGGGCGAAGTCGACCGGCGCCGCCCCGAGGGCGGCCGTCAGGAAGAAACCGGCGAGCAACGGACCACGCATCGGCAAGAACAGCTCAGGGAACGAACACGACCGCGGCGGCGGCCGGGGCTTCGACCGACTGCTTGGTGTCGATGAGCTTGCCGTCGCGGGCGATCTTGTAGGCGTTGAGCGTGCCGGACTTCTGGCCGGCGCAGACGAGCCAGCGGCCGTCGGCGCTGAGACCGAAGCCGCGCGGCGTGGCGGGCGTGCCGGGCACGTGCTGGAGGAGGGCGAGCTTGCCGTCCTGGCCGATCGAGTAGACGGCGATGGAATCGTGGCCGCGGTTGGAGACGTACAGCGTCTTGCCGTCGGGGCGGACGAAGATCTCGGCGGTGGAGACGCCCTTGCTGTCGGCGCCGGCGGGCAGCGTCGGGAGGCTCTGCAGCTGCTTCAGGCCGCCGTTACGTTCGACGGAGAAGGCGACGACGTTGAGGCCCATCTCGGTGTTCACGTAGGCGAACTTGCCGCTGGGGTGGAAGGCGAGGTGGCGCGGACCTTCGCCGGCGGTGACGCGGCCGGACTTCGGCTTGTTCGGCGTGAGCAGGCCTTTCTCGGGGTCGAACTTGTAGATGAAGATGTCGTCCGTACCGAGGTCGGCGACGTAGGCGCGGCCGGACTTCGGGTGGAAGTAGACGCCGTGGGCGTGCGGGCCGGACTGGCGGGCGACGTTGGGACCCGTGCCGACGTGCTGGAGCGAGGAGGTCGCGGCGGCGAGGGAACCGTCGGCCTTGATCGGCAGCGCGGTGGTCGAACCGGAGCCGTAGTTCACGACGACCAGGTTCTTGCGGGCGGCGTCGACGGCGAGGTGCGTCGGGCCCTTGCCCTTGGAGGCCTCGGTGTTGAGCAGACGGAGCTTCTCGCCTTCGACGGCGTAAGCGGCCACGGCGCCGTCGGCGGCCTCGGCGGTGGCGTAGAGGAACTTGGCGTCAGGGCTGAGCGCGACGTAGGAAGCGGACTTCGCTTCGGCGGCGACGGTGGGCGCCGAGATCTTGCCGGTCTTGCCGTCGAGCACGCAGCGGAGCACGCCCTGCGCCTTGGCGCCGGAGGTCCCGACGTAGAAGACATAATGGGCGGGCACGGGCTTCGCGGCCTTCTTGGCGGCGGCCTTGGCCGCAGGGGCGGGAGCGGGGGTGTCGGCGGACTGGCAGCCGACGAGCGCGGCGGCGAGCGCGGCGAGGAGGAGGCGGGCGGTGTTCATGGCGTGATGGAAAGTCCGGGCTTACTTGCGTCCGTCCCACCAGCCGTCGAGCTGGGTCATGAGGCGCTTCAGGTCCTCGGGGCGTTCGGCGGCGAGATCGCGCAGCTCATGCGGGTCGGCCTTGAGGTCGAAGAGGCGGGGCGGCTCGGTGGCGTCGCCGGAGCCCTGCTGCGTGCCGCCGGTCTTGAGGCCGCTCGAGACGATCAGCTTGAGGTCGCCGGCGACGAGCCAGCGGTAGCGCAGGCTGGCCGCGGGGCGGGCGAGGTCGAGGATGTCGTGGGTCGAGTTCTGGCCGGCGACGAACGGCCGCGCGCGCAGGGCCGCGTCGTCGAGCAGGTCGACGCCGTCGCCGTCGGCGGGCACCGGGGCGCCGGCCAGCTTCAGCAGCGTCGGCATGATGTCCACCGAGCTGGCGGCCTCGGTCATGACGGCCGGCTTGATGCGGCCGGGCCAGCTGACGAGGATCGGCGTGCGCACGCCGCCGTCGAAGGGCGACTGCTTGGAGCGCGCGAAATCGACCACCGGCTTGTCGGTGCGCGGGATCCAGCCGTTGTCGACGACGTAGAGGATGATGGTGTCGCGCGTAAGGCCTTCCTTGTCGAGATGGGCGCGGAGCTCGCCGACGGTCTCATCGAACCACTCCACCATGGCGTGATACCTGGCGGCCTGCGGCGTCGGGGACTTGTCGCGATACTTGGCGAGCAAACGCTCCGGCGGGGTGTGCGGGTCATGCGGCATCATCGGCGCATACCAGATGAAGAAGGGTTTGCCGTCCTTCTTGGCCCGGCCGATGAAATCCGTGATCGGCGCCAAGGTCTTGCGGCCGATGTCGAGGCCCTCGTCGCCGTGGCGCCCTCCCTTGGTCATGCCTTCGGTGAAGCCGCCGGTCTGATACGGACCCATCCACCACTTCCCCGTCTGCAGGCTCACATAGCCCTGCTCGCTGAGGAGGCGGGGAAGGATGGGCGATTCCTGGAAGCGCTTCACCATCTGGGCGCGCCCCTCGAGGAAGGCGGCGCTCTTCTGTTTGGCCGCCGCGGCCTTGGCGGCGCCTTTGGCCCCGGCGACGGGCGGCGCGGGCGGAATGAAGGGGTCATTGCCCGTCAGACCGTGACGATGGACGTGGCGGCCGGTCAGCATCGAGGCGAGGCTGGGGCCGCAGAGGGAATTGGTGACATAGCCGCGGGGGAAAGCCCGCGATTCCGCGGCGAGCTTGTCCAGATGCGGCGTGCTGACCGCCTTGGCCCCAAGGAAACCATGATCGAACCATGCTTGGTCGTCGGAGACGATCATCAGGATGTTCGGACGGTCGGCCGCGGACAGTGAAAGAGCGAAGCCGAGCAAGGCGACGCTAAGGGGTAGGAGGCGGAGCATGCCTTATAGACTCCCCAATCCGACGCCCGTTCCCACCCAAAAAATCAGCCATTCTTGGTCGATTACGCAGAGCGCGCGGCAACCTCCGGCACCCCCTTTGACGGGTCACCCGAGCTGGGCATAATGAGCCTCGCAGCCCCGCCCTCCCCCTCGGCAACCGCCCCCAAGAGCACCCCCTCTTGAAATATAATACGAATTTATCTCACTGACTGACAGTAATTTAGGAAAAAGCGTCTCTCAGACCCCCCTTTTTTGGCCCTATATATACAGGCCCCTTTATTTTTCCATGATCAACCACATCCCCCCAAGCACCGCCAAGACCGACACCCTCACTTCCCTTCTCCGCTCCGACTTCCCTGATCTGGGTGAAATCGAGGTCACCCTCCAAGAGACGACCCCCGCCCGCGCCGGCGAGGCGGACAGCCTCACGCACTACCTCAACGAAGCCGCCCGCTGGCCCCGCCTGAGCGCCGAGGAGGAACTCGCGCTCGGCCACCGCATCAAGGCCGGCCAGAACGCCGCCGGTACCCTCACCCCGGCCGGCCAGGCCGCGCACGACGAACTGGTGAAATGCAACCTGCGCCTGACCTACTTCGTCGCGAAGAAGATCAACGTGTCCCGCGAGGAGACGTTCGAACTCGTCGCGGCCGGCAACGTCGCGCTCATGGAGGCGGCGCGCACCTTCGACGCCGATCTCGGTCACCGCTTCAGCACGTACGCAGTGTGGGGCATCCGCAGCGCGGTGTTCCGCCACCTCAACTTCCTGCGCCGCACGGTGCGCCTGCCGCGCAACCTCCACGAACGGATGGCCAAGCTCCGCAAGGCCGAGGCCGCGATCCTCCAGAAGACCGGCCGCGAAGCGACCGAGGACGAACTGTCCGCCGCGCTGGAGTGGTCGCCGGAGAAGCTCGCCGAGCTGCGCTGCTACCAGCAGCACGGCCAGTCGCTGGACGCGCCGATCGGCGAAGACAGCGATACGACCTTCGGCGACACGCTCGCCGACCCGGAAGCGCCGACGCCGGCCGCCTACGCCGAGGCCTCCGACCGCCAGGCCGCGCTGGCCGAGGTGATGGCCCAGCTCACGCCGCGCGAACTCGAGGTGATCCGCGCCCGTGCCGGCCTCGACGGCGAGGAGCAGACGCTCGACGCCATCGGCCGCCGTCACGGCGTCTCCCGCGAACGCATCCGCCAGATCGAAGCGGAGGCCTTCCGCAAGATGCGCCTCGGTATCCGCCGCTGAGCCGGGTCTTGTGTCGGGGGAGGGGTTCGCCATCGTGTCGGCGTGCCCTCCTCCTTCCCGCGCCTGCTGCTCCTCGGCCTCCTCGGCCCTAACCTCGCCGCCCAGCAGGCCGAGCCGTTCGAGGAGCCGCCGATCAGCTATTCGGCCACCGAGGCCAAGGACCGGGCCACGGCCCTGAACGCGGCCCACCAGGCGCGCGCCAACGCCATCCGCTCCCTGCCGGCGAAGAAGCGCCTGCAGTGGCTGCTCGATGAGTTCAAGGTGCCGGTCGAATCCCAGATCTTCGTCTTCAGCAAGACGAGCCTCCAGCGCGACCTGATCACGACCGAGACGCCGCGCGTGCTCTACTTCTCCGACGAAGCCTACGTCGGCTGGGCGCCCACCGGCGCGTTCGAGGTGACGGTCTTCGACCCGCAGCTCGGCGCGACCTTCTACGTCTTCGACGCGCACGAGACCGGCGCGGCCCCCTTGCTGCGCCGCGACAACGACTGCCTGCTCTGCCACGCCCGCCACGAACACACGCCCACGCTGCGCGCCCGCACGGTCTTCCCCGACGCGCGCGGCGAACCGCTCGCCGGCTCCGGAAGTTCGAACATCGACCCCGCCACGCCGCTCGAAGAACGCTGGGGCGGATGGTACGTCACCGGCGGCGGCCCGGGCCTGCGTCACCGCGGCAACCTGACCGGCCGGAAGCCCGAAGACTTCGAAGGCCCCTCGGCGCAGCCGGTCCGCAACCTCGCTTCGCTCGAAGGAGTCGTGGATACGCGTCGCTACCTCCTGAAGACGAGCGACGTGGTCCCGATGCTCCTGCACGACCACCAGATCCACGTGCACAACGTGATCTCCACCGCGCTGCAGGACGCGCGCATCGCGCTCCATCGCTGGCCGGCGATGCGCAAGATCCTCGGCCTGCCCGACGACGCCCCGCCGCAGGGCTCGTGCGTCGTGGTCTTCGAAAGCCAGGCGGAGAAGCTGCTCGACGCGCTCCTCTGCCGCGACGAAGCCCCTTGGCCCGAAGACGCGCTGCGCTCCGACGGCGTCTTCGCCGCCGCCTACGCCAAGACCCGCAAGGCCGACGCCAAGGGCCGCTCCCTCCGAGACCTCGACCTGCGCACGCGCCTTTTCCGTTACCGCTGCAGCCCGCTGATCTACTCCGAGAGCTTCACGCACCTGCCCCGCCAGCTCCGCGAGATCACGCTGCTGCGTCTCTCCGTCGGCCTGCGCGCCTTCCCGCCTTCGCCTGCCTTCGGCCACCTCGAGGAGTCCGAACGCGTCGCGATCCACGAGATCCTGACGGCCACCCTGCCCGACCTGCCCGCCGGCTGGGGCAAGTAAGGCGGACACGCCAAGGGCCGGCCCTCGCGAGAGGACCGGCCCGGAGACGAAGCCGCAGACGGCTTACTTGACGAGCGCAGCGAGCTTCTCGCGGATCGCGTCGGCCCAGATCTGGTAGCTGGCGGCGTTCAGGTGCAGGAGGTCAGGCATGATCGCCTTCTCGAGCGTGCCGTCGGGCTTGAGGAACTTGGCGCCGATGTCGAGGAAGTGGACCTTCTGGCCGTCGTCGAACTTGGCGATGAGGGCGTTGACGGCCTGGTTCTTGGCGCGGCCGGGGTTGTTGGCTTCGGTGGCGCCGCGCGGGAAGATCGCGAGGAGGAGCACCTTGGTCTCGGGCGAGCGCCGATGGATCGCGGCGATGATGTTCTTGATGCCCGCGGCGATCTGCTCGGGGGAGTTCTCGGCGACGCCGGAATTGTTGGTGCCGATCATGAGCACCACGGCCTTGGGTTTGATGCCTTCGAACTCGCCGTTCTCGACGCGCCACAGGACGTGCTGGGTGCGGTCGCCGCCGATGCCGAAGTTGGCGGCCTTGTACTGGCCGAATTCCTTGTCGAAGATGGCGGCCTGACGACCCCAGCCCGCGGTGATGGAGTCGCCGAGGAAGACGACCTGCGCTTCGCCTTTCTTGGCGACGGCGACGAAGGACTCGTGCGACTTGAGGAAACCGGCCTGGGGCTTGCCGTCGGGCCCGAGCTTGGGCGCGGCGACGTCGGCGGGCTGGGCCGGCAGCTTCACCGCCGGAGCGGCGGCCTTCTTGGCGGGAGCTTTCTTGGCCTCCTGGGCGACGACGGAAGCGGCGCCGAACAAGGAGAGCCCGAGGAGGAGGGATAGGGTGCGTTTCATGGGGTGCGGGGGGGCGATGTTCTCATCCCGACCGGCGAGGGTGTCAACGCCGGCCACCGATGCTTGCGGTGGGACGAGCCCGTGCGGTAGCGTCCGGCATGACCACCCCGCTGCGATTCGTGACCAAGGCCGAGGCCATCAAGGAAGAATACAAGGGCCGCACCAATTACTGGCTGACGCGCCCCGAACTCACCGGCGCGAAGGACCTGCAGGTCTGCGAGGCGACCCTGCCCGCGGGCGAGGGCCACGCCTTCCACACGCACCCCGAACTCGAGGAGATGATCTACGTCCTCGCGGGCGAGGTCGAACAGTGGGTGGAGAAGGAGAAGCGCCTCCTGAGGCCCGGCGACGCCGCGCACATCCCGGCCGGCGTCGTGCACGCGACGTTCAACGTCTCGCGGGCGGACGCCACGATCCTCGCGATCCTTTCGCCGGGCGCGAGCAAGGGCCCCTTCATGGTCGACGTCAGCGGCGAAGCGCCCTGGAAGGACCTGCGCGCCGGCGCATGAGCTTCTTCGCCCGCCACCGCGGCCTGCTCGTCGCCTCGACGCTCCTGCTGGCCGGCGCGATCATCCCGTGGATCATCTGGGGCGACGCGCTGGACGCGACGTTCACGGTCGAAGGCTCGCGCACGTGGATCGCCGGCTTCGGCGCGGCCGGCGGCCTCGCCGGCGCGGGCCTGCTCGTCGCCGACCTGCTTCTGCCGATCCCGAGCACGCTCGTGATGTCGGCGCTCGGCCTCGCCTACGGGACGCTCATCGGCGGACTCTACGCCGCCGCCGGCACGGTCGCGGCGGGACTGGTCGCCTACGGGCTCAGCCGCTGGCTCGGCCGACCGCTCGCCCTGCGCCTGGCCGGCGCCGAGGCGTTGGAGTCCGGCGAGAAACTCTTCGCCGACGGCGGCGCCTGGCTGGTGGCCGGTTCGCGCTGCCTGCCGATCCTGCCCGAGGCGATCGCGTGCCTCGCAGGACTGAACCGGATGCCTTTCCGCACTTACTTCTTCGCGCTGCTCTGCGGCGGCGTGCCGACCAGCTTCCTCTTCGCCGCGATCGGCGCGCTCGGCCAGACCGAGCCGGCCTGGGCGCTGGCGCTCAGCGTGATCATGCCGGCGGCCTTATGGCTGCTCGCCCGTCACTGGCTCCGCCGCTGATCAGCGGAGTTCCTTGATCCGGACGTTGCGATACCAGACGCGCTTGGCCTCGTCCTGGAAACCGACGTGGCCTTCGACGGGGCGGTCCTTCATCGGCGAAGCCGCGAGGTCGAGCACGATGGTGCGCTCGCCGTTGAAGTCGACGGAGAGGCGGCGGTCCTTGAGCGTGAGGGTGTAGCGGTTCCATTCGCCGGCCGGCTTCACCATGTTCTTGGACGCGGCCATGGCGCGGATGATGCCGCCGCAGTCATGGTGACCGGGCTTGGCGAGGCCGTGCGTGTCGAGGATCTGCAGTTCGACGCCCTTGGCCACGGGGTCGAGCGGGTCGGCGACGCAGAAGAAGACCCCGGAGTTGCCGGTGGGCTCGAACTTGAATTCGAGATCGAGGACGAAGTCGCGATACTTGCGCTCGGTGAAGAGATAGGCGTCGAAGCGCTTCCAGCCGGTCTCGCCCGGACGCGGCTTCAAGGTGACCGTACCATCGACGTCGTAGACCCAGTTGCCCTTGGTCTTCCAGCCGGCGAGGTCCTTGCCGTTGAACAGAGGGACGAAGCCCGGGGCGGCCGCGGCGGGGTGCGGCACGGGCGCGGCGGCTTCGCTCACCGGGTAAGGTTCGGACGCCGCGAAAAGGGAGGCAGCGAAAAACAAGGCCAGGCAGGACTTCATAGGGGTGGCTGACATCTTGCGGCACGCCCCGCGGCAGGCGAGACAACTTCTGCGTTCCCAGCCTGATGCGTCATGCTTAGGGTCCCGTTCATGCACCGCCTGCTCCTGCTGCTCTTTTCGCTCATCTCTCTCGCCGGCGCGGAGACGGTCAGGCGACCCGACATCGTCGTCTTCCTGGCCGACGACCTCGGGCAGCTGGACTCGGCCCCTTACGGCGGCACGGACATCCGCACGCCGAACCTGGCCGCCTTGGCCGCCGACGGACTGACGTTCGACCGGGCCTACGTCGCTTCTCCCAGCTGCGCGCCCAGCCGGGCGGCCTTGCTCACGGGACTCATGCCCGCCCGCAACGGCGCCGCCTCCAACCACGCGCGGCCCCGCGCCGAGATCCGCCGATGGCCCGCCTACTTCAAGGAACTGGGCTATGAGGTGGCCGCCTTCGGCAAGGTCTCGCACTACCGGCACACCGCGGACTACGGCTTCGACGTCTACGCGCACGACTCCTTCCATGACCCCGAAGGCGTCCCCGCGGCGCTCCGTTTCCTCCGCTCCCGCCCTCAAGGCGCCAAGCCGCTCTGCCTGTTCGTCGGAAGCAACTGGCCGCACGTGCCCTGGCCGGTCAACGACGGCGCGCATGACCCGGCCGCCCTCCGTCTGCCCGCCGGCAGCCTCGACACGCCGCAGACCCGCGTCTGGCGGGCGCGCTACGCCGACGCCGTCGCCCGCTGCGACCGCGAACTGGGCGAGGTGATGCGCGCCGTGCGCGAGACGCTCCCGCCTGCCTCCCTGATGGTCTTCACGAGCGACCACGGAGCCCAGTGGCCGTTCGGGAAGTGGAACCTCTACGAGGCCGGCATCGCCACGCCGCTCATCGTCCGCTGGCCGGGCGCCGTCGCCGCCGGGCGGCGCACGCCCGCCATGGTGAGCTGGGTCGACCTCCTCCCGACGCTGCTCGAAGCCGCCGGCGGCAAGGCGCCGGCGGAGCTCGACGGCCGGTCGTTCCTGCCCGTGCTGCGCGGCGGCGACCAGCACCGGGAGATGATCTTCGCCACGCACTCGAACGACAACCGGATGAACGTCTACCCCGCGCGGAGCGTGCGCGACGGACGTTGGAAATACCTGCGCAACCTCCGTCCCGATTGGGCGTTCACGACGCACATCGACCTGCAGGAAAGCCGCGGCGACGCCCTCGGCCAGCGGGCGTTCTTCGCGGAGTGGGAACAGCTCGCGCGGACGGACGCGCGCGCGGCGGCGACGCTGGCGCGCTACCACCGCCGCCCGGCGGAAGAGCTCTACGACCTGGAGGCCGATCCGGCCGAGACGCGGAACCTGGCCGCCGACCCCGCGCACGCTCCGAAGCTGGCCGAGCTGCGCGCGGCGCTCGACGCCTGGATGAAGGCGCAGGGCGACGACGGCGCCGTCCCGGTCGCGCCCCGCCTGCTCGCGGACCCGGACTCGTTCGGGCCGGGCGGGGCGGCCGCGGAGGCCAAGGCCGCCGCCCGCCGGAAGCCGGGCAAGTAAGCGACGCCCCCGGCCGCATATCGGCTTGGAGCGGGGCCGGTTGTCATAATAAAAATACGACATGGGCCGCCCCTCCCTGCTCTCCCTCCTCCTGTGCGCGGTCGCCGTCCGGGCCGCCGTCCCGCCCGCCATCGTCGCCGAGGGCGTCCCGCCCGTGCCGCCCGCGCTGACCGCCGAGCTCGCGCCCTACCTCAGCCTCGGCGGCGCCGGCTTCCGCGGATGGCACGCCACGCGGCGCGCGGCGCTCGTGACGACCCGGATCGGCGAGGCTTCGCACCTGCACCTGATGGAGGCGCCCTTGGCCAAGCGGACGCCCCTGACCGGCGGACCCGAGCCGGTGAAGAGCGGCGAGATGCAGCCCGGCGGCTCGCTCCTCCTCTATGCGGCGGACGTCGGCGGGAACGAGGACTACCAGCTCCACCTCAAGGACCTCGCCGACCCCAAGGCGAAGCCGCATCGGCTGACGGACGGGAAATCGCGCAACGTCGGCGCCTGCTGGTCCCGCGACGGAAGCCGGCTCGCCTACGCGACCAACCGTCGCAACGGCAAGGACACCG
>Ga0222713_10001631_pt1 | contig 24871 bp, 38 predicted proteins | sample C33_649DmetaG_FD_165061 | JGI IMG/M metagenome (GOLD analysis project Ga0222713, IMG submission 165061) | Estuarine water microbial communities from San Francisco Bay, California, United States - C33_649D | ecosystem: Environmental > Aquatic > Marine > Unclassified | place: USA: California... | reverse complement strand
CATAGGTCAGCGCCGAGCCGTAACCCTGAGGGTCTTGCTTGGCCGCGGGGACGTGCAGCTGTCCGCAGTTGATGATTTCGCCAGATTCGTGGATGAAGACGGTTTCCACGATCACGCCATCGTCGCAGGGGCTGACGCGCTGGGTCAACGCGATGCCGTTGTTGTTGAGGGCATCGACCACCGCCTCGACGCAAGCGGCCAGGTCGGCGTAGCGTGATTTGAAGTGGGGGTTAGTGCTGGACTTCAGCGCGGGGCCAAATTCCTTCTGGGCCTTGACCAAGGCCGCGGCTACTTTGTTGAACGTGTTCATTTCTTCATACTCCTGTTGTCGTTGCACTGTTTCGTAAAACTGTTGGTGACTCATTTTTTTCTGCCAAAGGTTTCCAGCCGAACCGACGCCAGGTCTGCGTGATGTCAGTGGCTGCTGCTGGGACGTACTTAAACCGGCTGTCCAAGATGTTGGGACGCGGTGGTGCGGGGACTGCGCGTAGTTGTTTCATGACGACCACCACAGCACCAGCACCCAGGCCAGTGATACGCCGATGACAAGTGCCAGCAGAAAACCCAAAGCGGCGTCTGCGCGGCTTTCTGCGCGGTCGGTCTTGTAGTGTTGACGGTTCATGGTGTCTCCTTAGAAGGGTGCAGCGGGCAACTTGTCGCGCTGCTGCTGTTGGTATTCACGTTCTTGGGCGGGTGTCCAGGGGATTGGCCCCCCTGGTGGGGGGAAGGGCCAGTTAGACATTGGCAAGCACCTTGGCCTTGTTGACGGCCTGGGCCAGCATGGCCGCGGGGTAGATATAGACGCCGACAATTTGTTCCGCGTCGGTGTCCAGCAACGTGACAGCAAGACCACGTTGGGTAGTGGTCACGGTGGATGCAATGCCCAAGTCAGGATTGACGAAGGTTGCGATGCGATTGGCGGGGATAGTTGCGTTCATCTTGATTTCTCCTTAAAAGACCCGTTAGGGCATGGGTGGGGGCCGTGGCCCCCGGTTGATTAGTAGCCGAACATGAAGGCGGGGAGTGCTTGTTTGCGGATCAAGCTGCGACGTGTTGCGGGGTGCATTGCTGCGACACGTTCCCACTTTTGCGCCGCCTCTGTCGCAACGTCTGATTCAAGGATTGCGGCCTGGGTCAGTTTGTCGTTGCCGCCGAACGCGACGCAGTACACCGCGACACGGGCTTGAGCCAGGTTTGCAGCGTGACGTGCTGCTTGTGCTTTCTTGAGGGCTTCTGCTTTGGTCATCTTGATTTCTCCTTAATAGACCGCTTGCTGCGGCATGGTTGAATTGTAAGCCCACTTTACATGGGCTGTCAAGTGTTTACATCCGCACGGCCCGAGCGCAAGCAGCGTCCCAGTAGGGGCTTTCGGGAAAGATGCGTACCCGACCCTTTTCGAAGTAGTCGGTCATCATGTCGGTGTTGTTTTCGTAGGGGGCCAGGTCGCGGAACACGCGGCCCAGTGCGCCTGTGTAGTCTCTGGCGTAGATCGTCACGCAGTCACGACCATCAACCAGGGTACCGCGGTGGTACCAGACCTTGGCTTTTTCGACGTTGTTGGTAACGTAGAACTTCATCATCTTGACCATCTTGATTCTCCTTAATAGACCCGTGAGGGCATGGTTTGATTGTAAGCCCGCTTTACACGGGCTGTCAAGGATTACGCGAAAGAAATTACGAAGCCCGATGTTTCGAGCATTTCAACGTAACCGGGAACGCGAGACTTGCGAATCTGGACAGAAACGCCGCCGTCGATCGCCTCTTTGGCAGATTCGGTAAGAGCCACGAAAGTGACCGTGGTTTCGTTGAAGTCAGAGGGAAGGATTTGGAAGTCAGCAGACATTTGGAACTCCTTAAAAGACCGCTTGCAATTTGCTACGGCATGACTGAATGTTAAGCTGGCTTACGCACCACGTCAACAACTATTTGTAAAGCCCACTTACATTAGTCGGGTATTGGTGGCTTGACGGCAACAGCAAGTTGGCTTAACATCGCAAGATGGACAAGAAACAAGCCATTGAAAAAGCGGGGTCGGCCATGGCGCTGGCCAAGTTGCTGGGCATCACGCGCCAGGCCATCAGCCAGTGGGGCGATGCCCTGCCGCCCGCCCGTTTGTGGCAGTTGAAAGCCTTGCGGCCCAAGTGGTTCAAGGGCGGTTGACAAGGAATTTTTTGTTGATGTATCATCCGACCCGTCTGGAGTGGCATCCTGACGACGAAGCGACTGAAACCCCGCAGGGTACTGTGTGGTCTTGCAAGGTAGCAGGCGTGACTTTTGGTCGCTTCAATCGTCTAGCTGCTGCTCTCGCCAAGAGCCAAGACCACAGAGCATCTTGCGGGGTTTTTGCTTTTGCAGACCGTACTCCGCACGATAGCAAGCACCCCAATCGTGGTGGCGCGGAAGAAAAGCGTAGCCAGTATGCCGCAAGGCTAGGGGGCAGTTCCCGAATAATCTGGTCGGCTGGTCGAATCATCAAGCCGAGGGGCATACGGTATCCAACCCGTAGCATGATGATCCCGCAAGGGGGTGAAACCTTCCCTCTCTACTCCTGTTGGGGTAGGGGGGTCTTTGGGTGAAATTTATCGATTTGTGAGACACGGCTAGGTTTGGATTGATCCCCAGACCGAAAGGCGAACCTCCCGCTTGCCGCTGTTTCTTTCCTGGAGGATTGGAGAAAAACGATGTTTGAAAGCGGGTTCGATAAATTCTGGGCAGCATGGCCCAAAAGTCCCAGGAAAGGCGCAAAAGCGGCCTGTCTGGCCAGGTGGAAAAAAGGTCTGTACGAACACTGTGCAGACCAAATAATCAAACACGTCGAGTGGCAAAAGACCACCGACCAGTGGTTAAAAGACAACGGGGCATTCGTACCTGCGCCCCTGGTCTACTTGAACCAAATGCGGTGGGATGGGGCTGAAATACCCGAGCCAAAAAAGGTTGTCTCTATTTCGCAACAGTTTGAAGAACGCACTCGAAACGCTGTTCCGATGCCTGATTACATTCGTGAGCGCCTGGCGCAAATTAGGCGGGGCGTATGACTGACCGCGAACTGATGCAGCAGGCGCTGGAGGCGCTGGAGTGGGTAAATACAAGCGTATGGCTTGAAGACTGTTATCACGCTTTTGATGAGGAAGTCGCCGCCCTGCGCGAGAGGCTGGCGCAAGAGCCAAATATGCCTGAACAGTACGTCATGGTCGGGCGTTTTATGTTGCAGCCGCATCCACAAAACGGGTATTGGTTGACTGACACCGGCACCAGCGAAGGAATGCAGATTTTTCAGCCTGAAATGGAACAAGTCATAAAAAAACTGTGGAGCCAATTTTGACCCGCGACGAAGGCCACCAGCTGCTGAACAGACTGCAAGAGGGGACAACCTTTGACTACGAACAAATCACCGCAGCCCTCATCGCAACAGGCGACCTTGCTGGGTGGCGAGACATGGACGGAAGCCTGGCGGCGGGAATGCGAAGCCAGGTACTGGGTCAATCGGTACAAGCAACAGCGCAGCCAGGCGTGGTGGGAAAAGACCAAGCAGGACATACGCAAGGCGCGTGGCCAGGCTGGTCTAGATACCTTGATCGCTGACATGAACAAGGAATGGAATGCGACGGGCAGCAAAAATTGACGCAAACCAGACGCAAGTTGTTGAGGCGCTACGGGCGGCTGGCGCTACTGTTCAGTCTTTGGCTGCTGTTGGCCAGGGTGTACCTGATCTGCTGGTTGGATTCCAAAGCAAGACACTACTTATGGAAGTCAAAGACGGTCGCAAACCGCCGTCGGCAAGACAACTGACCGATCAGCAACTGACCTGGCACGGTGCCTGGCGCGGTGGGCCTGTAGTGATCGTGGATGGGCCTGATGCCGCTTTACGAATGTTGGGGGTGATGAAGTGATTGAAGTGAATGACATCGTGCAAGTTGACCCAGCCGTGGAAACCTTTGGTGGTTGCATGGTTGTTGTGACTGAAGTCAAAAGCTGGGGCATCCAGGGCTATGTGCAATCAGCCGGTGTTCCTGGGCAACAGTACATCAGGCTGGCGTTTGACAAGATCGACCAGACGGGGGGCAAGGCGCAATGGATAGCAAGATGAGACAACCAGAAGACGCGGCGCAAGACATCCGCGACAAGGCGCACGACTACGGCAAGGCCAAGGCCCAGAGGGTCTACCTGGAGGAATTTCGGCGCAGCAAAAAGGCCATGCTGATGAAGGACAGCCTACACATGGGCATTGAAGCGGCCAACGCCCAGGAACGTGAAGCCCTGGCCGACCCTGAATACGTCCAGCTGCTCAAGGGGCTGGCCGTCGCCGTGCAGGACGAAGAAACCCTGAAATGGGAACTAGAAGCCGCACGTCTGGACATAGAAATTTGGAGAACCCGCCAGGCGACCGAGCGCATGGTGGTAAGGTCGCATGAATGAAATGCCCTACCTGCGGAACCTGGACGATGGTCAAAGAAACCAGAAAAACGCCTACGAACGAAAAAAAGCGTCGCTACGAGTGCGCCAATGAACACCGATTCAGCACCCTGGAAACGGTCATACCCGAAAAGACAGTACGTCCGAAGCGAAAAGCTGCTGCGGCTGGTGGCTGACTTGGACTGCCAGTTGTGCGGTTCAGGGTCATTCGTCCAGGCCGCGCACACAAACTGGGGTGGTGGGAAAGGCCGGTCAATAAAGGCTGACGACAACCTGGTGGCGGCGCTGTGTATGTACTGCCACCATGACATCGACCAGGGCACCAAGTGGTCAAAGCGAGAGCGCCAGCAAGCCTGGTGGCTGGCCCACAGGAAGACGGTTGACCTGTTGGTGGAAACAAAGAGATGGCCAGTTGACGTGCCGATCCCAGATGAGACAGAATGGCAGCGGCTGATCTCCTAGTTGCCACTAGTAGCCCTTGGGGGGGCTTTGCAGCCCCTCCTTTTTCCACTATCATCTGGCCATGAACGAAGATGCCGCCGAATTCATCGCCGCTTTGCTGCACAGCAGCACGGTGACGCATTTCATGCACTTGTCCACCGATTCGTATTCGGCGCACAAGGCGCTGGGCCGGTACTACGAAGAAATCATCGAACTGGCCGACGACTTTGCCGAAGCGTATCAGGGTCGGTACAATAAAATCAAATCTTACCCGGACGAATTTCACGCCGGGAAAGAGCCTGTCAAGTACCTGAAATCCATCCAGGCGTTTGTGGACGAAGCCCGCAAAGATTTGCCCCAGGATTCAGAAATCCAGAATATCATTGACGAAATTAGTCAACTGATTGATTCGACCCTGTACAAACTGAAATTCCTAGACTGAAAGGACAGACCATGAAAGACAACGCCGAGATGACCCCCAAGGGCTACGGTTCTGGCGGCAAAGCCCCCGCGGGCGCAAGCGCCAGCGATTCCAGCGGTGAGCGCCACGGCAAGCTGGTCAACGGTGTCGGCATGGGCAAGGCCGACGGCACTGGCAGCAATCACCAGTACAACGGTGGCCGTTCTAAGGGTATGTGCTATACCCACGGGCGTTCTTCCTACCAGAAGTAAATGGCTATCCCGCTGTCAGATTTGGCAGCGGCGGGGCAGCAGCAGCAGCCAAAGGCTGCGACCACCCAGGCCACCCTGGCATCGCTGGTTCCGCAGCCGCCCCAACTGTCGCAATCGGGCAATCCGATTGAATCGGCATACTTTGACCGCCTGGCCAAAGACTACGACGGCCTGAAGGCCGAATACGCCCAACTCACAAACGAGAGGGGCGAAAACACGACCAGGGGCGGGCGGTTACTCAACACCGACGAAGCCCGCGAACTTTCCCCCGAATACCGCGCAGACCGCACCAGGTCGGCTGACGTGCATGAACCGTCGTCCGCTTTGGTCAAGCAGATGTACGCGGACAAACTGTCCCAACCGACGCCTTCAGGCATGAGCAACCTGGTGTTATTCACCGCGGGTGGGACTGGGGCAGGAAAAACCACTGGCCTACAGATGGTCGAAGACGAGCATCCAAGCGTTAAAAAAGCAGAAATCGTGTACGACACGAACATGAACACGTTCGATTCTGCCGACAAAAAGGTCAAACAAGCCCTGGATGCTGGCCGCAAGGTCGGTATTGTGTACACCTACCGCGACCCCGTAGATGCCCTGGAAAACGGCGCATTGAAGCGGGCCAGCAGGATGGAGGCCGACACAGGCACAGGCCGCACCGTACCGTTGGATGAGCATTTCAAGACCCATGCCGGTGTTCGTGATGTGATGGAGCGCCTACAAGCGAAATACGGTGATGACCACCGATTCCACATCATGGCCATCGACAACAGCCGCGGGCAAGGAAATGCTGTTGTAAGCAGCCTTGACAAACTGCCCAAAATAGACCATACTAAGGTACGGAAAGGACTTAATGATGCACTCGAAAATGCCTACCGCACCGGCAAAATCAGCCGTGCCATCTACGAGGGAACGCGGGGCAACGCCCGCTGAACATCGTATGAAGCGGATGCACGAAGCCGATATGAGAAGTATTGCTGAAGCTGTTGCAAGGGGTCTAAACGCTGCTGTCAAGGCTGGGAAGCCCGTCAGATGAGCGACGCCCGCTGCAAGACCTGTCGGTTTTTCACCCAGTCACAGATCATGGGTGTCTGCCGCAGGTTTCCAGAACACCAGAACAAGCATGAATTGGACTGGTGCGGTGAGCATCAACTGACCACCATCATTGCCTTGCCTGTTGTATCGACTGAACAACTTGAACGCAAAAAGCCTGGAAGGAAGCCCAAAGATGTGCCCGATTCGTCCGCTGCGTGACCGCGTAGTGGTGCAGCCGCGTGTCCGCAAACTGTCGGACATCATCTTCACCATCAACAGCGAAAAGATGAACGAGGGCACGATCGTGGCCGTTGGCCCTGACGTGACCGAAGTCAAGCCAGGCGACTTTATCAAGTACGGCAACGGCACCTATCTGGATTGGCCCGTCCATGAGTTTGACGGCCAGGACTACCAGGTGATTCAGGAAGGCGACGTATGCGCCGTCGTGGAGACAGAAGATGCCTAAAGGTCACGACAAGCCCATTGCCCGCACCACCACGGGCAAAGACAAGAACTACCGCCCCACCGAGCAAGGGGCTGGTATGACGGCCAAGGGTCGCGCCGCGTACAACGCCAAAAACAACGCAAATCTGAAACCACCAGCACCAAACCCGAAGACCAAGGCAGACGCTGGACGCAAGGCGTCTTTCTGCGCGAGAATGGAAGGGGTGGTTAAAAACGCCAAAGGCCCAGCCGAAAGGGCCAAGGCATCCCTGAAAAACTGGAACTGCTGAAAGGAAGCATCATGCCTAATACCAAAGCCGTCGGCGTCGCATACGCTGACCCCCAACTTGATTCTGTGGTTGTCACTGGCGCTGCCGTTGTAAACGGTGGCTTGGTGTCCAACACCGTTGTAAGCACTGGTGATGCTGCCGCATCCAACCTGGTGGCCGGTGTTTATTTTTATTCGACCGCCATCCAGGCCAACGTCACCACCACGACCGCCCCCAAGGGTTCCATCGGCACCACTTCCAACGCCACCGGCGCTGGCAAGATGTTTATTTCCGATGGCAGCAAGTGGCAATTCGCCGCAATTACCTAAGTTAGCCAGGTTATCGCCAGCCGATAACTTGACTAATTTGGATATAACGCAAGGGAAAGCACATGGCAACCAAACCTGGTCTGTACGCAAACATTCACGCCAAGCGTGAGAGGATCGAACAGCAAAAGGCCGCGGGCAAGAAACCCGAGCGTATGCGAAGCCCTGGGGACAAAGGCGCACCCACGGCCAAAGCCTTCAAACAAAGCGCCAAGACTGCAAAGAAATGACCCTTGAGCAAATGCAAAAGCGCCTGGCTGAACTACAAGAACTGGCGAAACAGCATGAATCCATACTGCTACAGATCAGCGGCGCCATCCAGGAATACACCCGCCAGATAGCCGAGGAGCAATCCAAAGCCATGGCCAAGCCAGGAGAGAACCATGCCGCTGACCAAATCCCCCAGTAAGCAAGCCTTTCAGAAAAACATCAAGGCCGAAATCAAAGCAGGCAAGCCACCCAAACAAGCGGTGGCCATTGCCTATGCTGTAAAGCGTGAAGCAAAGCCAAAGGGCAAGAAATGAACGCGGATGCACCTGCCAAACGGCGGGGGCGACCACGTAAAGACGGCCCCAGCACGCCCACAGAAGATCACCCCAAACTTGGCAGGCCCACAAAGTACAGGGAAGAGTTTGTCCCTATGCTGCTGGAATACTTCAGCCAGCCGCCTATCAAGACAGTCACCACAGTAGACAAAGACGGCAACACGGTAGAGAAAACCGTGCCCGCGCTATTCCCTACGCTGGCCAGGTTCGCTGCGAATATCGGGGTGACCAGGGAAACCCTGCATGACTGGGCGACCTTAAAAGATGTGAGTGGTCACTTACTTTACCCGGCATTTTCGTACGCCTATAAAAAAGCCAAGGATTTGCAGGAAGCAAACTTGGTTGAAGGCACGTTAGCAGGGGGCTACAACAGCACGTTTGCCATTTTCACGGCGAAGAATGTGCTGGGCTGGCGCGACAAGGTAGAGCAGGAGATTACCGGCAAGGATGGTGCCCCGCTCACTGGCATTCAGGTTATGTTTGTGAAGCCCGATGGAACAGAAAGCACCGATTGACCAGGCTATTGCGAAGGCCCAGTTTCCAATCAAACTGGAAGGGCTGTTTCGCAAGAGCCGCTATAAAGTGCTGTACGGCGGGCGAGGCGGTGCGAAGTCTTGGGGCATTGCTAGGGCGCTGTTGATTCTGGGGGCCAAAAAGCCCATGCGGATTCTGTGTGCCCGCGAGTACCAGACCAGCATCAAGGATTCGGTTCACAAATTGCTATGCGACCAGATCGAAGCCCTGGGCCTGCTAGGGTTCTACGAGATCACTCAGGCCAGCATCCGCGGCGCTAACGGCACCGAGTTTGCATTCATCGGCCTGAAGAACAACCCGACCAACATCAAGTCATTTGAAGGCGTCGACGTCTGTTGGGTTGAGGAAGCGCAGACTGTTAGCCGCCTGTCGTGGAACATTTTGATCCCGACAATCCGTAAGGAAGGCAGCGAAATATGGGTGTCGTTTAACCCTGAACTGGAAACCGACGAGACCTATCAACGGTTCGTGGTCAAGCCTCCGCGGGACTGCGTCAGTATCAAAGTCAACTTCTACGACAACCCATGGTTCCCCGAAACCCTGCGGCTGGAAATGGAAGCCCTGAAAGCCCGCGACCTGGCAGCGTATAACCAGGTTTGGGAAGGGATGTGCCGCCAGTCTGTGGACGGCGCTATCTTTGCCAATGAGTTGCAAAAGGCCGAGTCTGAGGGGCGCATCACAAAGGTGCCCTACGACGCCACCAAGCCCGTCCATGCGGTTTGCGACCTGGGCTGGGCCGACGCCACCGCCTGGTGGTTTGTGCAGTTTGTGGGCATGGAAACGCGCCTGATCCGTTACTTTGAGGACAGCCAGCGCACTATGTCCAGTTACCTGGCGCAACTTCAGACCTACGGGTACGTCTACGACACCATTTGGTTGCCGCATGACGCCCAAAGCACGACACTGGCCGCGGCTGGCCGCAGCATTGAGGACATTGTGCGTCAGGCAGGGTTCAAGACGCGCATTCTGGACAGGGTTCCGGTGGTTGACTCGATCAACGCTGCCCGCACGGTATTTCCGAACTGCTACTTTGATAGAGAAAACACAGCCGACGGGTTAAACTGCCTGCGTCACTATCGGTATGACGTCGATCCGGAAACCGGCCAATTCAGCAGGCAACCGCTGCATGACCAGTATTCGCACGGTGCTGACGCCTTCCGGTATATCGCGCTGATGATTAAAGAGCCGTCCAAACCCAAAAAGCGGCCAGTGATGGCGACCGCGGGTAATTGGATGAGTTGAAAGGAACTAACATGGCATGGCAAGACACCGACATTGATAGCCGCATCGGGGACGCAATTAAGTTTTTGCGCCTGGTGGGCGAAGCGGACAGCCAGAACAGGGCCGAAGCACTGGGCGACCTGAAGTTTGCTTCCGGCGATCAGTGGCCAGTTGAGATTCAGAACAGCCGCAACCTGGAGGCGCGGCCATGCCTGACCATCAACAAAATCGACGCCTATGTGCGCCAGGTCACCAATCAGCAGCGCCAGCAGCGCCCCCGCATTAAGGTTCACCCGGTCAACAATGAAGGTGACCTGAAGATTGCTGAAGTCATTGAAGGGATCACCCGGCACATTGAAGTCAACAGCAGCGCAGACACAGCCTACGACACGGCGTTTGAGTACGCTGTAAAAATGGGCTGGGGTTACTGGAGAGTGACCACTAACTACGTCAGCGAAGACAGTTTCGACCAAGAAATCTATATCGAGCCTGTTGACGACCCGTTTTCGGTGTATTTCGACCCAAACAGCGTTGCGCCCGACGGGTCAGACGCCGAACGCGTACTGATTACCAGCGTGATGTCCAAAGCGGCATTCCGCCGCCAATATCCTGGGGCTGATGACGGCGCAAACTTCAGCGCCCGCGCAACTGGCGACAGCGATGCCGAATGGGTGACGAAGGAAGATATTCGTGTCGCAGAGTATTGGCACGTAGAGCGCGAGAAAGCGACTCTGGTTCTGCTGTCAGACGGGACTAAGGTCTACGAAGACGAACTGCCGTCACCAGAACTGCTGGAAGCCAGCCAGATCACCATTATGGATTCGCGCCCGTCGTATCGGCGCAAGGTCAAATGGTGCAAGTTGACCGCCATGGAAGTTCTGGAAGAACAGGAATGGCCAGGCAAATACATTCCGATTGTTCCCTGCTACGGTGCCCAGGTCGTTGTTGAGGGCAAGCGTAAGAAGTACGGCCTAGTGCGGTTCGCCAAAGACCCGCAGCGGATGTTCAATTTCTGGCGCACGGCCCTGACCGAAAGCATTGCTTTGGCACCGAAGCCCAAATGGCTGTTGGCTGAGGGCCAGGACGAAGGCCACGAAAGTGAGTGGGCACTCGCTAACATTAAATCAACGCCTGTTCTGCGGTACAAACAAAAGGATATTGAAGGCCAACCGGCCCCGCCCCCGTCGCGCATCCAGCCAGAACCCCCGCCCGAAGGGATTATGGTGGCGTCTAGCGCGATTGCTGACGACTTGAAGACTGTGCTGGGCATTTTTGACCCCGCTCAGGCTCTGCCAGGCAACATCAGCGGGAAGGCGCTACAGGGCCAGCAGCAGCAGGTTGACCTGTCGAACTTCCATTTCTACGACAACATGACTCGGAGCATCAAGCACACCGGCAAGATTCTGCTGGACTTGATCCCGAAGATTTACGACACGCAGCGCGTGTTGCGGATTATTGGCGTTGACGGAAAGCCTGACCTAGTGACCATCAACGAGGTTCAGGCGGCAGGCGAAGTCATGAACGATGTGACTGTCGGCCTGTATGACGTTGTGATGGACGTCGGCCCCGGCTACAACAGCAAGCGCCAGCAGGCTGTAGATACCATGATGCCGCTGATGGCCGAGCCTACGGTCTTCCAAGCCGCGGGCGACCTGTTGTTCCGCAACATGGATTTTCCCGGCGCAGACATCATTGCCGACCGTCTGGCCGCGATGAATCCGCTGGCACAGATCAGCCCGGACACGGATGTACCGCCGCAGATTCAGATGCAGTTGCTGCAAGCCCAGAAGGCTGTTGCCGACATGGAGCAGAAAATGATTGCCATGCAACTGGAGATTAACAACCGCGGCCAAGTCGCATCGATCAAGGAGGACGGCCAAAACCGGCGCAAACTGATGGACGTTATCAGCCGCGCATACAACACCGACACCATTAACGAAGCCCGCGTCAATCAAGTCAACATGAAAGCGGTGACAGACCAAAACAAGATGGAACTAGACGCCATGGTGCGACTGGTCTTGGGAGGTCTACCCGCCGAAGCGTTGGCCGCGGAAATCGAACGCCGCAACGCCGAACAAAAGCAAGCGTCAGCGTTTGCGGAAATGGAAGTCAACCAGACGCAGAACCCATTTATTCAGGCAGGACAGGAATTGCTGGCTCAACCCATGCAGCCCCCAATGCAGCCGCCTATGCAGCCGGAAATGCAACCTGGCATGGGTATGCCGCAGTGATTGACTTAAATTGATTTCGGGTTAAAAATCGGCCCAAACCTACCGATGGGTTTTCATCGGGTTAATTCGTAGGGTTACCTATGTCTGAAGTGCAAGAACGCGTTGCCAGCAACTTGGTGACAAGTGAGAATCTAGCGGAATTCGCGGCCCAGAAACTTGGTCTAGTTGATCCCACGCCCACAAACGAGGCGGCACAAGCCGAGCCGGATGTTGAGGCCGATCAAAGTGGACAGGACGGGGAAGGGAATGACGCGACAGCAACAGAAGAACCAAAGGAAAAGAAGCCTAATCCGAAGTTAGAACGGCGGTTTTCGGAGATTACCAAGCAACGTGAAGCGGCCCGCGAGGAAGCCCGCCGTGAGCGTGAAGCAAGGGAATCACTGGAAGCCAGGCTGAAGGAACTGGAAGCCAAAATCAACCCGCAACCGGCGCAAGCCGAAGCGGACGAAGTTGGCCCGGAACCCAAGCCGGAACAATTCAGCGATATGTACGAGTACGCCAAAGCACTCGCCGAATACACCGCTGACAAGAAACTGGCAGAACGGGACAGGGAAGAGAAGGCTCGCAAGGCCGCGGCAGAACAGGACGCTAAATTCAAAGCCTGGGCTGACCGCGTGAACGCAGCCAAAAACGAACTGCCCGACTTTGATGACATGGTGCAAAGCAGCGACGTCAGGGTTACTGACCCGGTGCGCGATGCAATCATCGAATCAGAGCATGGCCCGCAAATTCTTTATTACCTGGCTGAGAATGCCGAGTACGCAAAGAAACTGGCCGATATGTCGGTTGTCTCCGCTGTTCGTGAAATCGGAAAGATTGAAGCCCGCTTTGTGCGGGATGCAAAGGAATCTGCCCCTGCGGCCAAGCCTGTTGTTGGGAAGTCAAAAGCGCCAGCGCCGATCAATCCGTTGCGAGGCGCGGTTAACACGATTGATGCGAACCTGGACGCCGATGGCAATTTCCATGGTACATATCAGCAGTGGAAGGCCGCACGAGCAGCAAAGAAAATCCGCTGACAAACTAACCTTTTTCCAAGGAAACAGAAATGTCTAACAATTTGCTTACCATTAGCAAAATCACCAACGAAGCGTTGATGGTTTTGGAAAACGAACTGACGTTTTCGTCAGAAGTAAACCGCGAGTATGACGACCAGTTTGCTGTTGTCGGCGCAAAGATTGGTAACACCCTGAACGTCCGCCGTCCGGGCCGTTTCATCGGTACTACCGGCCCCGCGCTGAACGTTGAAGACTTCAACGAAACCAGCATCCCGGTGACCCTGTCGACTCAATTCCACGTTGACACGCAATTCACCACGCAAGACCTGGCTCTGTCGCTCGATATGTTCAGCGACCGTGTTCTGAAGCCTGCCGTTGCCGCTATCGCCAACAAGATCGATTTCGACGGTCTGACCATGGCGAAGAACAACACCGCCAACATCGTTGGTACCGCTGGCACCCCGCCGTCGGGTCTTATCACCTATCTGACCGCCCAAGCTTATCTGGATTCGGAAGGTGCCCCCCGTGATGGCCGTCGGTCTTGCATCATTGAGCCGTTTACCAGCGCCACCATCGTTGACAGCCTGAAAGGTCTGTTCAACCCCCAATCCGCTGTCAGCACTCAGTACCAGAAGGGTCTGATGGGCCGTGATTCGGGCGGCATGAACTGGAAGATGGATCAGAACGTTGTGGCGCAGACGTTCGGCGCGTGGACAACCACCGCTGGCACGCTGACCGCCAACACGCAATCCATCGGCATTTCGACCGGCTGGGCATCGAGCAGCACGATCACCCTGACCCACAGCGCGGGCCTGACCCTGCGTCAAGGCGATGTGATTCAGATTGCCAACGTGTTTGCCGTCAACCCGCAGAACCGCCAGGCTTATGGCTCCAACAAGCCCCGCAATTTTGTGGTTCAGTCCACTGTGACGGGTTCTGGTTCGTCCACCATGTCTGTGACTGTGGTTCCGGCCATCATTACTGGCGGTCAATTCCAAAACGTCACCATTCCGACGACTTCCGCTACCGCAACGGTTACCCCGTTCAGCATCGGTACGTCGGCCACCGGCGTTGTCAGCCCGCAGAACATCGTGATGCACCGCAATGCGTTCACGCTGGCCACTGCTGACCTGGAACTGCCTGACGGCGTGCATTTTGCTGGTCGCGCATCGGATAAGGAACTGGGCCTGTCGATTCGTGTGGTTCGCCAATACACGATCAACAACGACAGTATTCCGACCCGTCTTGACGTTCTGTACGGCTGGGCACCGCTGTACCAGGAACTGGCTTGCCGTGTCGCGGCCTAATCAACCCATATTGAAAGGAAACTGACATGAGCAATCCCGGCCCCGCAAGTACCCAGACCAATCACCCGTCCAATCTGGCCAGCAACCAGGCTCTGCGCCTGCTGGCTAGCGCCCAGGGTGTAAATCTGAACTCCGTCGGTGACACCGTCGTGAGCCTGGTGAACGACAGCGGCAACGTTAGCGTTCAGTCAATCATCGTGGCTAACGCCAGCGTTGACCTGACGACCGCCCAACTGGCTGTCTACACCGGCCCCGGCGCAACTGGCGCCACCATCAAGTCTGCCTATGCCCTGACTGGCAACAGCAGCAGCGCCAAAGTAGTGGTTACCGCCGCTACTAGCACCGATGCAATCGATGTAAGCCAACTCTACATTCGTTGCACGACTGCCCAAGGCGCAGCGGCTACCGCCGATGTGTTTATCTACGGGTATGACCTTACGTTCCTGTCCTGATCGGATGGAATGACGAGCAGGGAAAGCCGCCCCCAAAAGGGGTGGCTTTTTCGCTTCCTGAGCCTATAATTTCGCAACAAAGGGGAAACCTATGCTGCCTTTATTCAGACCTAACGGGCCGACTAGCCGCATCACAGTATCGGCCAGCGCCACAACCCCCCTGCAAATCACGCCCAACAGCAACATTGAAAACAACTATGTTGCGCTGCTGAACGTCGGAACCGCGACTGTTACGGTCACGCTGGGCACAACGTCAGGAACGACGCCCACGCCTGTGGTGCCGCTGACGACCGCGTCAACGCCAGGCGTTGTTCTGCCGCCGAACATGATTTATCCGATGGCAATTCCTGCCCCGCGGAATAATTTCTTTGTGTCCCTGATTGGAAGTGCCGCGAACGGCGATGTTTATGTGACGCCGCTGGCTGGGGACTAAGCATGACCAACCAGGTCGCCAACCAGCAGACCATCAATATCGTTCCTGTTCAGGGCATTTTTGGCCCTGAGCCGACGTTTACGCCGATTACGCTGGTCGGGCCTGCGGGGTCGTACTTTTACCCGCCCATCAATCCTGTTCAGTCAGGATTGAGCATCACGAACTCAACGATTGATTCGTCGGTTATCGGTGGCAACACGCCAGCCGCAGCGTATTTCACGACGGCCCAGGTTGCAGCGACTCCGACCGCGGATGCTGACGTAGCAAATAAAGCATACGTCGATTCCGTGGCTCAGGGGCTTGATATCAAGGCGTCGTGTTTGTACACCACGACCGCAGATATCACGCTGTCGGGACTGGCAACGCAGGCGGGCGGCGACTGGCCGTCTACGCTGACCGCGGGCACGCGGATTCTGGTCAAGAACCAGACGAATCAGGCTCAAAACGGCATTTATGCCGCAGCGGCCAGCGGCTGGACGCGCACCGCAGACCTGAACGCTTGGTCTGAAGTGCCCGGCGCGTTTACGTTTATTGAAGACGGCGTGAGCCTGGCGGCGACTGGTTGGGTCACCACCGCGGGATCAACGGGCACGATTGGCGTGACCAATATGCCTTGGACGCAGTTTTCAGGCGCGGGAACGTACACGGCAGGCAACGGCCTGCAACTGGTGGCTAATCAGTTTTCAGTGAAACTGAACGGTACGAGCCTGGACGCCAGCGCCAGCGGGTTGCGGATTTCTACGACCTATCCAGGCCAGACCAGCATCACCACGCTTGGCACGATTGGGACAGGTACTTGGGAAGCCACAGACGTTGCTGTGCTGCATGGCGGCACAGGCGCATCGGATGCCGCAGGCGCGAGGGCGAATCTGTCTGCGGCCATTCTGGGGGCTAACAACGACATCACCAGTATGTCGGCCATTACAGGCTCGATTGCCAGCCCGACGTACATCCAATTCAACACTACGCAAAACCCGTTGCCGACTGATGCGACGGGGCGGCTGTACTACAACAACGAGCAGCAATTCCAAACGATGGCGTTCCAAATGAACGGCAGCGTTGTGCATAAGGTCGGCGAAGAACTGTATTACCGCATCAAATGCCAAGGGGCCATCACCAAGGGCCAAGTGGTGTCGTTTGCGGGCACCTTGGGCGCGTCTGGTGGTTTGATTGGCAAGGCCGCAGCGGGACTGTCTGTTGACCAAGCCAATTACATTCTTGGCATTGCCGCAGAAACCGGCAACAACAACGACTGGATTTTTGTCACGACCTTTGGCGAAATCAGGCAACTGAACACCACGGGCGGCGCTGAAGCATGGGTTCAGGGCCAGGAGTTGTATTACAACCCGGCGGTGACCGGAGGTCTGACCAAGACCAAGCCCAACGCCCCGAACGCAATCTGCATGGTGGCCGCGGTTGTCCATGTCGGGACGTCAAATGGCGTTTTGTTTGTGCGGCCTACTTATGGGTCGGTTCTTGGAGGTACTGATGGCAACGTCCAATTCGGGACGTTAAACAACCTAGATGTGATCCAGTACGACAGCACCGCGCAATACTGGAAAAACGTTGCCGCCAGCACGCTGTCGGTCAGTTATGCGGCCACCGCGGGCAGCGCAGGCAGCGCCACCACCGCTACGACAGCAACCAACCTTGCAGGCGGTCTACAGGGCAGCGTGCCGTATCAAACCGGCGCAGGAGCAACAACGTTCCTGGGGCTGGGGACAAGCACCTACATCATGACCGCGGGCGCAACGGCCCCGCAATGGACGAACCCATCGAGCATTACTGTCGGCAGCGCGACAAGTGCCACCAGCGCAACCACAGCCACCAACCTGGCTGGCGGAGCCGCGGCCAGCATCCCGTATCAAACAGGGGCGGGCGCGACGTCATTCGTTGCGTCAGTGGCTGGTGATGCTGGCAAGGTCTTGCAAAGCAACGGCGTGTCAGCCCCGTCTTGGGTCACGCCGACGGCCTACGCAACGGTTACCGACGACACGACGACCAACGCAACGTATTACCCGCTGCTGGCCAATCAAACCGCGGGCAACCTGACGACCGAGTACACATCGTCTACCAAACTGCAATTTAACCCGTCGACAGGCACGCTCACGGCGACAGGGTTCAGCGGGTCTGGTGCAAGCCTGACGAGCCTGCCTGCGGGGCAACTGTCAGGCACCATCCCGACCGGCGTGCTGGGCAATTCAAGCCTGTACATTGGCACGACGCAAATTGCTTTGAACCGTGCCAGCGCCAGCCAGAGTTTGACCGGCGTAAGTATTGACGGCAGCGCGGGATCAGCAGGCAGCGCGACGAACGCAACGAATGCGGCTAACATCGGCATCACCGACGACACATCGACAAACGCCGATTATTATCCGGTTTGGGTGACCAATAGCACGGGCAATCTGCCTGCCAAGGTGTCCAGCACTAAACTGAAATTCAACCCGTCTACGGGCGTTTTAACACCCACAGGCGGCATCGGCGGGGGCGCATTTTGAACTACACCTGGAAGATTCTGAGCATTAAAGCCAAAGATGGGCTGATTACGCAAGCCCAATACCACGCCCGCGCCGCCCAAGATGACATGGCCGTCGAAACCGAAGGCACATGGTTTTTTAAGGGCCAGCGCCTAGTCGTGCCGTTTGAAAAAGTCACCGAAGAAATGATCGTGGGCTGGATCAAGGACGAATGCGACGGACTGATCGAAGCGCGTATGGCGCAGCAACTGAAAAACCTGGCTGAACGCGACGAAACGCCGCTGCCTTGGGCGCCCCAGGTGTTCACCCCCAAATTTGAGGAATAACTATGGCAGTCAACCTTTCACCCTTTTATGGCGTAGGCGGTCAATTATTTGACAACAACGGCAACCCACTGGCTGGTGGAAAGATTTTCACCTACCTGGCCGGGACGACCACCAACGCTGCAACGTACACCACGAATGCAGGAAATATTGCACATAGCAATCCTATCATTTTGGATGGCGCGGGGCGAGTGCCTTCAGGTGAAATATGGCTAACAAATGGAATTAATTATAAATTTGTTGTTCAAGACAGCGCAAACAATTTAATTGGAACGTTTGATAATGTTTTGGGCATCAATCAAAATCCATTTACAAACATAATTAATTTTACGGGGGATGGTGTTGTGGTGGCATTTACTTTGCCAGCGGCCCCTTCTTCAGAAAATTTTACTAATGTATTTATCAATGGTGTATACCAATTTAAGAATACATATAGCGTTAGCGGCGTAACTTTGACGTTCTCGCAAGCGCCGCCTTTCACTTCCAAAATTGAAGTGGAGTATTAAGCATGGCGCAAACAGGCTACACCCCAATCCTGATTTACAGTAGCAGCACGTCCAGCCAAGCACCGGCTGCGGGCAACCTGACCAACAGCACGTTGGGATCGGAACTGGCCATAAACATCACTGACGGCAAACTGTTCTACAAGGACAACGCCAACGCAGTGCAGGTCATCGCTTGGAAGACTACGCCGACGACAGCGGGCGGCACCGGCCTGACTAGTTATACCGCGGGTGATTTGCTGTATTACGCCAGTGGAACTACGTTCACAAAGCTGGCCATCGGAACATCCGGACAATGGTTGGGTTCATCCGGTACAGCGCCGCAATGGAACGCGCCAGCGGCCTTAACCAAGACCGATGACACCAACGTCACGTTGACCTTGGGCGGCAGCGCCAGCACTGCATTGTTGAATGCTGCATCATTGACTTTGGGCTGGACGGGAACTTTGGCTGTATCGCGTGGCGGCACAGGAACCGGCACTGCTGGAATCACTGCATTCAACAACATCACGGGATACACCGCATCTGGAGCCACAGGAACGACCAGCACCAATTTGGTATTTTCAACGTCACCATCAATTACAACGCCAACATTAGTTGGTAATGCAACACTTAGCACTGGAAATTTAATTCAAGGGACAGCGGCTAAAGGATTTAACTTTACCGCAAACAGCTCTCTTGCTGGAATGACCAGTCAATTGCTAAATTATTATGAAGAAGGAACATGGACTCCAACAGTAACATCTAGCACTGGAGCCATTACAAGTTACACCCTTGGCACTTGCAACTACACCAGAATTGGACGAGTGGTACATATCAATTTTTCTGTCACTATCACCAATGCTGGCACTGGCGCTGGGGCGCTCAATGTATCACTGCCATTTACAAACGGCGCCGCAATTGCCAACGGCACAGGCCGAGAAAATGCATTAACAGGATCGCAATTACAGGCTCGGGTGGCCGCATCAGGAACAGATATGAATATTCAAACGTATAACAACGCAACCGCAATTGGGACAAACGCGCAAATTCGCGCATCTATGACTTATTTTGTGTAAGAGGTAACAGATGGCACTCACGAAAGTCACATACTCAATGATTGAGGGGCAGTACGTCAATGCACTTGATTATGGCGCTGACCCCACGGGGGCTGTTGATAGTTATGCTGCATTGCAAGCTGCTATTACAGCAGCGCAAGGTCGTATTGTTTACGTTCCTGCTGGAACATACCTTGTTTCAGATACGCTTTCCTACAACACTTTTGCCACCTTTGGGTTCACCAGCCCAGGCATAAAGATTGTTGGCGATGGAATGACCAAAACATTTTTTGACCATCGCGCAGCCAACAAGCCTTTGATTGATATTGATAGCGGGGTGCATGGTGGTTCTTATACCGCCTCGATGGGTGCTGTTTTGGCTGAGTTTGCAATCATCAACACAGCAACAACTGCCGGGGCTACTGGAATTCGTGTGCTGAACGCATACGAGGTCAAGATTGACCATTTATACATCAAAGGCATGACCTTGGATGGTATTGAAATGGCAAACGGGCTGTTTGTTGATGACGGCTGGAACATGATTAGCGTCACGCAGTGCTGGATTGATACGTGCGCCCGTTGGGGCATCAAGGCTGACGGTACGGCGGGACGCAACGAAGGTTCTTATACCTATCTGCGTGAAGTGTTTTTTCAAACGTGCGGGACAGCCAGCGCCAGCACACCACCGCCATCTGGCGGCATGATCTGGAAAGGCCAGGTTATGACGATGGAGCAGTGCGCTTTCGCCAATGGTGTTGAAAACGTGGGCTTGTTCATCAAGGGTGAATCCGGCCTTGGTCAGACAGTTGACCTGCGAAACACTACATTTGAGAACTGCAAGAAGCGTGGTCTTTACGTTACTGGAGTCAACGTATTCAAAGGTCGCAATCTTCAGCTCTACAACAACGACACGTATACCGCAACAGCGCAATGTGAATTCATTGGCGGGTCGTACACCATCAACCAAGTCGATATCGACGGTGTGACGATCCGCGCCACATCGGGTAACAATCCTTGCACCGCGTTCAAATTGTCAGGCGCAAACGTCAACTTCGATACCTGCCGTGTTCGCAACGCCAACTGGGAAAACTTTGACTATGCTGGTCAAGTGCGATTTGACGGATGGGAATTTGACCATGTTGCAAACTGCGGAGTTTTGCAGGTTGCTAGTGCGTCTGAAGTGGCTTTCAAACCAAATTCACAGAATCCGTTTGGCAATACTGTGCCTTTACGTTTGCGCGGCCCTGCTAATCAAAGTGGCGTAGGTGTTGCATCAACGAATGGTGAATGGATTGCAATTCAAATTCCTAACACTGGAATTTCGCTTGATCTAACAGGACTTCCTGCTAATACTCGATATTATGTTTATCTGTACGATAACGATGGAATAGCTGCCCTTTCTGCAAGCGTTACCGGATGGACAATTGGTTCTTTCGGTTATGCCGTTAAGTCCGACAATAGCGCATATCTATATGTTGGAAGTTTTGAAACTGGTGGAAGTATCGGTACGGCAAAAACAACAGCGGGAGGCTGGTTAAACCCAATACTAATTCCTGGAACACAAGTTGGCGCTTCTCGATATGTGTGGTTTGATGCGTCAACTGTTCTACGCAGCAATGGGGCACTGCCTACCAACGACACCGATGGAACAGCGGTTTAAGGACAAAACATGACCACGCCATACGACATCATCACCCGGTCAATGAAGGACATTGGCGCGTTGGCGTCGGGCGAAAACCCGACAGCAGACGAAGCCCAGGACGGGCTGGATTTGCTGAACGACATGATTGCCCAGTGGTCGAATGAAAACATGATGGTGTTTTACCGCACGGAAATCGTGTTTCCATGCGTGCAGAACCAGGTTCAGTACACCATCGGGCCAGCAGGCAACGTGTCGGCCAGGTTTGTTGGATCAATCAGCGGCACGACTCTAACGGTTCCAGCAAACGGCGTGACCAAAGGCGCGATTACCATGGGCATGACGCTGTCCGGGCCTGGCGTGCTGTCTGGGACGACCATTGTGGGCTTTGGAACGGGCGCTGGTGGCAACGTCAACGAGGGCGGCACCTACACGGTTAGCCGCACACACACGACGCCTGTCGTGACGCAAATTATTGACGCGTACTACCAGCGACCGCTTACGATTGAATCCGCGTTTGTGCGAGTGCAGACCACATCAAACGGCGTGCCCATCTACGGTGGCGGACTGGATTATCCGATTGCAATTCTGAGCCTGGAAGAATATGAGTCAATCGGACTGAAGACGCTGAACGGCCCATGGCCTAAATCGCTGTACTACCAGCCGTCTGAACTGCTGGGCACCATCTACCTGTGGCCGAACCCTTCGCAGGGAGAAATGCACCTGTTTACGCAGACTATCTTCCGCGAGTTTGGCGACCTGTACGGCAGCATGGAATTCCCGCAGGGCTACAACATGGCGTTGCGGTGGTGTCTAGGCGAGCGCATGATGCCGATGTACGGGAAGGTCAACCAGATTCAGGCGAGCCAGATTACCGCCTACGCTGCTCAGGCTAAAGCAACGATCAAACGCACGAACATGAAGCCGCCGCAGGTCAGCAGGTATCCTGACGTCTTGATGACGGGCCGACCCAAAGACGCCGCGTTCATCCTCGATGGCGGCTTCAACTAGGTTTTATGATGAATGAAAACGTGAGGATTTAACCCATGGCCAAAAGAAAGGTGTTTGCCGATGTTTGGGAACTTGTTTCGCAAGGCAATGCCGACGAATGTTGGAATTGGCTTGGCTGCAAGAACAGTACAGGCTATGGCAGCATAACGATTGGTCAGAAAGTTTATTCAGCACATCGAATTGTTTTTGCGTTGACAAATCCAGGTCTGATTGAAATGTCAGCCCCCAAAGATAAAAAAGCCAAGCAATTCATTCTGCACAAGTGTGACAATCGTTTGTGCTGCAACCCCTCGCATATGTCACTTGGCAACTATGCGGACAACAACAGGGATGCAGCAATCAAAGGGCGTTCAAATGCACCCAAAGGCGCACAGCATAAAAAAGCAAAATTGACACAAGAACAAGCCGACATGATAAGAAAAATTTATGTTCCCGGCGTGACTTATGTTGATCTTGCAAATAGGTTTGGGTTACACGCAAACAATGTCTCACGTATTGTGCGAAACAAAGCATATTTAGCGAGAGGGGCATAACTATGGATTTTGGTTTTGTCGGCGCGTCTTACACAACCCGATCAATCTACCAAGACGATCAAGAAACGATCAACTTCTACCCCGAAATCGACCCGACGAAACAGCCAGGCGAAAGGGGGATTGTGGCGCTGTACCCGACCCCTGGCCTGGTGACCGAAATCACTTTCCCCATTCCCGCCGAAATCCGCGGGCAACGGGCGCTGTCGGGCCTACAGTACGCCATCGCGGTCTGTGGCAATCGGGTCTACCGCATCGACCAGGCGTTGTCCTACATTCAGGTCGGGACTTTGACTACAAGCAGCGGGCCGGTGTCAATCACCGACAACGTGATGACCGTGCAGGGTTTGACGGCCTACATCGTGGATGGCGTGAACCGCTACTACTACGTTGTGGCCACCAACACGTTTGTGACGCTGCCCCCGTCTGACGGGGCTTGGCAGGGTGCCGACGTGTGCGACACGGTGGACAACTACATCATCTATAACAAGCCAGGGACGCAACTGTGGTCATCAACTGACCTTGGGTCGCCCCTGTCCACCCAGGCATGGTACGGGGCCAAGGATGGGTCGCCTGATAACCTGGTGGCCTTGATCGTTGACCACCGCCAGGTCTACCTGCTGGGCGAAGTGACCACGGAAGTCTGGGTGGACGTGGGCACCCAGATTCCTGGGCTGCTGACGTTCCCGTTTCAGCGGGTGTCTGGAACATCAAGCCAGAACGGTATCGGGGCGCGGTTCTCGCTGGTGCGTTACGCCGAAACGTTCATGTTCCTGTCCCGCGACACGCTGGGCACGGCCACCATCGGCATGATGATGGGCTACGAGTACAAGCGGGTTTCGACCCATGCGGTGGAAAACAGCCTGATCGGCGTGAACGTCGAGAACGCCCGCGCCTGGTCGATGCAGCAGGAAGGCCACGAGTTTTACGTCATCACCTTCCCCGACATTGATCTGACCTGGGTCTATGACCTGGCCACCCAGCAGTGGTTCAAATGGCTATGGTGGGACAGCCCCAACGCGGTCTACAAGCGCCACCGCGGCCAGAACTGCATTGCGTTTGCCAACAGGAACCTAGTTGGTGACTACGACAACGGCAAAATCTACAGCCTAGACTTTGACGCCTACACCGATGCAGGCAATCCGATTCGTCGGTTGCGTCGTGCGCCACACATCACCACCGACTTGCAGCGCCAATACTTTGAGGAATTTCAAATCCAGTTTCAGCCTGGCGTCGGGCTGACCACGGGACAGGGTGACAACCCCCAGGCGATGCTGCGGTGGTCGAACGACGGCGGGTCTACCTGGTCGAACGAACACTGGGTCGGCATCGGTCGGCAGGGCAATTACACCAACCGCGCCATCTGGCGGCGGCTGGGGTGGGCGCGTGACCGCATCTTTGAAGTAGCGGTGACTGACCCTGTGAAGGCTGTGATTGTGTCGGCCAACCTGAAGGCATCGCCTGGGGATAACTGATGGCGACCCTTACGAACATTCGGTTTCCCACGTCGCCGTTCATTGAACAGGCCACGGGCAGACCGTCGCGTGAGTGGATACAGTGGCTGCAAAACCCCAACTTGGTCAGCACCACGGTGCAGTACCAGATCATCAACGGGGGCGAAATCAACAACACGGTGATCGGTAACGTCACGCCCGCACAAGGTACGTTTACGCTGCTGACCGCGCTGAACGGTATTGGAGGGGGTACGTTTTGAACGTTAGAGAAGCAACGGTTGCTGATTTAGATGCCTACGTTGAACTGCTAGCGCACTTCCATGCTGCATCACCGATGCACGGCGTCGCTGACTATGATCCTGTCGGAATCCGTGCTTTTTTGGCCGCTTCGTTAGAAAATAGCAATATTGCGCTGTTTGTCGGGGAGTTGGACGGCAAGATTGTCGGCGTGACGTCGTGTTTGCTTTATCCCATGTATTTCAATCCTGGTTACGAAGTGGCGCAGGAACTATGGTGGTGGCTGACGCCTGACGCCAGAGGCAGCGGGGTCGGCCAGGCCATGTTCAAACGGATTGGAGCCTG
>Ga0222713_10001630_pt1 | contig 24886 bp, 24 predicted proteins | sample C33_649DmetaG_FD_165061 | JGI IMG/M metagenome (GOLD analysis project Ga0222713, IMG submission 165061) | Estuarine water microbial communities from San Francisco Bay, California, United States - C33_649D | ecosystem: Environmental > Aquatic > Marine > Unclassified | place: USA: California... | reverse complement strand
TGGACGGCGAGCTCAGCGCACGCCATCGGCTTGGGCAGGCGACCGATGAGACCTATCGGATGGTTGCTGTGCCGCCCCATCTCTCCGGTCTGCACTAATCCAAGTCGTTTGCCGAGCTGCACGTTGTTGCCCAGCTCAGCATGCGCATCGAGCGGCAAATGATACGCGAGCAGGCTAATTTGATTATTCAGCAGCAGCTCGATACGTTTGCGCTTTATGCCAACAATTGACTGCTCCTCACCTCGCCAAAAATACCCATGATGAACAAGGATAGCATCAGCGTCTGCCTCGATCGCAGCCTCGATAAGCGCCTTACTCGCAGTTACCCCGCTTACTATTTTCTCAACACTCGGCTTGCCTTCAACCTGCAGCCCATTAGGAGCATAGTCTTTAAACTGCTCGACACGCAGCAGTGAATTAATCGCTGATTGCAACTCTGTAAGGCTTACCGCCATGAACCTGTCCTCTGGTAGACTATATTCTCATATGCAGACGCATTGCCTCTTGGCGCTGCGCGGAAGATGATAACAATAAAAGCTAGGGCAGACCTCCCACAGTGAAACCGAGCAAAAATTCAGCGACACATCGCCTTATCGCCACGCTTCGCTTTCTCGCATGGCCGATCGCTTGCGGGCTACTCTTTGCGATTGTAATCGTGCAGTACAATCAACTCGCACAGCTGCTCAGCGGCAATCTGGCGCGCACTCCAGAGGCAGATACCACTTCGACGAGTTTTGCCGATATCATCGCCCGCGCTTCACCCGCCGTAGTTAGTATCAATGCAACAAGTGTTAACGTCGGCTCGGTAGAGCGTGCCTCGCCAGACCAACTCAACCTCTACCTCGAGGAGCGCGCAAGTCTTGGCTCAGGGGTTATTATCAGCGCGGACGGTTATATCCTTACCAACCTTCATGTCGTAGACACGCTGTTCGATGCCTTCAATGCACAGGTAACTCTCGTCGACGGGCGCCAGACACCTGCAACCGTCATCGCATGGGATGAAGGCAACGATCTCGCTGTGCTGCACATAAACATGGACGGCCTCACCCCTATTTCCCGCGGCGACGACAGCGAACTCCGCGTTGGCGACATCGTTTTTGCTATCGGCTATCCGCGCAACGTCGGGCAGTCTGTCTCACAGGGTATTGTTAGCGCGGTCAGGCGCGGGACGGATAACGCGCTCGAACGCATACAGACCGACGCGGCGATAAACCCCGGCAATTCGGGCGGCGCATTAATCAATGCGAAGGGGGAGCTGGTCGGCTTGAATTCATCCATCCTGTCTGAGTCGGGCAATTTTGAAGGCATCGGCTTTGCAACGCCCGCCTCCCTCGCTGTGACTGCACTCGAGGAAATGGTCGCACAGGCAATTGAAGGCAACGCCGGCTATCTGGGCGTCATTACAGGCGAGGCGTTAGGCCCTCGGTCGAGCGAACTATTCTTCGGCATTGATACGGTGAGAGGAATGCTTGTCGAAAGCGTCGACGAAGGTGGCGCTGCGATGCGCGCGGGAATTTTACCCGGTGACGTCATTACGCGAGTACAGGGCACCAAAGTCGTCGATGGCGGCAACATTATGGCTGAAGTGCGCAACAAAAAACCGGGGGATACGATCGAGGTCGAAGTCTACCGCAACGGCCAGACGCTTTCCCTTCCGACCACGCTCGGTTTCGGCCAAGCGATTATCATCGAGCCGTAATACGCAGCCTTAGAGGCTATCGCTAGGATTTAATCTGTCGGTACTCGGCGGACAACGCATGCGCTTGGAGACGCTCATTGCGCGCGAGTTCACCCGCAGTTTTCGCCAACCGGCTTGCTCCCTCTTTCGTGCTAAATATTATCGAGCTGCGCTTTTGAAAGTCGTAGACGCCGAGTGCGGAAAAGAATCGCGCAGTGCCCGAAGTTGGCAATACGTGGCTTGGCCCTGCACAGTAGTCGCCCAGCGCTTCGGCACTGTAGCGCCCCATGAATATGGCGCCCGCGTGATTAATCTTTTCGAGAAGCGCTTCGGGGTCGGCAATAGAAAGCTCTAAATGCTCTGGGGCAATCGCGTCACTTACCCTAGCTGCCTCTTCGAGGTTCTTGGCAAGGATAAATAGCCCACGATTCGCCATCGACCTTTCGATAATCTCGCGTCTCTCCATCGCAGGCAGGAGCCTCTGGATACTTTCCCTTACTTGATCAAGGTAACCTGCGTCGGTTGCGATGAGTATCGACTGTGCCTGCTCATCGTGCTCGGCTTGCGAGAAAAGATCCATCGCTATCCAATCGGGATTCGTTTGACCGTCGCATATAATGGTTAATTCCGACGGCCCGGCGATCATGTCGATTCCTACTTCGCCGAATACCAATCGCTTAGCGACAGTCACATAAATATTGCCGGGACCCGTGATTTTGTCGACCTTGGGAATACTCTCAGTGCCGTAGGCCAATGCTGCAACTGCCTGCGCACCACCAATGGTGTAAAGCTCGGTGACGCCGGCGAGGGCCGCGGCGGCGAACACGAGCTTCCCGGCTTCGCCGTAGGCGGTGGGTACGGTCGCGATAATTTGTTCAACCCCCGCAACCTGCGCCGGGATGGCGAGCATGAGTATTGACGAAGGATAGTTCGCCTTGCCACCGGGGGCATAGACGCCAACTCGCTGCAGCGGACTCACTTTCTGGCCAAGCAGCGAGCCATCCTCCTCGCGATATTGCCACGATTCCTGCTTCTGCCTCTCGTGGTACTCACGAATGCGGTTAGCGGCGATTTCCAGCGCCTCGCGCTGTGCTGTATCGAGACTGTCTAACGACGCCTGCATCTGCTCTCGCGTCACCTTCAAGTCCGCCATCGATTGCGCAGCGAAACCGTCGAACTGGTTTGTGTACTCGAGAACGGCGGCGTCTCCCCTTGCCCTCACCTTGGAAAGGATCTCGCTAACTGTCGCCGTTACTGCATCTGCCACAATCATCTCTCGTTTGAGATGCGCTTTCAGTTCGGCATCGAAATCAGCACTCGCACTATCCAGCTGCTTTATTGAGAGCTTCACCGCGTTCTTAGAGAGCTTTGGCGTGTTTGTAGAAAGCTTGGACGTGGCCATAGCTGTTTCCTTTAACGTAATGCTTTTTTAGTCGATCTTAAGACGCGCGCTTGGCGACGGCGGCGGATAATTTTTCGAGTATCTCGCGAATCGCCGCATTTTTGATTTTCATCGACGCTTTGTTCACGATTATCCGTGAAGTCACATGAGCGATGATTTCTTTTGCCTCGAGCCCATTCGCAGTCAAGGTCTTACCGGTATCGACTATATCGACAATAGCGTCGGCCAAACCCATAGAGGGAGCTAGTTCTAGTGCGCCGTTGAGCTTGATAAGTTCAATCTGAACGCCCCGCTCGGCGAAATAGCGTTTGGCGATGTTAACGAATTTAGTCGCGACTCTTAAGCGACCAGCGGGCGTCGGCCTGCCGATGGGTTCTGCTGTCATTAAACGGCAGCGAGCGATGTCTAGATCAAGCGGCTCATAGAAGGCTTCGTCTCCGTATTCGAGCAGAAGATCCTTCCCGACCACGCCGATATCTGCACTGCCAAATTCTACATACGTTGGTACGTCTGATCCTCGAATCACCATAAGTTTGACGTGAGCAAGATTGGTATCAAAAATCAGCTTTCGGCTGGACGAAATGTCTTCGACAGGGACGATGTCGGCCTGCGCGAGTAACGGCAACACTTCGTCGAGAATGCGCCCCTTGGTCAGTGCAATGACGAGATTTGGCTTACTCATAAATCGACTCTCTTTTTCCTACGGCGATTTTCCTGATGTTTTTTCTACGAGGGGATTCTGCGTATTTTGGCACCAAGCAGCTGCAGCTTCTCTTCGATGCATTCGTAACCCCGGTCAATATGGTAAATGCGATCGACTATCGTCTCGCCCGAGGCTACTAATCCGGCAATGATCAAGCTGGCAGAGGCACGGAGATCGGTCGCCATAACGGGCGCACCTTTAAGCGTCTCGGACCCTACTACAATCACTGTATTGCCTTCGACCTTTATGAGTGCCCCCATTCGATTCATTTCGTGCACGTGCATGAAGCGATTCTCGAACACCGTTTCAGTGATGGAGCCGGTGCCGGAGGCGATGGAGTTGAGCGCAGTGAACTGGGCTTGCATATCGGTCGGGAACGCAGGGTAAGGCGCCGTTCGCAGCGACACAGCCTTTGGCTGTTGGTTATGCATGTCGAGCGAAATCCAATCCTCACCGACCTTTATATCAGCACCCGCTTGCTCAAGTTTTAAGAGCACCGCTTCGAGAATGTCTGGACGCGTGTCTTTCACTTTTATTTTGCCCCGCGTCGCGGCAGCGGCAATTAAATAAGTGCCAGTTTCGATTCGGTCGGGCATCACCGAATAAGTACAGCCATGCAGATCGGATACGCCGTTGATAACGATCGTGTCATTCCCATGTCCACTGATGTCAGCGCCCATCGCAATGAGGCAGAGTGCAAGGTCAACGACCTCGGGCTCGCGTGCCGCATTCTCGATAATGGTCTGTCCGTCTGCGAGGCAGGCGGCCATCATGACATTCTCCGTGCCGGTCACCGTCACCATATCCATGAAAATATGTGCGCCTTTCAAGCGATCTTTGACAGAGGCCTTGATGTAGCCGTCCTCGACAACAATGTCCGCGCCCATCGCCTCGAGCGCGGTTATGTGCAGATTGACCGGACGGCTACCAATCGCACAGCCACCTGGTAAGGCGACCTCTGCGCGCTTGTGCTTAGCGAGCAAAGGACCCAGTACCAAAATTGACGCGCGCATCGTCTTAACGAGTTCGTAGGGCGCGCTCAGATCAGTGATAGTGCTGCTGTCGACCTCGACATTGAGCTTTTCATCGATAACAGGCTGAACGCCCATGCAGCCGAGCAGTTCGAGCATCGTGGTAATGTCGAATAAATGCGGCAGGTTGCAAATTGTCACCTTATCCGAGGTGAGCAATGTCGCAGCGAGAATTGGCAAGGCAGAGTTTTTAGCACCAGCGATGCGAATCTCACCTTCGAGGCGAACACCGCCTTCAATTATTAACTTATCCATAGGGTTAGCTCTGGTTTGCCTGCGATTTGCAGTCCGAAAATTGAGTCGAGGACTCTCACCATCGACGGTAGATTGAGTTGACTCAGACTTGCGCGAGAGGGCCCAAGCCGAGGGACATCAGGCATCACTTGGGGCAGAGAGTCTCATGGTCACTGCGTGAATCGCGCCTGAGCTAATGTGTTCATTCAGGACTTTGTAAATCGTCTGCTGCCGCTTTACCGCGTTAAGACCTTCGAAAATATCGCCCATCGCCGTGACGAGATATTTACCACCCTCACCCTGAACATCGACTTCAGTCCCGGGCAGCGCCGCAGCTAGTATTTCTTGAATTGTGCTCGCTTCCACGTAGTTGTTCTCCGTTTTTTGCCTAGCTTTTCTGAGGATTGTTGCTAGCGCCAATTATCCAGAACTGCATCGATGTCATTGTCGTGCTCAGTCATCAATGCCGAAAATTGTGAATAGTACTGCCTACCGAGGTTAATTCCGGCAAGGCTTAGGTTCTTCAGTTTCCACGTATCTTCGTCGGTGATAAACATCTGATAACGCAGCTGCAGGTTGATATCACCGCGCAGTTCCATACTCACAACCGTATCGGCTCGCGGATCGTCCGAGGGATTGGGATTAGGCAGGAAGACGAGCTCCTCGCCGTTATAGGACACTAGTGATGCCCCATAGAATCGAGTAAGCGTGGTTTTTAAAATGGTAGCGAAGCGCTGCGTTTGCTCAGGCGTTGCGTCGGCGGCATAGCGAGCCATCACGACGTTCGCGACCGCGGTGAAATCGACAAAACTTTCGAGGTCAGCTTCAATCGCGGCGAAATAACTTTCTCTGTCATTCAGAAATAACGCCTTCGACTCAAGCGCCGTAGCCAGGAGTGTGTTAACTCCAAGTTCAGCGGTCTCGACTGCTGAAAGTCCCTGCGCATTTGCACGCCCGTTGGCGAGCTGAAGACAGAGGGTGACGACAAGCATAGCCCCTAGAAAAAGGCGATTCTGGCGAAGCGGAGAGAAGCGTGATTGGAAGGCGTTTATGCGAACGCTTGCTTGCTGCATGACTTGCTCCTTGAATAGAGTGCGCTGACTAGGCTTTGAGTGTTTTAACGAAGGCGCAGTTTACCTCATCTGCCGGTGGCATTAAATTATTACTTGCAAAGCCTCCCGATCCCCCTTCTAATTGCGCGCTAACCCTTCTCACAAGTACACCGCGCTATGCTCGTAAATTCAGTCGTTATCGCCCTCGGCTTTGTTGGCCTTATCTGGGGAGCCGATAAGTTCGTGTTCGGCGCGTCTGCTCTCGCGCGGAATGCCGGCGTCTCCCCGCTGCTGATCGGACTTACGATTGTTGCCTTCGGGACCTCAGCCCCCGAAATATTCTCCTCGGCAGTGTCTGCGCTCGAAGATAAGCCCGAGCTCGCCATAGGCAATGCGTTCGGGTCTAATTTGTTTAATATCGGTGTCGCACTTGGAGTTGCGGCAATCCTGCGCCCATTGACTCCCCCAAAGTCTCTGATAAAAAAGGAGCTTCCTGCTCTCATCCTCGTCACTCTTGTCACGGGCGCGCTTCTCTTCGATCTCTTTATCGGGCTCTTCGACGCATTAGTACTTATCGCATTGAGCCTATTCCTTGGCTACAAACTCTTGCGCAAGAAAAAAGCCTCGGAAGGCGTCAGTGATAGCGTGTTGAACGAAAGTGACGATATGGGAGAAAGTGAGCCCGAAACCCGAACATGGCAGGCGGTTGCTTACATGCTACTCGGCCTCATATTACTCATAGTCAGCGCCGAAGCACTCGTCGCTTCGGCTAGCGCTATCGCGGAGGAACTCGGTGTTTCAGAGGCCATAATTGGCCTAACGATCGTGGCGCTCGGCACGAGCCTGCCTGAACTCGCCGCCTCGATCACCTGCGTATTAAAAGGCCATTACGATCTCGCCATCGGCAATATTTTGGGTTCAAATATTATCAACCTGCTCGCCGTGCTCCCGTTCCCCGGGCTTCTTAGCCCTGGCTTAATCCAAGCCCCTCTTCTGTTCAGAGATTTTGCCGCAGTGACATTACTCACGCTCCTATTGGCCGCGTTCTGCTACTATGCAGTGACGCGAGGGAAGCAGCTCGGCCGATTGAGTGGCGTCATTTTCTTGTCTATTTATTGCGGTTGGTTTACGGTAATGCTGGTTAACGCGTAATCGCTAACAGCCTAAACTCAATCAGGTTTTGCCCAACAGACTCGATGGCTGTGTGCGCGTTAGACTGCGCACAGCTAGCAAAGGTTACTCGTCATGGACGTCGCTCAAATTCCCCCTCGTTCTGTGCTGATTGCATCAGCGAGAAAAACGCTAAAAATCGAACTAGATGCCGTCGCCTCACTGTCGGATCGCATCGATGAGTCCTTCGCACGCGCCTGCGAAATCATCCTTAAGTCGAGCGGCCGCGTCGTCGTAATCGGGATGGGTAAGTCTGGTCATATCGGTCGCAAAATAGCAGCAACTCTGGCAAGCACCGGCACCACCGCCATGTTCGTCCACCCAGCCGAGGCGAGTCACGGTGACATCGGCATGATCGCCTCAAACGATGTTGTTTTGGCGCTGTCGAACTCGGGATCGACTGAGGAAATCGTCGGCCTCCTTCCTATACTCAAACGCAAAGCAGTGCCATTGATCAGCCTAACCGGCAATCCGCGTTCGGAGCTTGCCCTCGCTGCGGAGGCGAATCTCGACGGCGAGGTCTCTGAGGAAGCCTGCCCTCTCGGTCTGGCGCCGACGTCGAGCACGACAGCTGCGCTGGTATTGGGCGATGCACTGGCGATGGCGCTTCTTGAGGCGCGGGGATTCACCCGGGAGGATTTCGCTTTCTCCCATCCCGGAGGCAACCTTGGCCGACGCCTGCTCGTTCGCGTGCGAGATGTAATGCATCAAGGAGAGGAGCTCCCGCGAGTGAAACAAGGCACGGCACTGAGTGCTGCGCTTATCGAGATGAGCGGCAAGGGGTTCGGGCTTACCACGATCACAGACGCGGCCGGTGATATCGTTGGTGTCTTTAGTGACGGAGATCTACGACGGGCGCTCGATTCGGGAGTCGATATTCATAAGACGCGCGTAGACGAGGTGATGTCGGCGCGGTATCACACAATCGATTCCGCATCGCTCGCAGCGGAAGCAGCGCGCAAAATGCAGGAGGCAAGCGTCTACGTTCTCGTCGTCTCAGACAGCCCCGGCAAACTAAGTGGAATTATTAAAATGCACGACCTTTTGCGCGCCAATGTCATCTAGTAATGCAGTTGGCTAGGCTTGGCCAGGCGAAAATGACGAGAGTGGCGAGAGAAGCGAGAGCGGCCAAGCTAGAGAGGCTCAAGGAACAGCGCATGCAAGCAAACAACAACAGGCTAACCGGCGGCATTGCCGAACTAGAGACGCGGGCGAGCGCGGTGTCACTACTCCTGCTCGATGTCGACGGGGTTTTGACCGACGGCCGGCTGTATTTCTCAAACTCCGGCGAAGAAATGAAAACCTTCCATACCCTTGACGGCCAGGGAATCAGGTTCGCTCTGGAGGCAGGCATTGGCGTTGGTATTATTACCGGAAGAGAATCGGCACTGGTAAGCCAGCGCTGCAAAGACCTAGGGATTAACATCGTCTACCAAGGGGTTGGCGACAAATCCCTCGTGCTCGACCAGATTTGCGCAGAGAAAAAGTTAGCCGCAGCGTCGATAGCCTATGTTGGCGACGATGCACCTGATGTTCCCGTGCTTATGCGGGTGGGCTTGGCCGCGAGCGTACCTGCGGGGCATCGCTGTGCCCTCGATGCCGCTCATATGATCTCCGATGCGCAGGGAGGAAGCGGCGCCGTTCGCGAGATCATCGACTTTATTTTGGCAAGCCAGAACAAACTTACCTACTGATGACTAACCGCCCTCGCATTCTCGCCTTATTTATTCCCACACTGATTGCAGTCGGCCTCTTTTTTACGCTCAATTGGGTCGACAATTTTTCTGCAAGAGAGGCGCACTACGCTGGAATGGACGACGGCATGCAGCCCGCTCAGTTGCTCGATGCTCACGCGCGGGGACCCGTTCAGGCATACTCCCAGGGGCTTGAGACGGTGATTTTCGACTCAACGGGTAATTTGCAGTATACCCTTCGCGCCGAGCGTCAAACGCAGTTCGAAAACCGCACTAGCCTCCTAACGCAGCCTCAAATCACTCTTTTCGACGCCGGCAGACCAAACTGGCACATCAGTGCCGATTACGGCAGACTCGAGCGACAGCAAGGGATCCGCGGCGATGCCACAGGCGGCGATCGAGAAGATCGAGAAGATGACGAGCTGATCACGTTTATCGACAATGCGCGTGTTGATGCGGCGGTCGCTAACTCCTCGACACTGTCATTGCAGTCATCAGAATTTAGTCTAATCCCAAACAGCGAAAAACTCCGCAGCGACAAAGCTGTAAAGATTGTAGAGAAAGGGGTTAGTCAAACTGCCGTAGGCTTCGAGGCGGATTTAGCCAACGAGGCGTTGTACTTCAATAAAGAAATAAGAGGAACCTATGAGCCAGCTCGCTAATGCGCCGAGTAAAGCAGCACAGGGACTAGTCTCGTTGCTACTCGGCATCACCGCATTACTCATTAGCCCGAGTGCCGTCTCCCTTGCAACAGACAAAGAGGAGAAGGTGACCTGGGAGGCGGCCGGCAATTCAACCATGACGGTCGAAAATGGACTACGAACATTAACGCTCGAAGAAGCCGTTATTGTGACGCAAGGAAGCCTGCGAATCACTGGCGACAGAGCAATTTTTGAATACTTAGTTGACAGTAACGAACTCAGCCGCATTACTGTCTACGGCTCGCCTGTGGGCTATAGTCAGCAGCTCTCAACCGACGGCGAGGACGTCGCGGGAACGAGCAGAGAACTACGCCTCTATACCGATGAAATTACCGCCCAAAGCGTCATCGAACTTATTGGCGACGCCGCGATAACCTCGCCCGACTCCACAATGAATTGCGCCGCTATTACTTACCTCGTCGACCTAGACCTGATTCGCGAAGCAAAAGGTCCATGCAGCGGCAGCCTCAGAAACACGCCGCAACAGGATACGCAATAATGCTCCGAGCCAACCACCTTGCTAAGTCCTATAAACAGCGCCAGGTTGTAAAGGACGTCAGCCTTGAAATCCAGCGAGGCGAGATTGTTGGCTTGCTAGGGCCGAACGGCGCTGGCAAAACGACCTGTTTTTACATGCTCGTCGGCTTAGTTTCCGCTGATGCTGGCGATGTCACTATCGATAGCGTCGATGTCACGAGCCTTCCAATCCACCGTCGGGCTCGCCACGGACTTGCCTACTTGCCGCAGGACTCATCCATTTTTCAAACCTTGAACGTTGAGGACAATATACTCGCGATCCTCCAAACCCGCAGTGATCTTGATACGGAGGCACGCACTCGAAAACTCGAAGCGCTTCTCGATGAGTTTAATATTCAGCATATCCGGCACAGCCTTGGTCGCAGCCTCTCGGGCGGAGAACGCAGACGGACTGAAATCGCTCGCACTCTCGCGACGGACCCCAGTTATATACTCCTGGACGAACCTTTCGCCGGAGTCGATCCTATTTCGGTTAACGACATCAAACAGATTATCGAACACCTCCGCGCACGCGGAATCGGGATCCTGTTGACCGACCATAACGTGAGAGAAACACTCGATATTTGCGCCAAGGCCTATATCGTCAGCGAGGGCCGAATTATCGCCGAAGGCAACTCTGAGGCCATCCTTTCGAACAGCACTGTTCGCGAGGTTTACCTTGGCGACAACTTCCGACTTTAGCGCGCCAGCAAGTGTACGGCGAGGCTCGATAATTTCATTCCGCAAGACTATGCGAAAGAGGCATAGTTCTTGCTATACTCAATCCCCTCAGACGCGACTCACGCCTTGATGCGCGGCATAAAAGGCTGCGCGGAAAAACAAGCGGCCTCGGCTCATCTCAAGACGTATAGCCGATCGGAATTCAACTCGACGCCATACCGACACCAGTAGTATGAAAATATCGCTCCAGCTCAAGCTTGGCCAATCCCTCAGCATGACGCCGCAGTTACAGCAGGCGATCAAGCTTCTTCAACTATCGACACTCGACCTACAACAAGAAATTTCTCAAGCGCTCGAATCAAATCCGATGCTCGAATTGATCGAGCACGACGATGCAGACGGCGATTCAGAGCGCGAAGCATCCGAGTACGAAATCCTCAAGGACGATCAGGGAAGCGCCAGTGAGTCGGGGGAGCCGGAATATCAGGCAGAGCGTCAATCGAAGTCCGATGCAGAGGAGCAGGACGGGAATCAGACAGAAGGCGACTGGGGCGAAAACATCCCAACCGAGCTGAGCACGGACTCGCAATGGGAGGACACCTACCAAGGCAGCGGAAGCAGCGGCTTCGAAGGCGAGAGTGAAAGCATCGAAGCACGAAGCTCGGCTGAGGAGACACTCCAAGACCATCTCCTTTGGCAGCTAAACTTGAGCCACCTCTCCGATCGGGACAAGCTGATCGCCGAGGCGATTATCGATTCGATCGCTCCGAATGGGTGCCTCAGCTCAGAGATCGAAGACTTAGTCCAAGGCTTCGACCCCGAAGACGAAATCGAAGAAGACGAAGTCATCGCCGTGCTCCACAGGATCCAACATTTTGATCCGGTTGGCGTTGGGTATAGATCGCTTTCCGAGTGCCTTCTCATTCAGCTGAATCTACTCGACAATGCGGACCCCGCGCTTGCTTGGGCGAAACTTATCATTCGCGACTACATCGATTTATTAGGTGTAAGGGACTACGCACAGCTGATGCGCAGAACTCGGCTAAAAGAGGCTGAACTAAGTGCGGCTATCCGCTTGATCGAAGGTCTAAACCCACAGCCAGGCGCCGATATCGCGCCGTCAACCACAACCTACGTTGTGCCCGACGTGATAGTGAGCAAAGACCTCGCAACGCAGTCTTGGCGTGTAGAACTCAATCCCGATGTCGCACCGAAACTAAGGATTAACGCGGACTATGCAGCGCTTGTTCAGCGGGGCAATTCGAGCGCCGACAACACCTATCTAAGAGACAATCTCCAAGAGGCACGGTGGTTTCTAAAAAGTCTACAAAGCCGCAACGACACCCTCATGAAAGTTGCGACGCGGATCGTAGAGCACCAAATTGGCTTTTTGGAGCATGGCGAGGAAGCGATGAAGCCGCTCGTACTTCACGATATCGCCGAAGCGGTGGAAATGCATGAATCAACAATCTCTCGCGTGACCACGCAAAAGTATATGCATACGCCTCGAGGTATTTTTGAGCTTAAGTACTTCTTCTCAAGCCACGTCTCTACCGCTGGCGGAGGCGAATGCTCATCGACCGCCATTCGTGCAATTATTCGCAAACTTGTCGCGGCGGAAAATACCCGAAAGCCCCTGAGTGATAGTAAAATAGCAGACCTGTTGCAGGAGCAAGGGATCAATGTGGCGCGGCGTACAATCGCGAAATACCGAGAGGGGCTCAATATTCCTCCTTCGAACGAACGCAAACGATTAACCGCAGACTAGCAACAGTCCGGTGGCCGAATTAAGTGCCAATCTGAGGCAACACCCCTCACAGCGACACCATTCGCTGCAACAAAGACGAAAATACAGTAACGAGACGAAGAGAGTAGTTAATAGATGCATCTAGAGGAAATTCTTAGCCCCAGCCTTTGTCGAAGCAAAGTTGAGGGGGTAAGCAAAAAACGCGTGATCGGCATCATGAGCAGCCTTATTGCTGATCAGATCGATGGGGTCGACGAAGACGATGTATTCGAAGCGCTTATGAGCCGAGAACAACTCGGCTCGACAGGGTTAGGCAATGGCATAGCCATTCCCCATTGCCGCCTAGCGCAGTGCGACAGGGTGATTGGCGCGCTCGTCTCTCTAGCCGAACCGGTCGACTACGACGCCATAGACGGTAAACCAATCGATCTTGTTTTCGCCTTGGTAGTGCCCGAGGCCGGCGATACCGAGCACGTAAAGGCTCTAGGCGAGATTGCGAGCCTCTTCCTCGATGAGGATTTATGCTTCACTCTGCGCCATACGAACGACGATGAAGACCTTTATAATGTTGCAATCATGACCTAAGAACGCGCGCATGATGACGCTTAATGCGCCGATTGCTCCCTCACTCGCCACGGTGACGTTAAAGGCGACTCTATTCCGGAAAGACGAACCTAGAAGGCAGCCCGCGCCATGAAATTGACGATAATCAGTGGCCGTTCAGGATCAGGGAAAAGTACCGTTCTTCGAATTCTCGAAGATCACGGCTACTATTGCATCGATAATCTCCCAGCAAGCCTACTCCTTTCTCTCGCCGAGCGTCTGACAGCCAAGCAGCTCGACATTGCGCATGCTGCCGTGAGTATCGATGCACGCAATGTCCCTTCGGACCTCCAGCAAGTCCCAACAATTATCAAACAGCTCGGAGCCGGTCCTCTCTCAATCGATATCATATTTCTCGATGCTAACGCGCATACCTTGCAGAAGCGCTTCAGTGAGAGTCGGCGCAAACACCCTCTGAGCGACAAGGAAATTGGCCTCAAAGAGGCAATCGATAGGGAGTCGGAGTTACTTGAGCCCCTATCGCTTTTGGCGAATTTGATAATCGACACAAGTGAGATGTCCCTGCACAAATTGCGCGATATTATTAAGACCAGACTCAATGATGGCGATACCAGCAGAATGACTCTGCAGTTTCAGTCATTTGGCTTTAAAAATGGGATCGCCACTGATGCTGATCTAGTATTCGATGTCCGTTGCCTACCCAATCCCTATTGGGATTCGAGCTTACGTTCGCTCACCGGCCTAAGCCCCGAGGTCACGAGGTTTCTAGATTCTCAAGATGAAGTACAGAAGATGTTGAGCGATATTCAACGCTTTTTGGAGACCTGGTTACCCAGTTTCGAGCACAATAATCGCAGCTATATGACCGTCGCAATTGGCTGCACGGGAGGCCAGCACCGCTCAGTTTACCTCACTGAGAAACTTGGCAAAATATTTAGCCCTACCTTTGCGAGCATTCAGGTGAGGCATCGCGAACTCGATTAACGCGAATTAGATTAAAGAGTTCGCTCACTGCAAATCAGCGTAAATTCTCTAAAAGCGAAATCAGACGAATGATTAAAAAAGCGACAACGCTCGTTAACCGCGCCGGCCTCCACGCCCGCTCTTCAGCTAAAGTAGTCGAGCTCGCCTCACGCTTCTCGAGCGACGTCCGGGTTCGCGTTGGCGAGAAAGCAGTCGATGGTAAGAGCATTCTTTCCTTGATGATGCTCGCGGCAACACAAGGCACAGAGGTCACGATCGAAGCAGACGGCGCGGACGAGACAGACGCGATTGAAGCACTCGCCGCCTTGTTCGAAGACGGATTTGGCGAAAGCACCTAAGGTTAAGTTCTAAGGCCAAGTTCTAAAGCTGCGCGTTTAGCGTTAGAATAGCATCGGTCGCCGCATTCAAACCGGCAACGCTTGTGCAGTCATCGAGGACGACCGCCCGCATGTCTAACCCCCAAGAGTTACAGCCACAGACTGATCACGCACTGGAATTGCATCAGGCAATCGACAGCGGGTCACTATACGAAGTTCGGCAGATGATAAAGACTCTGCCGACTGCGGGCATCGCACACCTCCTAGAATCCTCTCCGCCTAAAACGCGCGGCGTTCTCTGGCAACTGATCGACAAGGATTCCGAGGGAGAAGTCCTCCAGTATCTAAACGAAGATATTCAGGGTCAGATTCTTAGTGAGCTCAATGCCGAGCAAGTTGCCGAACTGACGTTCGGTCTCGAAACTGATGACCTTGCCGACATTCTGCAGCAGCTGCCCCAACAAGTCGCAAGCCAAGTCCTCGAAGCAATGGACGAGCAGGACCGACATCGCGTCGAGACTATTCTCTCCTACGATGAGGATACCGCAGGCGGCTTGATGAATACCGACACGATCACAGTTCGCCCTACTCACACACTCGAACTCGTCCTTCGATACCTTCGTCGCCATGAGTCATTGCCCGAGATGACAGACACGATTTATGTTGTTACCCGCGATGACAGGCTGCTTGGCAGGATGCCGCTTTTGACACTGCTCGTGTCCGACCCGCAGACGACCATTAGCGAACTGATGCTCGAAGATTTGGAGGGCATCCCAGTTTCAATGGAAGCGCGCAAGGTCGCTCAGCTGTTTGAACAGCACGATTGGGTTTCGGCGCCAGTGGTCGACGAGACAGGCAAACTTCTCGGGCGTATTACAATCGACGACATTGTCGACGTCATCCGAGATTCGACCGAGCACTCGTTGATGAGTATGGCGGGTCTCGACGAAGAAGATGACACGTTCGCGCCCGTCGCGAAAACTGCGCGGCGGCGCGCGCTATGGCTCGGCGTAAACCTAATGACCGCGGTGTTCGCGTCAATGGTTATCTATCTTTTCCAGGAGACGTTAGACGCAGTCGTCGCCTTAGCGATACTGATGCCTATCGTTGCCAACATGGGCGGTGTAGCAGGATCACAGACTCTAACGCTCGTGGTGCGTGGCCTCGCGCTCGGCCATATCGGCCCGGCTAATAGTCGCTGGCTTTTGATGCGCGAGTTAGGCGTTGCCGCGCTCAATGGACTGACTTGGGCGCTGGTCATCGGAACGATCACCTTGATTTGGTATCAAGATTTTGCCCTGAGTGTGATTATCGCGGCGGCCATGATGATTAACTTGATCACGGCAGCGCTTGCTGGCGCGTACTTACCTCTGTTGCTCAACAGGATCAATATAGACCCTGCCCTCGCAGGCTCGGTCGCATTAACCACTGTGACCGACTCTATCGGCTTTCTATCCTTTTTAGGGCTAGCGCAACTTTTCTACCTCTGAGAAGCGCCCGCCACACACGTTAACCCTCGTGCCTAATCATTGATTATGGCCACCAGCGAACAGAGTTTTGAGCATGCGAACCGACAAAAAAAGACCTCCAGTCTCCGACGATCTTTTCGACGGCCCGAGCAAATCGCAGCTCAAGCGTGAGGCAAACAAACTCCAAGAGCTGGGTGTGCGCCTCGCGTCACTGCGACCTAAACAGCTTGCGACACTCAATCTTGATGAGGTTCTGCTAAAGGCCATCGAAGACTACAATCTCTTGCCAAGCAGCAACAGTGCTTTAAAACGTCATGCCCAATTTATTGGCAAACGCATGCGCGACCAAGACTACGACACGCTACTTGCAGCGGTGGAGGCGCTAGAGAATCCGCGCGCCACAACCCGTCCTGGCACTACTCCCAAACCGCTCAGCGCCACTGCGCAGGCATGTGAGGAACTTACCGCAGAGGCAAGCGCCACAGAAGAGGTCATCACAAAACTCATCGAACAGCATCCGCGCCTTGAACGGCAGAAACTCCGTCAACTGGTGCGAAATCATTTCGCAGCTGCGCGCAAGCCAGACGCGGAGGCAACCAAGCGCACGCGCACCAAGCTTATGCACTATCTTAGTCAGAATTTTGCCTAGCACTCTTGCGAGGCTCGCAGCCTCCCTTTCGCCCTAACTGGCGCAGCTTCTTCTCACGAGACAACTGCGCTAGGACTCCATCTATACCTATTCCGAGCAACGGTGCTACTATCGAGCGCAGAAGTCTCCACTAGAAAGGCTCTACTTCAAAAATAATAACAAGAGGATAATCATGTCTAGCAATAGCGCTAACTCCTATTGGAAGTCCAATCTCAAAATAGTCGCTTCACTTCTCTTTGTTTGGTTCATTGCCTCCTTTGGCGCAGGCATCCTCTTCGTCGATGCACTCGATTCGATTAGATTCGCCGGATTCAAACTCGGCTTCTGGATGGCGCAGCAGGGCTCCATCCTCGTTTTCGTTGCATTGATCCTCGTCTACATTCGACTAATGGATAAACTCGACGCGCAATATGCAAGTGATAACGCTGATGAAATAACCGCGCAATCAAACTCTGCACAAACCCAGAAAGAGGTGAACCAATGAACGTTCAAATTTGGACTTACCTCTTCGTTTTCCTGTCCTTCAGCCTTTACATTGGCATAGCGATTTGGTCACGCGCTTCATCCACGGAGGAATTCTACGTTGCGGGCGGAGGCGTCCCACCTCTGGCAAATGGCATGGCAACTGCCGCAGATTGGATGTCCGCCGCCTCGTTTATCTCGATGGCGGGACTCATTTCTTTCCTCGGACGCGATGGCACTTTCTACCTAATGGGCTGGACCGGGGGCTACGTTTTGCTCGCGCTATTGCTGGCTCCCTATCTACGTAAATTTGGCAAATTTACTGTTCCCGATTTTATCGGCGACCGCTACTACTCTCAGTCTGCACGATTGATCGCTGTTTTTTGCGCTGTTGTTATTTCGTTTGTGTATGTTTGCGGTCAAATGCAGGGCGCCGGCATCGTCTTTTCGCGCTTTCTAGAGGTCAGAATAGAAACCGGCGTACTTATTGGCATGGCGATTGTCTTCTTCTATGCAGTACTCGGCGGCATGAAGGGCATAACCTACACTCAGGTTGCCCAGTACTGCGTGCTTATTTTCGCTTTCACTGTGCCTGCAGTATTTATCTCGCTAATGATGACCGGCCAACCTATCCCTCAGATTGGTTTTGGCGCAGAGCTTACCGAAGCCTACGGCGGGGGTTATCTGCTCGATCGCTTAGATGGTATGAGCGAAGCCCTAGGATTCGCGACCTACACCGAAGGGCAGCGCAGCACTCAAGATGTCTTTTTTATAACCGCCGCACTCATGTTTGGTACCGCAGGTCTGCCCCATGTAATCATCCGCTTCTTTACGGTTCCGAATGTTCGTGATGCGCGTCGTTCAGCTGGCTATGCGCTTGTTTTTATCGCCATTCTCTACACCACAGCCCCAGCGGTTGCCGCGTTCGCAAAAACCAACTTAATCAATACGGTAAGCAACGCCGAATATACGGCGATGCCTGAGTGGTTTAAGAAATGGGAGACAACTAAACTCATCACCTTCGACGACAAAAATGGTGACGGTCGAATTCAATACGTTGGCGATCCGACGGTCAACGAACTTGATGTAAACCGGGATATTATGGTGCTCGCTAATCCCGAAATAGCAGACTTGCCGGATTGGGTCATTGCCCTAGTGGTGGCGGGCGCGCTTGCGGCCGCGCTTTCGACGGCTGCAGGCTTGCTCCTCGTTATCTCGACCTCTGTCGCACACGACATGATGAAGCGAAGTTTCAGACCCGACATTAGCGATAAGAAAGAGTTACTCTATGCGCGGCTCGCAATATTTCTTGCGGTTCTCGTTGCGGGCTATTTCGGGATGTATCCACCGGCGTATGTTGCGCAAGTCGTCGCCTTTGCCTTCGGCCTTGCCGCCGCTTCGTTCTTTCCTGCAATCGTGTTGGGCATTTTTTGGAAGCGAATGAATAGGGAGGGCGCTATTGCGGGCATGATCGCGGGCTTTGGCTTTACTGCCGCCTACATCGTTTATTTCCGCTTTTTGAATCCTTCGATTGATAACGCAGAGAATTGGCTGTTTGGCATATCACCCGAAGGCATAGGCACATTAGGAACGCTTATAAACGCGTGTGTTGCCATCGCCGTTGCTCTTCTTACTCCGTCACCTCCGGTCGAGGTGACGGAAATCGTCGAGCGCATTCGCCTGCCGGGCGAATAAAGCATTAAGCTTTGTGCTTACCGTGCTCTGTTTTTTCCCAGTAGTCGGTGACGGTTTGCTTCATCTCTTTGTGCATAAACAATAGCCCAAATAGATTTGGCACCGTCATCAACACTATCGTAATAAGCGCGAGATTCCAGATAATCGTTGTATCGGCGAATGCTGCGTAAAAGAATCCAGCCACATAGACGATGCGATAGGGCAACACAGACTTAGGCCCGAGCAAATACGTCATCGCACGGTCACCGTAGTAAGACCAGGCAATGGCTGTAGAGAATGCGAAGAGCATGAGTCCTATCGAGACGACATATTGCCCATAGTTACCGAAATAGCCACGGTTGAATGCCACCGTCGTTAGCGGCACCGAGTGAATCAGAGACATTCCTGAGACTTCCACTTCAGAATCATCGAGTCGCCCCTCTGTCACTCGGAGGGTGCCGCTAAGCGGCACGTCGTCACGCGCAAATACAATCTCTTCGGCGAAAGAACGCGAAGCCATCAGGGTGAAGTCCTGCGAGTTCAACGCGCGACCGTCTCTGATGACCAGCTCACCGGAGTAGAGGCTCGCTGCCGTTTCATCACCGTTGAGAAGCGAAAACATCTGCGCGACATCTTCGGGCTCTTGCTCACTGTAGGCACCGGCGACGAAGCGCATGTCTGCACGCTGGAATTCGTTGTCGAACTTTTCCTTCCATGCGCCCGAGGACAAGATGACCAGTCCGGTTATTGTGCAGATCACGATCGTGTCTATGAAAGGCTCCAAAATCGACACCATACCCTCGTCTGCAGGCTCGTCTGTGCGTGCAGAGGCGTGTGCGATAGGCGCTGAGCCCTGCCCCGCCTCATTGGAGTAGAGGCCGCGGTTTACGCCGCGATCGAATACATACGCAAAGGTCGCGCCGAGAAAGCCACCCGTCGCGGCAGAGCCAGTAAACGCGTCGCTGAAGATCGCAACGAAAGAGGGACCGATATTGCCAAGATTAGGCAGAATTACTGCGAAGGCACCGACTAGGTAAATCATCGCCATCGTCGGTACGATCGCCGCAGCCACTGCCGCAATACGCTTGATTCCGCCGATAATCACGAGTGCAAGTAACACCGCGAGCACCGCACCTGTCACTATAGGCTCGATATTAAACGTGCTCTGCAGGCCTGCGGCTATGCTGTTAATTTGCGGTAGGCTGCCGGTACCAAAAGAACTGAGTACGGTCGCCATGGCAAAGATGACTGCCAACCATTTGGCATTCATACCCTTCTCCATGTAATACATGGGACCACCGGCCATCGTACCGTCGGCTGTCTGCTCGCGGTATTTATGGGAAAGCGTTACCTCGACGAATTTACTCGTCATACCGAAAAAGGCAGTGACCCACATCCAGAAAAGTGCGGCAGGCCCACCAAGGTGCAGCGCGAGCGCAACGCCGCCAATGTTCCCGGTACCAACCGTACCCGACAGCGCTGTTGCGAGCGCTTGAAAATGCGAGGTATCGCCTTTGGCGCCATCTTTGTCGAAGCGGCCAGTCGTAATTCCAATCGCATGCTTAAAATAGCGAATCTGAGGAAAACCTAGGTAGAGCGTGAAGAAAATGCCTACCGAGAGAAGTAAGAAAGGGAACCATACGGCGCTGCCGAGATAGCTATCGATAAGAATGAGTAGGTCGTTTACTGCGTCCACTGATTTTCCTCTTTTTTATTTTCGAAACGCGCGCGATGGCGATCTATCAATCCTTACACCGACTAGTCATCCGCAACTGAAATCGTCGGCGCGGCGTTCGCGCGAGCCTCGTGGGCGAGCGCCTGCGCATGAACGCCTCGGGCAAGTTCGGCATAGGCCTCTTGCAGATTAGGATACTGAGAGGATGCTACCACAGGAACTCCAAGATCGGTCTGTTCGCGAATGTTTATATCGAGGGGCAAGCGTCCGATCACATCGACGCCATAGTCCTGCGCCAGTCTTTCGCCACCGCCGCTTCCGAAAATCGCCTCGGCATGACCACAGTTGCTACAGGTGTGCACACTCATATTTTCGACAACCCCGAGCACCGGCACCCCTACTTTCTTAAACATTTCTATGCCTTTGCGGGCATCCGAGAGGGCAATGTCCTGAGGCGTTGTTACGATAACCGCACCACGCACAGCGACCGTCTGAGCGAGGCTCAGCTGAATGTCTCCAGTGCCCGGTGGCATATCAATAATCAAATAATCGAGAGCCGACCACGCGGTATCAGTGAGAATTTGAGTAAACGCGGACACGACCATCGGGGCGCGCCAAACCATTGCTGTGCGCTCGTCGACCAAAAACCCCATCGAATTACACTCGATACCATGCGCAAGCAGCGGAACCATAAGACGCTTGTCCCTAATTTCGGGACGCGTGCCCGCTGCGATGCCCATGACTACCGGTAAACTCGGGCCGTAAATATCGGCATCGAGCAAGCCGACAGCGAATCCCTGCGCGCTGAGCGCAAGAGCCAGGTTAGCGGCTGTCGTCGATTTACCAACCCCCCCTTTTCCCGATGCAACACAGACAATATGCTTTATGTTTTCCAGTTTCTTCACGCCCTGCCCCATGATCAGTGTACTTAAATTCGCAAGGCTGAAAGCTTAGCAAATTTGTCCCGATCGCGCGCATTAATGCGCGAGCTATTTGAAAAATGGCTGACATAGAAGCGACCACGCCCTAAAATCGAGAGCATGACAAAAACCAACCTACAACCTCCTCAATTCATTACTCGGCATAGCTTGACGATCAATGCGACCTGCTGCGAAAAACGCAGCGCTCTAGGATGGGCGAGCACCCTGGGGCAGCAAGCCGGACCGATTGTGGCAGCGCTGGCAATACTGGCAGCCCCAAGCATCTTCGCCCAGGGCGCTAGCGCGGAGGATGGGTTCTCTCCCGAAAGTCCGATCAAATTCGCCTTGTTCTCAGCAGCGTGGGGGGAAAATACCGATGATGGCCTGCGACTCGTGGCCCAGAATCTTACACAGCAAGCTATCACCCTCGAGAAAATTAGTTTTATCGACCTGCCCGCTGAGAACGAACAAACCGAACTCAATCTGAGTCTCCGCCTCCGCGCAGAACGTTATGCGGAGACCAATTTACCGCTTGTAGACTTGCTAACAGGTGATGACTGCGTCGCGCGGACAATGGCAGAGGGCTGGAAGTTGGTAGAGATATCCAATTACACGCTCAATCCTTCGGTGCGTAATCTCATCATCGAAAACACCAATTCATTCCGCATCTATCAGTGTGTGCGATCGGCGCGACTGACCTGGCGCAGCGCAGACAATGCGCCAGAAAGCGCAGAGGCGAGCGATGCAGAGCGAGAGAAAAACACCGAATTCGACGGCTGGGTGCTCTATCATTTCGAGAGCCGCAGCAACTAATACGTCCTCAATGGCATCGACGGCCAGAGGCTAGGGTCGCGATCCGCTGCAGGCATGCAGCGATTGAGAGCGAGTATGAATCACGAGGATAAAAGCACAAGAATAGGAACTTGAGAATAAAAAAAAGGAGGCAACTGAAACTAATCAGTGCCTCCTTTTTTTATGCTCGGGTAAGTGTGCTCTATCCTGAGCTTAACCGCCCAAGCTTAACTGCACAAGCTTAACCTAGCAGGATACCGCCGTACTGGACAAAGAACGGGGCGAAAACAACGCTCAAGATCGCAGACAGTTTGATCAGAATATTCAGTGAAGGACCTGATGTATCTTTTAGAGGGTCGCCCACTGTGTCGCCAACAACCGCCGCTTTGTGCTCTTCCGAACCCTTGCCGCCGAGGTTGCCCGCTTCGATATACTTCTTAGCATTATCCCATGCGCCGCCGCTGTTTGACGCAGAAATCGCCAGAACACCGCCGCAGACGAGGGAGCCTGCGAGAACGCCCGCAACTGCCTCAACACCAAATAGGTAGCCAACAACGAGCGGCGTACCCATTATCAGCACGCCTGGTGCAATCATTTCTTTTAGCGCCGCTTGCGTGGATATAGCAACACACTTTGCGTAATCTGGCTTGCCAGTGCCTTCCATGATGCCCGGAATCGTGCGGAACTGATGACGCACTTCTTCGATCATCGCGAAGGCTGCTTTACCCACTGATTTCATCGTCATAGCGGTGAACAAGAAAGGCAGAACCGCACCAATGAAGACGCTTGTGAAGACGAGCGGATTGAGCAAGCTCATCGTGAAGGCTTCGCCACTCAGCTTCTCAGAAATCGTGATAAAGGCTGCGAAGAGCGCGAGTGATGTGAGAATCGCCGCACCGATAGCAAACCCTTTACCGATTGCCGCTGTCGTGTTGCCCGCCGAGTCGAGCACGTCAGTGCGACGACGAACTTCTGACTCCAGACCTACCATCTCGGCGATGCCGCCGGCATTGTCAGCCACTGGACCGTAGGCGTCGATCATCAAGGCGATGACGAGTGTACCCAGCATGCCGAGTGACGCAATGGCCACGCCGTACATACCAGCAAGCTCCCAAGAGATGAAGATGCTGATCGCGATGCAGACATACGGTAACACTGTACTCTTGTAGCCGAGTGCGAGACCGTAAATGATGTTTGTCGCTACGCCTGTTTCGCAAGACTTTGCCACTTCTTGAACCGGCGCGTACTTCTCAGAGGTGTAGTAACCGGTCAATAGACCAACCGCGAGGCCGGACACAAGGCCGGACAGGAAGCAGAAATAGACGCCAGTGCTGCTGTACGTGTTCTCACCAATCACGAAATCGGCAGGAATCATCGCGATAGTGACGAAATACATCACCACCGCCATCAAGGCGCTTGAAATGATGAGTAGCTTCATGAGCGCAGGTGCTACGTCGTCTTCTTCTTTAACGGAGACGAGGAGCTTTGTCAGCAAGCTGATGGGGATGCCGACCGCCGAGATAAGGATCGGATAGAGCAGCGCGTCGGTGTTTGTCGCAAATGCCGCCGCACTAATCACCATCGCAGCACATGTGCTCTCTGCACAAGAACCGAAAAGGTCAGCGCCCATTCCTGCTACGTCGCCCACGTTGTCGCCCACGTTATCGGCGATAACCGCAGGGTTGCGGGGATCATCTTCAGGAATGCCTTGCTCAACTTTACCCACCAAGTCAGCGCCAACATCAGCCGCCTTGGTGAAAATGCCGCCGCCAACGCGGGCAAAAAGCGCGATAGTCGAGCCGCCGAGTCCGAAGCCTGCAATCACTTCCATGAGGATGTGGTTGTTCTCAGGGCCAAGTTCGGACATGAGTGAAGACATAACGACGTAGACAACAACCAGACCCAGTGTCGCAAGACCCACGAGCGCGAAGCCCATGACTGCACCTGAGTTAATCGCCACATCGTAAGCCTTTGAAATGCTTTGCTTAGCAGACACCGTAGTACGCGCATTGCCCGCAGTCGCCACTTTCATGCCGATGTAACCTGAAGCAACGGAAATGAGTCCGCCGAAGAGGAAGGCTAGAGCCGTGTAGAGCCCTTCGTTATACTGAGGAGTGTGCTGATCGTCGATAGCGAGGAAAATCAGAATACCAAAGCCAATCATAAAGATTGTCATAAACTTGTATTCTTGCTTTAGGAACGCCATTGCGCCTTCGGCAATCGCTGTGTGTATAAACCTGAGACGCTCAGATTGATCCGCGTCGAGGCCCATATCTACCGGAATGTCGTTCACTTTCTTCATATAGAACAAAGCAATCGCCAAGCCCAGTAGCGACAGTGCCACCGTCATTAGAATTGTTGTACTCGCCATCGAAAAGTATCCCCCTACAAGGACTGTTTATTTAAAGGCGCGGACTGTAGCACAGGAACCCCCCTAATCAAAGTCAGAGAGGTCCTGATATCTCCCCTGCAGCGCGCGCAAGACTTGGGCCGGAACGCGCAAATAGGAAGATCCTTCGTCAATAAAGTCAACAAGTTGAGCATTCTGCGCGGCGCTTTTGAGGTCAATCAAGAGGCCATTTTGAGCGAGCAGGTGACAGAGCCATCGAAACTCGTGACAATGTAGCGATCGAAGTTAAAACAAAGTGACCTCCAATGTCCGGCACACAGAGCAAATTAGCTGACACCGAGCAATCGATTCCATCGCTTGCTCGGATCTGTTGGCGATTAACAATCGCCCTGCTCGCCGCCGCGTTACTCGTTTTACTCCT
>Ga0222713_10001627_pt1 | contig 24926 bp, 22 predicted proteins | sample C33_649DmetaG_FD_165061 | JGI IMG/M metagenome (GOLD analysis project Ga0222713, IMG submission 165061) | Estuarine water microbial communities from San Francisco Bay, California, United States - C33_649D | ecosystem: Environmental > Aquatic > Marine > Unclassified | place: USA: California... | reverse complement strand
GACGTTCGCTGGGGGACCACTGAACAATTACCCAACACACGGACTCGCAACCATGGTCGGCAGGTTGCGAAATGATCCGGGTTCGCTGGGACTCTGCACTGCGAATGGTGGCTATACGACCGAACACGCAGTTCTCATCGCTTCAACAGAGCCACCATCTACAGGCGAGTATCGCTATTCAAATCCTCAAGCCGAAGTGGACGCCCTGCCGAGTGTCGCGTGCGACGACACGTGGACCGGCGATATCACTATCGAAAGTGCAACCGTCGTTTTCGAAGAAGTTCCGACATATGCGTTGGTCGCGACGCGCACACCAGACGGTCAACGCTCGTGGGGCATGTCAACCGACACCGATTTCATGAACGCAGCGATGACGACAGAACTCGTTGGCACGCGCGCGCAGCGGCTCGCCGACGGCACCATTGCAATCGGTTAAGGCAGCCGCGATCAGTCGTCGCTGAGATTGGCCTTGAGTCGCGACGCGAGAAGTGCATGAACACGCTCTTCGGCTTTCGGCATTTCGCTCAAAAGTTTTTGAAATGCTTTCGTGTCGAACGCAAGGAGCGACATCGGAGTTGTGGCTACGACCGTTGCCGTTCGTGGTCGGCGGTCAATGAGTGCCATCTCCCCGACCATCGATCCGGGCCCGAGGGTCACGAGATGTTCTTCGCCAACGAAGACTTCGGCCTGCCCGGATTCGATGACGTAACACTCCTGTCCAACTCGGCCTTGATCGATCAAAAGTGTCCCCGATTCGATCTCAACATCGTCGGCAAGCTCAGCAACCCGATCGAGTTCGGCATCGCTGAACCCTTCAAAGAAGGCCAGTTCCCTGAGGCGAGACGCCCCGTCAACTGCTTTTTTTCGCTTTCCGAACACAATCTCCCACCTTTCGGCATGGACGGGTGCCCCCGTCCGCGACGATGGTAGGCGCATCCCGCTTCATCTGACCGGAGGAATTCATGGTCTCGGAACTCTTTGACCCTGCTGCATGGCGCCAAGTCCCTGGCTTTGAGGACTTCACCGACATCACCTATCACCGCGCCGTCGATCAAGGAACGGTCCGAGTGGCATTCAACCGCCCAGAGATCCGCAATGCCTTCCGTCCACAAACGGTCGACGAGTTGTATCGAGCGCTCGATCATGCCCGCATGTCGAGCGATGTTGGCTGCGTGCTTCTTACCGGCAATGGTCCGTCTCCCCGTGACGGCGGCTGGGCGTTTTGTTCTGGTGGCGATCAACGAATCCGCGGCAAGGACGGGTACAAGTACGCCGATGGCGAAACGGCCGACACGATCGATCCCGCCCGAAGCGGTCGACTCCACATTCTCGAGGTACAACGACTCATCCGCTTCATGCCGAAGATCGTGATCTGCGTCGTTCCCGGTTGGGCCGCAGGCGGTGGCCACAGCCTTCATGTGGTGTGCGATCTCACGCTTGCAAGCGCAGAACATGCGAAGTTCAAACAGACCGACGCCGACGTTGCCAGCTTCGATGGCGGTTTCGGTTCCGCGTACCTCGCTCGTCAGGTCGGACAGAAGTTTGCGCGAGAAATTTTCTTTCTCGGACGCGAATACAGCGCCGAGCAAATGTTCCATATGGGCGCAGTGAACGAAGTTGTCCCGCATGCCGAACTTGAAAAGGTCGCGCTCGAATGGGCGGCGATGATCAATGGCAAGAGTCCAACAGCGCAACGGATGTTGAAGTACTCGTTCAATCTCATTGACGACGGACTTGTCGGACAGCAAATCTTTGCCGGTGAGGCAACGCGTCTCGCCTACGGCACCGATGAAGCCGCCGAGGGTCGTGATTCATTCCTCGAAAAGCGCGATCCCGATTGGTCTGCCTATCCCTGGCACTTCTGACCTGCAGGCGTTTACGTTGCGACGACGATAACCACACCAATAAGCGCTAACGCAGCGCCGACCCACTGCTCAGGTTCAAGACGTTCATGATGCACTTGGCGCGCAAGCACCAGTGTCATCACGGGGAACATTGATGCCAATGCCGCAACAACTGGCAGAGAACCCGACTGCGTCGCTACGCCGTAGAGCGTGACTGCAACAACATCGCCAACACCGGCAATGGCGACCATCGGAACCACCGACGTCGCTGGACGTCGTGGCGCCCGTGTCGCAAGGACAGCGGCGACAAGCACCACCGGGTACGCAACCCTCATGATGAGCAGTGTCGAATACGCACTTTGTTCGCTGCCGTTCGCAACCGCGAGTAGCGACACACCGATTCCCAACGCTGCGCCAAGCGCCAAAAGAATCGGACGATGGCCGCCGGTGCGAAAATCACGAATATGCGGACCGCCGGCGAGGATCACGCCCACAACTGCGACCGCAATCCCTATCGATTGAAGAAGACCCGGACTCTCGCCGCGTAGAAATCCGGCAACAACTGGGACAAGTACCGACGTACTGGCGATCGGCGCGACGACACCCATGGGTCCAGTGGCAAGGCCCCGGTAGAGCAACACAATGCCGATTGAACATGAAACTCCTGCGACAACTCCCCAACCGATGACCGACGAGTCAAACACCAAATCACCGCTAACTACAGCGATGACCGAGATAACTGGAAGCGCAATAAGGCTCGACCACAACAAAACGGTTGTCGATGGGGACTTTTTCGACGCCGTGCCTCCAAAGAAGTCTGAGGTTCCCCAAAGGACCGAAGACATCAGCGCGAGAAAGATCGGCATATCAGTTTCCTCGTTTCGCGACGAGTGCTCGATCGCGACCAGCAAGGTCAACGTGAGTTTCGATTCCTACGAAACCAAACGAACGCGCGAGTTCTGAGGCCGTTTCAATTTGAAGCGGATCCATTTCGAGAATCAGAACGCCACCGGAGCGAAGCCATGATGGCGCGTCCTCAAGAAGAATTCGAATGTCATCGAGACCGTCCTCGCCAGCGAATAACGCCGACTGCGGTTCCCACTCACGAACGATGTCTTCAACCTCGTCGGAGAGCGCGACATATGGAGGATTGCTAACGATCACATCAACGGTGCCGGCGAGTTCCTGAGGAAGTGCCTCAAACCACGAACCTTCCGCGGTCTGCACCCGCGTCGCTGCACGACCGATGCCGGTGAGGTTCGATCGGGCCACTACAAGTGCATCGGCGGATATATCGGTGATCCACACCTCGGCGCGTTCAACTTCAACAGCGATGGAAAGACCGATCGCGCCGGATCCGGTACCGAGATCGACCGCTACTGGCCGGTCAATTCCGCCCGACCGCATCGCGTTCAACGCATCAATGGCCAATCCCGCCACCATTTCGGTTTCTGGTCGCGGAATGAGTACGCGTCGATCAACGAACAAATCGAGAGTTCGAAATCCCCAGCGGCCAAGTACGTACTGCAATGGTTCCCCGGCGATCCGACGCTCCACCATGAGATCGTGAAAATGCATTCCACGTTCGGTCACGTTCTCATCGAGTCCGAGGATGTACTCGGCACCATCGAATCCCGCAGCTCGTTCAATGATCCAACGTGTTTCGTTCGCCGGAGACTCGGCGACTACAGAAAGGCGGGCCTCTGTCTCCGCAGCGACCTCGCGCCACGTGATGGTGTTCTCGCTCATACGTCGCGTTCGCGAAGTTGAGTTGCCCGTTCGTCAGCAACAAGTGCATCGACAACTTCATCAAGGTCGCCGCCAAGAACCTTGTCGAGTTTGTACAAGGTCAGCCCAATACGGTGATCGGTGAGTCGATTCTCTTTGAAGTTGTAGGTACGAACTTTCTCAGATCGTCCACCGCTACCGGTCTGCGCTTTGCGCGCGCCCGATGCTTCAGCGGCCTGCTTTTCCTGTTCGGCCTGCAGCAATCGGCTGCGCAAGACCCGCATTGCCTTCTCGCGATTTTGGATCTGGCTCTTTTCGTCCTGCATCGCAACTACAACGCCCGTGGGGATATGCGTAATGCGAACCGCAGAGTCAGTCGTATTCACCGACTGACCACCAGGACCTGAGGAGCGGTACACATCAATCCGAAGTTCATTCGGATCAAGCACGACATCAACTTCATCGGCTTCAGGAAGCACCGTGACCGTTGCTGACGACGTGTGCACACGCCCTTGGCTTTCAGTGACAGGGACACGTTGCACACGGTGCACCCCGCCTTCGTGTTTCATTTTCGACCAGACGCCCTCGCCAGCGAGGCGAAACGTCACGTCGGAGTAGCCGCCAAGATCGGAAACCTGCGCATCCATGATCTCGAACTTCCAAGATTGCTTGGTCGCAAAGCCTCGGTACATTTCGAAGAGGTCACGAGCAAAGAGGTTTGCTTCCTCGCCGCCCTCCGCTCCGCGCAGTTCCACGATGACATTGCGGCCATCATTCGGGTCTTTCGGCAGAAGCAGAACTTTGATTTCCTCGTCGAGTCGCTCAATCGCAGCTTCGGCCGTATTGATCTCGTCGCGAAGCATCTCGCGATCAGCGCCGTCCGAATCGGTGAACATCTCGCGAGCTGCAGCAAGGTCCTCGGTCGACTGAGCGAGTTCGCGCAACCGAGCAACGAGTTCACCGAGATCGCGGTACCGGCGATTGAGTTCCGCGTAGCGCTTCTGATCAGAGATCATGGCTGGATCAGCAAGCGAACCTTCGATCTCGGTGTATTCGCGTTCGAGATCGGGTAGTCGTTCGAGCATGCTCATGATGCAGTCTCGCGGTCTCGCCACTCGCCCGACAGTCCAATGACTTCAGCGGGCCCAACAAGTCGTTCCGCAAGTCGCCGTGTTGCCGGGTGATCGTCACGTTCGGGAACCACAATCACGACCTTGGCGTCTGGATCGTTCAGGACGCGGGCGTCGGCAGCGGTCGGCACAACATCAAGGTCGATTCCAACCGAACAGGCGACAACAATCGATTGCCCAGCAAAATCTCGGCCGACTGCGATCGACGCGCCAATGTCCTTCACGCTGTCGCGAGGAGTGGGCGGTTCAACCGGCCGTAACTCTTGTGCACCAATGAGGTACGGATCCTGCAGCAGGCGCCAGCGCAACCATCCTTCGGGCGCCAAGCGCCGCAAAGGATGCGCTTCAGCATCAGCGCGACGCACGGCATCGACGCTCGCAATAACCGATTCGAGTGCCTGCGCTGTCGGAAGGTTTCCGTGCACCATCGTGAACGCTTCACGGTCGTGACGGCCAACCCCAACCTCAAGCCGCGTTCCCTCGGTTGATTCGACGACTCGAGCAATTTCGAGACCACGAAGTTCACCGCGGATCTCACCATGCTCAACGGTGACGTCGACACCAGCGGCGATCAGCATTCCGATGAGTTCACGAGCCGCAGCCGATGGTTCGACTGGAGCGGGAATCGGCGCAGGAACAGCGGGAACGAGTGAACGTCCTTCGATGCGCCACACCGTTGGCCCATTGCGGAACTGTTCGGCTCGGCGCGCAACCACTCCTGCGGTCTCGATCGACTCAGCCATGACATGCAGAGTGTCGAGGCGCTGTCGATCTGCGAGAACCATTGCCGCTCCCAGGCTTCGAACCGCACCATCGTCAAGCAAACACCACGCTGCGTTTTCGGCGCGCACCAACGCACCCCCTGGAAAGGGAGTGACGGTGAGTTCCGATGCGTCGATATTCGACGCATCAACAACAAGCGCTCGCGCTTTCGCTGCGAGCAGTCGAGTTCGTTGATCTGGATCGAGGGGCACGGTCGGCTCCTGACCGCGCAGTGGCTCGGTGCTGCCGCTATTTGCGGCGCTTGCCGTAACGCTTCTCGAACTTCTCGATGCGGCCGCCGGTATCAACCAGCTTCTGCTTGCCCGTGTAGAAGGGATGGCACTCGTTGCAGAGTTCCGAGGTGAGCTCGGCCTTCGTGGAGCGCGTAGTGAAGGTGTTCCCGCAGGAACACTTCACGGTCGATTCGACGTAGTCGGGATGGATGTCGGCCTTCATGGCGGTGCTCCAGGGAGATTTCGGGACTCTCAAGTGTGGCGGGCCGGGGCGAGAACCGCAATCTGGGCTCTCGAACCGGTCCAGGACAGGGGGTTAGCCCTTGGCCACCTCGGCCAAGAACTCGTCATTCGTGCGGAACGTGCCCAGTCGGTCGATGAGCATTTCAAGGCCCGGACCAGCACTTCCACCCTCGGCAAGGCCAGCGAGGACCCGACGGAGCTTGTGGACCTGCTTGAGTTGCTTGGCCTCATAGAGCAGTTCCTCGTGACGAGTCGAGGAGGCATCGACATTGATCGCCGGGTAGAGGCGACGCTCGGCTAAACGGCGATCGAGACGCAGTTCCATGTTTCCGGTGCCCTTGAATTCCTCGAAGATGACATCGTCCATCTTCGATCCGGTCTCGACCAGCGCACTGGCGATAATCGTGAGTGATCCGCCCTCTTCGAGATTGCGCGCGGCTCCGAAGAACTTCTTCGGTGGGTAGAGCGCTCCGGTATCGATACCACCGGACATCACGCGCCCGGTTGCCGGCGCGGCCAGGTTGTAGGCACGAGCGAGTCGAGTAATGCCGTCGAGGATGATGACAACGTCACGGCCTTCTTCGACCAAACGCTTGGCGCGTTCGAGCACAAGCTCCGCAACCGACGCGTGTTCCTCGGCAGGACGGTCGAACGTCGACGCAATAACTTCGCCATTCACCGAACGACGCATGTCGGTGACTTCTTCCGGACGCTCGTCGACGAGAAGCACCATCAAGTGAACATCGGGGTTGTTCTCTGAGATCGACTTTGCGATCTGCTTCATGATCGTGGTCTTGCCTGCCTTCGGAGGCGCAACGATGAGTCCGCGCTGGCCCTTTCCGATCGGGGCAAGAAGATCGATGATTCGAGACGTCATGTTGTAGGGCTCATCACGCGAGGAAAGCGTGAGCCGTTCGTCCGGGAACAACGGTGTGAGATCGTCGAAACGACGACGATCGCGAGCTGCATCGGGGGCGCCGCCATTGACGGTGTCGATACGAAGAAGTGCAGGGTTCTTTTCGTTGCGTGCAGCAGGACGACTTGTTCCGGTAATGACATCGCCACGACGAAGCGAGAACTGGCGGGTTTGTTTCACCGACACATACACATCGTCACGTGTCGGCAAGTAACCGCTTACGCGAATGAATCCGTAGCCTTCGTCACGGAGATCAAGAACACCGGAGACTTCAACGGGATCGCCCGACCACGGTTCGTCACTGCGAACTTCGAAGCGTTCGCCACCGCGATCGCGGCCGCGGCGACGACGGCGACGACCGCCGCCCTCACCATCGAGATCACCATCGGCGTCGCTTCCTGCAGAAGGCTGAGCCGAAACCGCGGCGGAACTCGCGACTTCAGCCTGGTCACTCGCGTCCGACTCGTCGGCGTCACCAGTTTCTTCCGCCCCTACCTCGGACAAATCGACCTCTTCTTCTTCGAAGACAACAACTTCAATGTCGTCCTCGGCCACCGGCGCTTCTTCAACAACTGCAGCCTTCGGCGGACGACCTCGACGCGGCTTCGGCGGCGCGGGCTCTGAATCAGCAATGAGTCCGAGGATCATGTCGATCACATCGGCCTTCTTGGCGCGAGAACCGGGCTTACCGCCCAAGGTTGATGCAATCGTGAGGAGTTCGTCACGATCTTTCGCTTCGAGCGTGGCGCGTTGGTCCTTCTCGGACATGGGGACCTCGTTCCTCCCGGGCGCAACCGACCGGGTGAGATGGGTGAACTTCGAAAAGTGAACAGAACTGCGGTGCGGGAGAGGCATCTCTTCGGACGAAGAGATGGTCCGTCGGACGACGGGGAGACACCGGACCAGCCGAAGCGGTCACAAGCGACGGTCTGAGGTTAGTGGCGGCCGACTGGGGCCACCAAGCAGGTCAACGAGCGACCAAGAGCCCCATGAGTTCATGCCCAAGGACCACTGGAAGTTCGGCGACACCCTCTTCTGTGTACTCGCCACCAGGACCATCGACGGTGGAGTCGAACAGCAGGTACGGCACTGCATCGGAGGTATGAGTGCGCAAAGCCAGCGGCGTCGCATGGTCGGGAAGCAGAAGCATTCGCCAAGGCCCACTCGCATCGAGAGATTCGACGAGTCCTGCGAGGATCCGTGAGTCCCAGTTCTCGAGCGCTCGTACCTTTTCTTCGACGTTGCCTGCGTGACCGGCTTCGTCGGTTGCTTCGACATGCACAATGAACAGATCGAGCCCGTCATCGAGACCATCAATGGCGCAGTCGCGCTTGCCTTCGTAATCGGTGTCGTACCAACCCGTGGCCGATTCAAGTTCGACAACTTCAATATCGGTGAGCACACCGAGACCACGAACCAGATCCACCGCAGTCACGAGCCCGGCTTTGAGTCCGTAGGTGGTTTCGAACGAGGGCATCTGCGGCTGGAAACCTTGTCCCCACAACCACACCGTGTTCGCATCGATATCGAATTCAGCGAGGATGTCGCGAGACGCGTCCATGACGCGCTGAAGCCTTTCTGCAGCGGGACCGGTCGGCCACACCAGTGGCTTGCCGGTCAGATCGTGCGGCGGAGCGCAGTCGGCTTCGGCCCAATCGGCTGGTGCAACCATGATGTGTCGGTACTGCACGCCACGGTGAAACTCGATGCCTTCATCGGCAAACGCTTTGTGCATTGCTTCAATTGCACCAGCAGCGCGTTCTGTTGAGGGATGCCCACCTGCAAAGTCGATCATCGTTCCGTCTTCGCCAATCGTTGAAAGATTGCAGCGATAGGCAACCTGATCAGGGCGAAGTTTCAGTCCGAGTGCAGCAGCCTCGATCGGCGCACGACCGGTGTGGTACGCCGCGGGGTCGTATCCGAAGATCGACATGTTGCCAACATCGGATCCGGGTGGGAGTCCCGGTGGGATCACCGCAGCGCGACCAAGCGTTGAACGCGAAGCGATGCGATCGAGCACTGGTGTGTGCGCGGCTTGAAGGGGTGTGCGTCCACCGAGCTCAGCAAGCGGCTCGTCGGCGCAACCATCGGGAACACAGACCACGTATTTCATCGGACCGACAGTCTGCCCGAAGATGCCGGCTATCGGTAGATCGACCTCAGGATTGGTCAAGGGTTGATTCGATGAGTCTGCGGACTGTGGCGAAGTCGTTGGGGCAGACCTCGAACGTCTCGGGGCGATCGAACAGATCGGCAAGGTGCTCGGGCAATGGCGGGTGAACACCCGATGCTGCCTCGACGGCATCGGGGAACTTCGCCGGATGAGCCGTGGAAAGAACAACCATCGGGACTGATGCATCGACACGAGCCTGACGAGCTGCCGCAAGCCCAACCGCGGTATGCGGATCGAGCAACATGCCGCTTCGTTCGTACTCACCAGCGATCGTCGCAGCGGTTTGTGCATCGTCGATCCGGGCCGCAGACCAATGGTCAGCGAGTAATTCGAGTCGATCTCCGTTGACCGAAACAGTTCCTTCGGAACGGAATCGGGCCATGAGTTCGGCAATGGCTGCACCATCTCGACCGTGGATCTCGAACAACAACCGCTCAAGGTTCGACGAAACCTGAATGTCCATACTCGGACTCAGTGTGGGGTGCACTTCACCGATCGTCATCGTTCCAGTGGTGAGGAACTGGGTGAGAATGTCATTGCGGTTCGACGCGACAACAAATTGTGAGATTGGCGTGCCCATTCGTTGAGCACCGTAACCAGCGAACACATTGCCGAAGTTGCCCGTTGGGACCGAAAACGCGACTGGTCGACCTGCACCGCCACCAAGGCGAACTGCACACGTCACGTAATAAACCATCTGAGCCATAACGCGAGCCCAGTTGATCGAATTCACTGCGGAAAGATTGCGTGACTCACGGAATTGATCGTCGGCAAATAACGCTTTCACCATGTCTTGGCAATCGTCGAACGTTCCTTGCACAGCGATGTTGTGCACATTTGGAGACGTCACGGTGGTCATCTGGCGTCGCTGAACATCAGACACTCGACCAGCCGGGTGAAGAATAAAAACTTCAGCGGTGGGACGGTCTCGAAGAGCCTCGATCGCGGCGCCACCTGTGTCTCCAGAAGTTGCGCCGACGACTGTGACTTTCTCACCACGGCGTGTGAGTTCGTGATCGAACAAGCGGCCGACAAGTTGAAGCGCAACGTCTTTGAACGCAAGCGTCGGCCCATGGAACAACTCGGCAAGCCAGAAGTTGTCACCAAGGTCAACGATCGGAACAACTTCATCAGTCGCAAAGGTTGCGTAGGCCTCGTGAACGATTGCGGAAAACGCATCGAGTTCGATTGAACCTTCAACGAATGGCCACATCACCTCAACAGCGATATCGGCGTAGGACATCGTTTCGAATCGTTCGAGTGCACCAACGGTGAGTGATGGCCATTGCGAAGGAACGTAGAGACCGCCGTCGATTGCCAAACCCGCCAACAAGACATCGGCGAAGTTCAATTCGGGGGCCGCTCCGCGTGTACTGACGTAGGTGAGCGGCGCCATCAGCGATCTCCTTCTACAAGAACACGAATCGTGGATCCCACGCTTCGAACTGAATCAAGCGCGCTAAGGGCATCAAGTGTGGCTTGGACGTCACGTTCGGGCGCCGGATGGATGATGAGATCAATTCGAGCCTCGTCAGCAACGTCATCAGTGCCGGAGAGCGAATGCTGCTCCATCGAGTCGATGGAGACGCCGTGTTCGCCGAAGACGCCAGCAATTGCGGCAAGTACACCCGATCGGTCGTCGACGCAGAGACTGAGATACCACGACGCTTCAAGCTGTTCACCAGAGCGGAATGCCATCGGTACAAAAGTTCCGAGCGAAGCATGAGCCCCACTCTGAAGATTCACCGCAGCATCGACGAGATCGCCGAGTACTGCCGAAGCAGTTGGATCGCCACCGGCACCGCGGCCGTAGAACATGAGATCGCCGACAGCCTCGCCTTGAACAAAGACGGCATTGAAGCTGTCTCGCACTGCCGCAAGGGGATGAGCGTTCGGGATCAAGCATGGATGCACACGAGCCGAGAGTTCATCGCCGCTCGGCGTTGAGAAACGCTCGGCGATGGCGAGAAGTTTGACTGCGTAGCCGTGGCGTTTGGCAAAGGCAATGTCGTCGGCGGTGACTTTGGAAATACCCTCGCACTGAACATCAGCGCTCGTAACTTCCGCGCCGAACGCAATTGACGCAACGATCGCAATTTTTGCCGCGGCGTCGTGGCCTTCGACATCGGCAGTTGGGTCAGCTTCGGCGTACCCAAGTTCCTGTGCTTCGGCGAGCGCGTCGGCATACTCGGCGCCCGCTTCGGTCATGCGCGTGAGGATGTAATTGGTTGTTCCGTTCATGATGCCCATGACGCGAACAACCGGTTCCGCAAGCAGTGACTCACGAAGCGGTCGGAGAAACGGAATGCCACCAGCGACCGAAGCTTCGAAGAGAAGATCGACTCCAGATGCTTCGGCTGCAGCGAACAGTTCGGAACCGCACGCAGCAAGCAAGGCCTTATTCGCGGTGATGACAGGCTTACCCGCAGCGAGAGCGGCAAGAATGAGTTCACGAGCCGGCGAAAGTCCGCCCATGACTTCGACAATCACATCGATTGAAGGATCGGTTGCTACCGCCATGGCATCGGTCGTGACTACCGAACTCTCTACAGCAACCCCTCGAGCTCTTGAACTGTCGCGAACCGCAATGCGAGGAATCTCGATCGAAAGTCCAGTACGAGCCTGGATCGTCGAGTTCTGGCGCTGAATAAGCGCGACGAGAGACGCTCCAACGGTCCCGCAGCCCAAGATGCCAACTCGAATGACAGAGTGATCCACGGCGGAGAGGCTACCGGCGCCGCACCATGGGCTCCGACGGAGTTTCGATTGCTGCGTCACCTAGGCGGCAATGACGCTCACGATCGTCACCACAGCCGTTGCCGCCAGCAAAAGCGTGACCAATCCACGGAAGCGGGAAGGATCGATGTGGCCCCGGATCCGGTGGCCGAGAAAGAAGCCCACGACCAACGCTGGACCAGCCACCACGAGCGACCAAGCAACGTCTGTCGTGAAATGACCGGTAGCGGCAAAAAGCGCAAGAGAAACGACGCTGATCGAGACCAGTACCAGCGAAATCGTGCCGCGAAAAACCTGTGGCGTGAAATGTCGGGCGTGCAACGCCATCACAAGCGGTGGCCCATTCGTCGATAGCGAGGTACTGAGAACCCCGGCAACGAATCCGGCACCAAGGTCAACCGGCATGCTGGCGTTTTCGAGTTTGAAACCGCGAAGGTTCACGATCAAGAAAAGAATGATGACTGCGGCGAGGCCCAGTTTCAGCTGCTGCGAGGTAGCGACAGTCAGAATCACAAGCCCCAGAGGCATGCCAATGAACGCCGAGAGCACGAGCCGCTTGATCGTTGGACGATCACCATGGTGCCGCTCAGTCCAGGCCTGACCACCACTTGTAAATGTGCTGAGTGTTGCGGCAATAACTACGGCGAGTTCGGTTGGAACTGCCATCGACATGATCGGAACCGCCAGCAGCGAGAAACCAAATCCCGTCACGGTTTGAATAAACGAGGAAAAGAAAACCGCAATTCCGACGAGGACAAATTCCGCAGTTGTCACCGAAGCGCTCAGTCGAGGTCAAGAAGCAGAAGGTCATCGAGCGTTTCGCGACGCACAACGAGTCTTGCCTCTCCGTTAGCGACGAACACCACAGCAGGACGCGTGACCTTGTTGTAGTTGGAACCCATTGAATGCCCGTAGGCGCCTGTGACAGGGGTGGCGAGGATGTCACCAACAACAAGGTCAGAGGGAACAACAGCATCTCGAACCAAGATGTCGCCCGATTCACAATGCTTTCCAACAACGGTGACGACCCGATCGCGATCGGCACTGACTTCGCGCGGCAGGAACGCCTCGTAGCCACTTCCGTACAGAACCGGACGCGGGTTATCGCTCATTCCGCCATCGACCGACACATAGGTGCGGATTGAAGGAATGTCCTTCATGGTTCCCACCGAATACAGCGTGATCCCAGCCTGTGCCACGAGTGCCCGGCCGGGTTCAGCCGTGACATGTGCCTCAATACCGGCAGCGGCGCACGCCGCCTTCACAACTGCGCCCCACTCAGTGATGGTCGCGGATTCCTCGCCTGCGACATAAGCAACGCCTAGTCCCCCGCCCACCGAGAACTCAGGCAAGTCACACTTCTGCACAAATGGCGCCATGACTTCGATCGCCATTTCAAAAAACTCTGCATCAAAGACCTGTGAACCGATGTGTGCATGCAATCCGACCAAATCGATTGCCGGCGACGACGACGCACGAAGTACCGCCGCATCGGCTTGGCCACTCGCAAGGCCGAATCCGAACTTGGAATCGTCCTGGCCGGTCCGAACGAATTCGTGGGTGTGCGCTTCAACTCCGGGAGTGACTCGAATGAGCGCCTTCGGGACCGGTACGCCTTCCGCGACCAGTGATTCGATTCGATCGATTTCGTCGAACGAATCGATGATGATTCGCCCGATTCCTTCTGACATCGCGCGCCGAAGTTCCGCAGTGCTCTTGTTGTTCCCATGAAGAACAAGACGATCGGCCGGAACCCCTGCAGAACGAGCGACGTGATATTCGCCACCGGTCGACACATCAAGGTTGCAACCTTCTTCCACTGCAAGACGAGCCATCGCCTTGCAGAGAAATGCCTTGGTTGCGTAGTTCACTCCGATGCCAAAAGCCGCAACTGCTTCGCGACACCGAGCCCGGAGATGTTCCTCGTCGTAGACAAAAAGCGGCGTACCGAACTGTTCAGCGAGTTCGAGTGTGTCGCAGCCACCAATGAGGAGTTGGCCGTTGTCGCCGATTGCAGCGTTATCAGGCAGCAGCGAGAAAGGAAGTGCGCTCATTCGAGACTCACATTTGGTCGGGTGCGCTAACACCCAACAGGTCGAGTCCGATTGCGAGTCCTACCGATGCGCTTTCAACAAGGTGCAGTCGAGCTTGGGTGAGTTCGGGGGTAACGCCATCGCCCATCACATAGCAGTCGTGGTAAAAGCCGTGCACTGCACCAGCAAGTTCGCGCACCCATGTGGCGATGCGATGCGGGGCCCGGTCTGTGGCTGCAGTGGACACAGTGTCAGGCAGTTCTGACAACGCGCGGAGAACATCGAGTTCGCGCTCGTGAGTGAGCAGCGAAAGGTCGACCTGCTCGAGTGGCGAAATCGCAACACTTCGTTCCGCAGCCACCCGGAAAATCGACTGGATGCGGGCGTAGGCCATTTGCACGTAATAGACGGGGTTATCCATGGCCCGGCTCTTCACAACGTCGTAATCAAAGGTTTGTGTTGAGTCAATCGACTGCAGCAAATAGGTGAGGCGAGCCGAATCAGCACCGACTTCGTCAAGAACCTCGGAAAGTTCGACGATGTCGCCAGCACGTTTCGAAAAGCGCACCGGTTCACCGCCCTTCAGGAGGTTGACCAACTGGATGATGGCGCATTCGAGTTCCGACGGATTGTGACCGAGCGACTGCATGGCCGCCTTCATGCGCGGCACATAGCCGTGGTGATCAGCACCCCATACGTCAATGAGCAGGTCGTAACCACGGGCGAACTTGTCCCGGTGATACGCGATGTCGGGAAGTAAGTAGGTGAACTCGCCGTCACTCTTGATGAGCACTCGATCCTTGTCGTCGCCGTAGTCGGTCGAGCGAAGCCACACTGCACCGTCTTCGTCGTACACAACTCCGCGCTCGCGAAGATCCGCCAAGGTCACGTCAATCGCACCAGAAGCCACCATTGACTTCTCGCTAAACCAATTATCGAATTCAACGTTCATTCGACTGAGCGTGAGGCGGTGGTCGGCGACGGCACGATCCTCACCCCACTCAAACACATCGGCATCGGCCGGCATTTCTGCCGCCCATTCAACGATGTACTCGCCTTGATAACCACCCTCGGGGAGCGGCGTTCCGTCGCGACGCGCGATCAGTGATGCAACAAACAACTGCATCTGTGTCCCGCGATCGTTCAGGTAATTCTCGCGATCAACGTCGTACCCGCAACGTTCGAGAATTCGGGCAAGCGAGTCACCATAGGCAGCGCCGCGACCGTGCCCAGCATGCAATGGGCCGGTTGGGTTCGCACTGACAAACTCGAGCAGAACTTTCGTTCCCACACCAGTTGCAGATCTGGCGTAGTTGGCGACGCCAGCGCTTTCGACCTCAACCAGGACATCGTGCAGCCATGAATCAGCCAATCGGAAGTTCACGAAACCAGGTCCCGCAATTTCCACCGAGGTGACATGAGCTGGGAGATCAGCATTGATGATCTCGGCCATCCGACCGGCGAGTTCTCGGGGGTTCCAGCCGGCCGCTTTGGCTGTGGCAAGGGCGATATTTGAGGACCAATCCCCGTGTTCACGCCGGGCAGGGCGCTCAAGGTGCACCGATTCAGGAATCGGTGCGATCTCGAGGGTCGACAATGCCGATCGCAGGGCGGTGGCGAGGGTGTCGCGAATCACTGAGGAGGTCTCCCCGGGCGGGTGGACAGGCGGTATGGGACCGTCGAACCCTACCCCCGCAGCCCCATTGTCCCCGTGCCCAGTTTTGTGTCTGGCACCGCAGCGCATCAGGCACCTCAGCACACCAGTGCGGTTGCTCGGACCTCTGCGCCCTACCATCAAGGGCCGATGACCATCCCCCCGACCCCCGAACTTCCCGACACGATGCTCGTACGCGGCGGCCAACCCGTCGACGGCGAGATCCATGTTCGCGGCTCAAAGAACGCTCTCCCGAAGGCGATGGTTGCGGCATTGCTCACGGCGGAACCCTGCCGACTCACCAATATCGCTGCGATCACCGACATTGGGATTGTCGACGAACTCATCAGCATTGCGGGCGGAACCGTCGTTCATGATAAAGACTCGGTGATCATCACCGCCCATCAATTCCGTGCGCTGGCCGATGACGATGTCATGCGTCTCCACGCTGCGAGTCGAATTCCAGTTCTCACCACTGCCGTCTCACTTCATCGCACCGGACATGCCGTTGTCGCTGCGCCTGGCGGATGTTCAATCGGACCGCGCCCCGTCGATTTCCATCTCAACGTCTTGCGGGCCTTCGGAGCTCGTGATGTGCACCGTGAAGACATCATCGAATTGAACGTCGAGCGCATGCGCGGCGCTCGCATCGAACTCCCCTTCCCCAGCGTCGGCGCAACCGAGCAATTTCTCTTTGCGTCCGTACTCGCAGAAGGCGACTCTGAATTATCGAATGCGGCAATCGAGCCTGAGATTCTCGACCTCATTGCCGTGCTGCAAAAGATGGGCGCAATCATTTCTGTTGAACCGAACCGAACAATTCGCGTCACTGGGGTTGGCGAACTCGGCGGATTTGAACACCGAGTCATCGGCGATCGTCTTGAAGCGGCATCGTGGGCATCGCTTGCGCTTGCCACTGGCGGAACCATCACCGTCCATGGCGTTCAGCAGCAGTTGTTCTCCACGTTTTTGAATATGTATCGCCGTGCCGGCGGCGACTTCAAGATTGATGCTGAAGGCGACACCCTCACCTTCCACCGAGCACGTCGCATGCTTCGCCCACTTGCACTCGAAACCGATGTGCATCCCGGCTTCATGACCGACTGGCAATCGCCCTTCGTCACTGCGCTTACGCAGGCAGACGGTGTGAGCGTCGTGCACGAAACCGTGTACGAGGATCGCCTCGGCTACACCGACGCGCTTCGCAGTCTTGGTGCTCAAATTCAGGTCTTCACCGAATGCCTCGGCCCAACGCGCTGTCGCTTTGGTGCCGCCAACCACCGCCATTCCGCAGTCGTTGTTGGCCCCACGAAATTGCATGGCGCTGAACTCGTGGTGCCCGACCTTCGTGCCGGGTTCTCATACGTCATCGCCGCCGCTGCCGCCGACGGCGAAAGCCTGATCCACGGTGTCGATCTTCTCGACCGCGGCTATGCCGACTTCCGAAGCAAGTTGTCTGCTGTCGGCGTCGAACACCGATAACTGAGTCCGTCGGCCGGGCAGAAGTAACGTCATCGCCGATGAAGACGATCGGCAACATCCTCTGGTTCGTGCTTGGCGGAATTTGGCTCGCCCTCGGCTATGCCGTTGGTGGTCTCGTGATGTGCCTCACGATCATTGGTATTCCGTTCGGCATTCAATCATTCAAGTTGGCCGGTCTTGCGTTGTGGCCGTTCGGTTACACCACGGCGATGGGCAAATCAGGCGGATGCCTTGAAGTCGTCTTCAATGTGATTTGGCTCGTGTTGTTTGGCTGGGCCATTTTCGTCGCCCACCTGGTCTTGGGCGCCGTCCTTTGTGTGACGATCATCGGCATTCCATTCGGTATTCAGGCGTTCAAGATTTCGACCCTTGCCCTTTGGCCATTCGGAAGAGTGATCGTTCGCACTTCGAGCCACGGCGTCTACCAAGCCTGATGGTTACCGAGCGGGCCCGTCGCCATCACGAACCCCGGTGGCCTGCAGCGATTGCGCTTCTCGGAGCAATCGGGCTCTACTTCTTTCTTCCATCGACGCTCATTGTTGGGCCGCGCTGGCTCTTGCCTGCGCTCGAAGCCTTGCTCGTCATACCGCTCGTGATCACGAACCCCGATCGCCGCGAAGCTGACACAACACCCCTTCGAGTCATCTCGATTTTGCTCATTGCAATAATTTCCATTGCAAACATCAGCGCGCTCACGTTGCTTGTTCATGATTTGCTGCGCACTACCGACATCGATGGCAAGCCACTCATCTATTCGGCAATTGCCCTCTGGTTTAACAACGTCATTGTCTTCTCGCTTTGGTACTGGGAACTCGACGGTGGTGGTCCGGCCGATCGCCACAACGTGTCGATTGAAGACCGCGACTTTCTGTTCCCGCAGCAGAACTCTCCAGATGTCTTTACCGAACCGTGGTCGCCGACATTCTTCGACTACCTCTACACAAGCTTCACGAACTCGACGGCCTTCAGCCCCACCGACACGATGCCGCTCACGCGACGCGCCAAGGCGCTGATGATGCTGCAGTCAGGATCAGCACTCGTAACGATTGTCCTCGTGGCATCGAGGGCTATCAACATCCTGAAATAGGAACCCACTGAGCGCCGACAGCGCCCTTCAGGGGCTCGGCTAGGGTCCTAGTGCTATCTCGCCCTCGTAGCTCAGGGGATAGAGCATCGCCCTCCGGAGGCGTGTGCGGGCGTTCGAATCGCCCCGAGGGCACTCGCACATCACATCAACTATTGGCGAGTTGCTATCGACAGCAACACGTTTCGTCCGAGATTGTTTTTCGGACTTCGATGTCGTTGGTCGCTAGAGGCGCTTCCCGAGCAATTCAGGACTATGTGCCAAACGTTCGCGCAATTCCGACTTCACAACTTTTCCTGAGGCTGTCACCGGAAGTTCGTCTACAACGACAACATGTCGCGGAACTTTGAAACCCGCCAACTTCGTTCGAATCGATGCAGTCAGCGCTGCGGCGTCGATTTCACAATTGGGGGCTGCAACAACCACGGCACATACGTTCTCACCCCAGATTTGGTCGGGCACTCCGACTACTGCAACGCGAGCGACGCTCGGATACTCAAGCACAGCGGCCTCAACTTCCAACGACGAAACGTTTTCGCCGCCAGTAATGATGATGTCCTTCTTTCGATCGACAACATGCAGCCAGCCCTCGACCATTCGCCCCATATCGCCGGTGTGCAACCATCCGCCGTGAAGAGCTGCTTCGGTTGCGTCTTGGTCGTTCAGGTACCCCAACATCACCTGAGGAGCACGAACGAGGATCTCCCCCACTTCTCCACTTGCAACCTCGTTTCCGTCGTCGTCGACGAGGCGAAGTTCGACGCCCGGCGCAGGCTGTCCGGCTGCTTCAAGTAATCCAGCATCGCCCGCAAGCCCCCGACGGTGGGCATCTGCGTTCAGAAAAACGGCATTGCCCGAGAGCTCAGTCATGCCATAGCCCTGCGCAAAATCAACACCTAAGAGCACATCGGCCCGACGCAACAACGGCGTAGGCATCGGCGCGGCGCCATAGGCAATTGATCGAAGCGATCGGAGTTGCCCTCGGCGTTGCGGCTCTGCATCGATGAGATCAATCAGCGTCGCCAGCATTGTCGCTGCAAGCGACGTTGATGTCACCTGTTCGCGTTCGACAATGTCGCAGAACTGTGCTGCGGCGAATCCGGTCATGAGCACCACTGGCCGCCCGTGCGCATGGCGATGAACGACGTTGTACCCCGCGACGTGACACAACGGAAAAGGAAAGACATACACGTCGTCGACGTCGACTGGACGCGCTCCTGCACTCGCTTCGACCGCGGCGAGGATGCTCGAGTGCGTCAAGAGCGCACCTTTCGGAGCGGCGGTTGTTCCACTCGTAAAGAGCAGCCACGCCGGCCTTTGGGGGTCGACGACATTCGGCGCCAGCGGAGCTTCAATTCCGTCGATCAGCCCCGACCATGTTTCCCAGTCAAAGAGTGGGAGGTCCGTGCCTTCGCCGAGAAGGCGATCGAGTTCGCCGCGATCACCGATGACAATTCCCGCCCCTGACCGTTCGATCATTGCGAGCACTTCACGCGCATGCAATCGATGATTCAGGAAGACAAGGGTGCGGCCCGATGCTGGAACTCCGTAATACAGCTCGACCCACGTGCGTTCGTTCGGGCCGATCACCGCAACTGGGACATCAACGTCGAGGAGGCCCCTGAGAATCTGTTCCGTTGCACGCACACGTTGCTTCAATTCCGCAAACGTGACTGCGCCCGCATCGTCAATCACTGCAACAGCATCGGGCTGATGCGCCGCAACGTCTTCGATCAGGCCGGCAAGAGTTCCGGCACGGCCGTTCACTTGCAGACGACACCTTCGGGGGCTTTGCCCGCTTCGATACCGACCAGTTCGGTGATTTCGCCAGGCTTCACCGTCGTTACTGGTCCCGTTGTCGTCGATGTCGACGAATCGACGGCCCCAGCAACAGTGGTGGTCGTACTGGCCGGCAGCGGTTCGGCAAGAACTCCTGTGAACGATGTGCCGAGAACAAGCGTCACCGGTGCGCTGCTCTTGAGGGTCTTATCAACCTGCAGTTGCGCGGTCCCACCGAGTTGACGCGCTAGGAGATCTGCCTGCTTGTCGAATCCGGGGAGGTACTTGATCACCGTTGCTGTCTGAGACTTCGTGACATCACCAGCAGACTTCGACGTGAATCCGAGCTGATCAAGACGATCAGAAACCTCAACTGCCTTACCTTTTGTTCCAGTTGCATTCGTGACGCTAACGACAACAGAAGTCGGCATGACGGTTCCTGCCGGTGCACCCCGAAACACGTTGAGAACGTCTTCGGCAGCAGCCGTGTCGAGACGAAGAATGCTTGCGCCACCGCTTGTCATGTCCAGATAGACCGGCAACACATGCGTCACAATTTGATCCCCTGAAAAGCCTTTGAATGCCTTTCCGAGTGATACCAGATTTCCAATACTCAGTTGCGAGTCGAAAGTGAGGTTGTCGGAGGTTGAGGACACCAAATCGTTGATCGCCTTGAGATCTGTTGATCCGAACTTGTCTTGAGCACGGTCAATCATCGTCCGCATAAACAACGTCTGACGCGAAATGCGTCCGAGATCAGCGCTCGGGTCCTCGATCCATTTCTTTGTCTTTGGATCGAGATACTCAAGATGTCGAGACCGCGCATAGGCAAGGGCACTATCGCCATCGAGCGTCTGACACCCAGTTCCATACATGTAGAAACCGGAATTCTTGTCTCTGACCTGCTTGTCGAAATACATCGGAATGCCGCCGACGGCGTCGGTAATTCCCTTGAAGCTCTTGAAATTGATTTCGACATAGTGATTGATGTCGATTCCAAAATCAGCCTTGATTGTGTTGATTAATCGTTGTGCCCCGTCGGCGCTGTCCTTGCCTTGTGCAAATGCAGTGTTGATGCGTTCTTCCTCGCCGGAAGGCTGAATTGGCACCCAAAGATCTCTTGGGAATGACATGAGGTCGACGGTCTTATTCTTCGAATCAACCCTCGCGATCATGATCGTGTCTGATCGCTGACCAGATTCCTGAACGCCCTGGCCATTCAAAAATGCCGAAGAGTTGTTGTCACTTTTCGACATGCCCGAGCGACTATCGGATCCGACAATCAGAAAGTTCTGCACACCGCCCGATGACGACGCGAGGGCAAGCGAGTCGCGATTGATTTGATTGAAGCGGTACCACCCATAACCAGCGACCGCGGCAAAGCCCAGACCGATAAGAACGATGACCCCGATACCAACCTTGAGGACACGCTTGCCCTTCTTGGGCGGCTTGGCGTGACGGAAATTGGGCTTCGGAGCCGCGCTTGCGGATCCGCCCGCAGGCGGGGTCTTCGACGAGCCAAGCACCCGACGACCGGGAGAACTGGCGTTGCGTCGAGGAGGCTGACCCGGGTCCCATGGGGGCACGGATCCTCCCGACGTGGGGGGTACATCGGACATGGCACCGTCAGGGTAGTCGGGGCGCTTTCCGCCCCTCAGTCACCCCGAGAGCTTCAGGCTGTGACCTTGGGCTCTTTGGGAAGGCCCAGGACGCGTTCGCCCACGATGTTGCGCTGGATCTGAGAGGTTCCACCCCAAATCGTTTCAGAGCGGCTGAAGAAGAACGACGACTGCAGCGCATTTGCCGGATAGACCGGATTAACCGGACGACGGCCGTAGCCGGGAACTGATTCTTCGGTACCGGCATCGCCGAGCAGCAACTGAGCTTCGGGACCCAGAACATCCATGGCCAGCGCCATGACCTGCTGGTGATATTCACTCCAGAAGATCTTGTTCGTTGCGCCGAGTGCAGCAACACCAAAGTCTTTCCGGTCCTGGACAACTGCTGTAAGCGAACGAAGTCCGTTGATTCGCATGATCTGCACCTTTGACCACGCAAGCGCAATGCGCTGACGGATCAGTGGATCGTTAATCGCGCCGTTCGACTTGGCCACAGCGATGATGTGGTTGAGTTCAGTTTCGAAGCGGCGGTAACCCGTAGTTGCCGATGTGCCTCGTTCGAACCCCAGCGTTGTCATTGCAACGGCCCAACCGTTGTTGAGGCCACCAACAACATTTTCTTTTGAACATCGTGCGTCAGTGAAGAACACCTCAGCGAATTCTGCAGAGCCGTCGATCTGCTTGATAGGTCGAACTTCAACACCGGGCTGATCCATCGGGCACAGCAAGTACGAAATGCCCTTGTGCTTCGGCGCGTCAGGATCGGTCCGGCAAAGCACGAAAACGTAATCAGCAATGAAACCCTGCGTTGTCCAGATCTTCTGACCATTGATGACCCATTCATCGCCATCAAGAACGGCTTTCGTGCCGAGGTTGGCGAGATCTGAACCAGCATCAGGTTCGCTAAAGCCCTGACACCAAGCGATGGTGCCGGAAAGAATCTTGGGAAGAAATTCTTTCTTCTGATCTTCCGTGCCCCACTGCAGGATCGTCGGGCCCACAAGGGTGTCGCCAAAGAAGTCGGCGCGCATAGGAGCACCCGCGTTCGCAAATTCCTCTGCAACGACAACGGCCTTCATCGTGGAGAGTCCCTTGCCTCCGTATTCGGCAGGCCACGACGCGCAGATCCAACCGCCGCCGTAGAGCTTCGAGGTCCATTCCTCGAGGAAGAGCGCACGTTCATCGGTGCTCATCTCGAACCCTGGTTCGAACCATCCCTTGGGGAGATTCTCTTCAAGCCATCCGCGCACTTCGCTGCGGTAGGCCTCGGCATCTTCCGGATAGTTCAAGTCCATGAGCGACAGTCTTCCGATGCGAGCCTGAGTCGTCCAATCGTTTCGCAGAAAGGCAGCGAACCCGTTCCAGAGGGGTAGATTCGGCCCCTATGACCACCACTGAGACCTCACCCAAAGCCGAACGCTGGTCCTTCCAGTGGAAGGAACTCTTCAGCGAGGTCATCACCTCTGGTCTGTGCACTGGTTGTGCCGGTTGCGTGATCTCGTGCCCCCACGACGTCATTGGGTACAACCACGAGGCCGGTGGCTACAAGCCGTTCCATATTGAGGACGAACTCGGCCCGACCGATTGCGGTCACGGCCAAAAGGGTTGCACCAGTTGCACTCGCGCATGCCCACGTTTCCGTTCCTGGGAACCACAAGCCAACGAGCACCTTTTCGACCGCGACCGAGCCGACGATGAAGTCGCCGGCATCTACAGCGACATCCTTCTCACCCGCGCGTCGGACGACATGGTGCATCGCATGGGTCAGGACGGCGGTCTTGTTTCGGCACTTCTCATTTGGGCGCTCGACAATGACTACATAGACGGCGCTCTCACCTCGTACCTCGAAGGCGGCGACGCAGCCACATGGAAGGCCATTCCTGGCGTTGCAACAAACCGTGAAGAAGTTCTCGCCGGCGCGGGCAGTCGCTACACCTACTCGGCAAACACACTCGCGATCGACGAAGCCAAAGAGCGTGGCCTCAAGCGCCTCGCAATGGTGGGCATGAGTTGCCAGTCATCAATCGCTCCAGTGATGTGGTCACGAAAGATCGGCAAGATTTCCAAGCCGATTGTGTTCAACATTGGCCTGCTGTGTTCAAAGACTTTTGATGATGCGATCTTCGAAGAACTCTTCGAAGCCAAGTACCGCATTCCCAAAGCTGAAATCACCAAGATGAACATCAAGGGCGTGTTCCAGCTCTGGACTCGCGATGGCGGATACCACGAGGTCAACCTCAAGGAGTGTCACGACTGGACGCGTGAAGGTTGCAACCACTGTCCTGATTTCGCAGCAGAACACGCGGACATTTCAACCGGCGGAATCGGCAAAGACAATGACTGGACACTCACGATTGTTCGAACCGACGTCGGTCGCGAAATTATTCAGCGAATGATCGCCGATGGTTCAATTGAGGCACGGCCGGGAGACGAAGACCCGGGCGCAATTTCGCTTATGCGCAAACTTGCCGAGAAGAGCCGTGCTCGATGGCCGCAATGGGCACAGACGGAAGTTCGCCTAGGGCTTCCCGAAAAGAAGAAGCCAGCAGCGAAGTAACGCTGCGGGCTGTCAGCCTGCTGTAGTCGTTGACGGAGCGACAGCCGTCGTCGTCGTGGTAGCGGTGTCGTCGGATCCCGATGCGCATTTACCCACGGCGTCTTTGATTTCGGAGGAAACGCCATTCCACGCCTTTTCAGGATCTGACTTCAGATCGCTATTGAGCGTGGTGAAATCAGCGATCGACATCTTGTTGACATACACCGAATACATGCAGAGACAGTCAGACTGACTTGTTCCCTGAACATCCGACTTGATCGTGGTCTTGGTCGCTTCAAGCGCCGAATCAAGTGTCGACGCGTTCGCGGTTTCGGTCGCGGTGATCTCGCCGGTCGAGGTGTAGAGATAGTTGGTGCAGAGTTCAACAAAGTTCTGCTGAGTGAGGGTGTTGTACTCCTTCGGCGTGTTGTCCTCATTACATCCGCCGAGGCCGATCATGAGTACGAGGGCGAGAACGCCCATCCCTGCACCTACGCGTCGTCCCAACATCGTGCTGACCATCCTCATGAACTTGATGCCGCATCGACCGGGGGGCGGCGGCAGGCGGTCGCAACCGTAGTCGGTGCCTCTCTCTCCATCGACATCAACCACGAGTTCCTCGCCAGCCGGTCCACCTTTGGAGGCGGGTCGATAGGCTTTCTCTCCCATGGCCCGTAAGCGATCTGCCCCTGCACCCACCCTTGTCCTGCTCGTCCGTCACGGTCAGACACCCACCACCGGAACCACCTTGCCCGGACGGGCACGTGGCCTCCATTTGGCCGACAGCGGCATCGCTCAGGCCGAGGCCGCTGCAGCCCGAATTGCGAAATTGTCGAAGGTCTCCGCGATCTACGCATCGCCTCTTGAGCGCACCCGAGAAACCGCAAAGCCGATCGCGCGCGAGCGAAAGCTCAAGGTGCAGATCGACCGAGGACTCCTCGAATGCGACTTCGGTGACTGGACAGGAAAGAAGC
>Ga0222713_10001626_pt1 | contig 24929 bp, 24 predicted proteins | sample C33_649DmetaG_FD_165061 | JGI IMG/M metagenome (GOLD analysis project Ga0222713, IMG submission 165061) | Estuarine water microbial communities from San Francisco Bay, California, United States - C33_649D | ecosystem: Environmental > Aquatic > Marine > Unclassified | place: USA: California... | reverse complement strand
CACAGATCTCTTAAAATCAACAAGCCTGTAAAGCCTTTTATGCCCACCGCCTCTGTGCCAAGAAGTAATTCTACCAGTATTATTTCTACCACCTGTATTGCTTTTTCCTTTTGTCAAAGGCTTATACGGATCACCTTTCCATAAATTACTTTTATCAACCTGAACTAATTCTCTCTGCGAAGGAGTAGTAGGATTATAATGCTTTAATGCCATTTATTTGCCCTCACCAGTAAAATCAATAGTATAGTCCTTTTCTAAAGTCACTAGAGCTTTTTTTATGTCAGATCTACGACCAAGAACACCTTTAAATTTCTTTTCTTTACCTTTTTGATTAAGAACATTAACAGACTTTACTTTTACTGCAAAAATTTCCTCAACAGCTTTCTTTATTGAAGGTTTTTCAGCATTACGAGCAACTTCAAAAACATATTTCCGCAAATCACCTAAAAAATTAGATTTTTCAGTAATAATCGGATTTCTTATCAAATCATATTTGCTAATAGCCATTATTTTAACCTCTCTTCTAAAAGTGGCAATGCGCTCTTAGATATTAAAATATAATCGCTATTGATTATATCATATACATTGGCACCGATAACAGGAACTACACAAGCATTAACAGCCGATTTCGCTGACAATTTCATATTGTGATCAACCTCTTTCCCATCTATAATAAAAAATTTACCAGAACCAAAATGAGCTAATGACTTCACTAAATCAGCAGTTTTTGGTTTATCCATTTTCGTTGAATCTATAATATGCACCCCACCTTCCGAAAACTTAATCGAAAGAGCATGCCTCATACCAAGCTTCCTAACCTTTTTTTGCAACTTAATTTCATGAGATCTAGTTACTGGACCAAAAGCAATACCACCACCACGACGTTGTACACCTCTTGCATTACCTTGTCTAGCATTACCAGTACCCTTTTGCTTAAATGGTTTTTTACCAGAGCCAGAAACTTCACCAACTGTTTTGGTTTGATGAGTACCACTCATGGCTTTAGCTCTCTGCCAATCCACTACTCTTTTTATAATGTCTATTCTTGCTTCTAGACCAAATATGGCATCATCTATCTCAATGTCACCCACCTCTTTATTGTCTAGACTTAATAGCTTGGCTTTCATACAACTCTACCTAATTAACTCTCTTATATTTAATTTGATACAGATTTCTTAACTGCATCTTTGACGTACACATAACCACCCTTTGAACCAGGCACATTACCACTTACAATCAACAAACCATTTTCAACATTGAAATCAACAATTCTCAAATTTTGCACAGTAACAGCCACGTCACCCAGATGACCAGCCATTTTCTTACCTTTGAAAACTTTACCAGGATCCTGACATTGACCAATAGATCCGTGCGAACGATGAGAAACAGAAACACCGTGAGAAGCTTCTAAACCACGAAAGTTATGTCTTTTCATAGCCCCAGCAAAGCCTTTACCTATAGAACTACCAGAAACGTCAACAAATTGACCAATTTCAAAGTAATCAGACTTTATCTCAAAACCTACATCAAGCATATTAGCTTCAGAAACTCTAAACTCCTTTAGTTTTGCCCTTGGCTCCACTTTTGCGTTAGCAAATACTTTTTTCATTGATTTAGAAACTTTATAAGACTTCTTCAATACAGCACCTAAAACAACCGCATTATAACCATCCTTATCAGCAACTTTACGAGCTACAACTTGGCAGTTATCAACATGAAGAAATGTTAGTGTTATTCTTTTTCCATCGGTAGTGAATTTTGAACTCATACCCAATTTTTTTGCAATCAAACCCGTTCTCATTTCGAAACACCTACCAATTTAATTTCAACATCTATACCAGCTGGTAAATCTACTTTCCTTAAAGCCTCAACAGTTTGAGGAGTAGGATAATTAATGATCACAAGCCTTTTTTGAGTTCTGATCTCAAATTGCTCTCTAGATTTTTTATCTATATGAGGAGACCTATTAACAGTGAACCTTCCAATTGACCTTGGAAGAGGAATAGGACCACTAACATCTGCACCAGTTCTTTTAACGGCATTAACTATTTCTCTAGTTGCATGCTCAAGAGAACGATGATCAAATGACTTGAGTCTAATTTTTATCTTCTGATTATTCATTATTAACCTATATTTAAAACAGCTAGTAAAAACCTAAAAGGCTAAAACACACATTTAAAATCCGATTTAATAAAAATATTAAATCGGATTAATTAATTTATTTTATTATTTTCGACACAACACCAGCACCAACTGTTCTACCACCTTCACGAATAGCAAAACGTAAGCCTTCATCCATAGCCACAGGTGCAATCATTTTTACAATGATTTTTGTATTATCACCAGGCATAACCATTTCTTTACCATCCAACAACTCGACCTCACCAGTAACATCGGTAGTTCTAAAATAGAACTGAGGACGATAATTCTTAAAGAACGGAGTATGACGACCACCCTCTTCTTTCGTTAAAACATAAATTTCAGCCTCAAACTCAGTATGAGGATTAATAGAACCTGGTTTAGCAAGAACCTGCCCCCTAACCACATCTTCTCTTTTTGTACCACGCAGAAGAATTCCAACATTATCACCAGCCTGACCAGAATCAAGAAGTTTTCTAAACATTTCAACACCAGTACAAGTAGTTTTTTCCGTAGGTTTAATACCAACAATCTCTATCTCTTCGCCAACTTTTACAACACCTTGCTCTATTCTACCAGTTACAACAGTACCACGACCAGAAATTGAGAAAACATCCTCAATAGGCATCAAGAAAGTTTTATCAGTAGCACGAACAGGTTGCGGAATGTAAGAATCAACAGCATCCATTAACTCGTCGATACATTTAGAATCTACACCATTTAACACCTCAAGAGCAGAACCTTTAATAACAGGTATATCATCACCAGGATAATCATAAGCTGTAAGCAGCTCTCTAACTTCCATTTCAACAAGTTCTAACAAATCAGGATCATCTACCTGATCAACTTTATTTAAAAACACCACAAGAGAAGGAACACCTACTTGACGAGCAAGCAAAATATGCTCTCTAGTTTGAGGCATAGGTCCATCAGCAGCTGATACAACAAGAATAGCACCATCCATCTGGGCGGCACCTGTTATCATGTTCTTAACATAATCAGCGTGACCAGGGCAATCGACGTGCGCATAATGTCTTTTATCAGTTTCATACTCAACATGGGCAGTAGAAATAGTAATACCCCTCTCTCTTTCCTCTGGAGCACCGTCAATGTCATCATATTTTTTCTCAGTCGCTTGACCTTTCTTAGCGAGAACTTTAGTAATAGCAGCGGTTAAAGAGGTCTTTCCATGATCAACGTGACCAATAGTACCAATGTTACAGTGCGGTTTATTTCTTTCAAATTTTTGTTTAGCCATAACTTTAATAATCTCCCGAAACTTTATTTATTTACAAATTAACATACAACTAACTCATCTCCTTAACCACGACATCCAAAAAATGGAGCGGGTGATGGGAATCGAACCCACGTGGCCAGCTTGGAAGGCTGGAGCTCTACCATTGAGCTACACCCGCATCAGGCTTTCATATAATCCATAAAGCAACAAAGATTATATGGTGGAGGGAGAAGGATTCGAACCTTCGAACGCATACGCGGGCAGATTTACAGTCTGCTGCCTTTGACCGCTCGGCCACCCCTCCGTTTTTAAAGATCACAGCAAAAATAGATCATCTACACGCTAAACGCAAGCAATTAATTATTTCTTCCAACAATTTTAGATTATTGACTAAATTTCAGAACAAACTAAATCTTTTGGTTGATAGTTTTTATAATAAATAGTATTTTATGTCAAGAACAAATTTAAACAACTAAAATCTTGTAATCGTGAAAAATCATAAAAAGCCAGCCTCAAATAACCATAATTTATACTATATGTATGGAAAACATGCGGTTTTAGCTGCTATTGATAATAAGAATAGAAATATTGAAAAAATTTATTGTTTAGAAAAAACTTTTCTTGAATTAAAAAATAAACTCAGTAACCTTCACATCGAAATAGTTTCCAGTGATTTTTTTGATAAAAAAATTGGAACAGGACAAACTCACCAAGGTATATTAGCGCTAGTTCATTCTGTATTTTTAAATAATATAAATGAGATGGATTTCACTTCAAACATCGACAGATTAGTAATACTAGATCAAATAACTGATCCCCAAAATATTGGCGCTATAATAAGAAGCGCAGCTGCATTTGGTATTACAAAATTAATTCTTCCAGCAGACAATACTCCCGAAGAAAATGCAGCTATAGCAAAAGCAGCATCAGGATCACTTGAACTAGTTCAGATAGCAAAGGTTACAAATATAAAGACAACTATTGAAACATTAAAAAGAAAAGATTTTTGGATAGCTGGTCTTGATTTAAAAGGAAAAGATGATTTATCCAATTTATCTGAATTTAACAAAATTGTCATAATAATTGGATCAGAAGGCAAGGGAATGAGACGCCTAACAACGGAATCATGTGATTTTTTAATTAAAATACCTATTTCAAATAAGGTTGAAAGTCTTAACGCTTCTAACGCAGCAAGTATTATTTTTCACGCTCTAAGCATTCTATAAAAGCACATTTACACAAAATAACATTGATAAAATTATATTTCTTGCCAATTATCTCCATAAGACACATCAACCACAGTTGGCACATCAAGAACAATAATATTTTCCATTATAGATTTCACTAATTTTGTTATATCCTGAACTTCTGACAGCGGAGATTCAAATACTAATTCATCATGAATCTGTAGAATCATTTTAGTTTGAAAAGATTCTGATTGTAATTTTTTATCTATTGCAACCATTGCCATTTTAGCAATATCCGCAGTAAGACTTTGCATAGGAGCGTTAATTGCAGCACGCTCTGCAAATGATCTCAAAGCATGATTTTTATTATTAATCATGGGAACATAACATCTTCTACCCAGTAGATTTTCTACATAAAGATTTTGCCGAGCAAAATTAATAGTATCCGTCATATATTTTTCAATGCCAGGGTATTCTTGAAAATATTTTGCTATGTAATCCGCGGCAGATTTTCTGGTAATATTTAAATTCTTCGCAAGACCAAAAGAACTAATTCCATAAATTATACCAAAATTGATTGCTTTAGCATTACGTCGCAACTCAGAAGTTACCTCATCAATTTTTACACCAAAAATTTGGCTTGCAGTTTGTTTATGTATATCTTCTCCTTTTATGAAAGCCTCTTTAAGAGTCTTTATATTTGCAACATGACTTAAAATTCTAAGCTCAATCTGTGAATAATCAGCTGAAATTAACTTATAACCTGGTGGCGCAATAAAAGCCGCTCTGATATTATTACCCTCTTTTGTACGAATAGGTATATTTTGAACATTTGGATTATTAGAGCTTAAACGACCAGTAGTAGTTGAAGTTTGCAAGAAAGTAGTATGTATTCTATTATTTCTTGCATCAGCTTGCTTAGGCAAAGTATCTGTATAAGTATTTTTTAGCTTTGTTAAATGCCTATATTTTAGAATTAAATCTGCAATTCCATAACCATCTTCACTCAATTTTTCTAAGATTTCCACCCCCGTAACATATGATTTTGATTTACCAGAAATCTTAGAAAATGGTAACTTCAATTTTTCAAATAAAATTTGCCCCAATTGTTTTGGAGATGATATATTAAACTCTTCTCCACAAAATTTAAAAATCTCTTTTTCAAGAAATGATATTTCTTTTTCAAATTCACTGGATAATACACGTAAATAAGGAATATTAATTTTAATACCACAAACTTCCATATAATGTAAAATTCCACACAAAGCTAGATCGATTGTTTGATACAGATGTAAAGTTTTTTGTTCAAAAAGCTTTTTTTTCATTATTTCATAACAATGGATGAAATAATGCGATAAATTAGTGATGGATAAAGCAATATCAACATTACTATTAGCATGGTGATTTATTATTTCCACAATAGATTTAGTTTTATTGCCAGCAGAAAGACAATAATCCATAAGAGATAAATCATCAAAACTCTTTAGCGGCTCTGTAAAATTTTTATATAAACTTTTTAAATCAAAAGTAATTTTTTTTACAGCGGAATTGGCAAATAATTCGTTAATAAATTCATTATAATAAATTGATTCAGAGTCCATATTTGCATAGGAAAACAAATCTACATTATGAACTAATTTTTGTAGGTTATAGTTAAGTAAGAATAATTGTTTTTCAAATGCAATGGAAACAATTATTCGTGAATCTATCTGCTCGAATGAAACAGCTATCACACCAACTTTCTCTATCTGATCTTTCAAAAATGATAAAGAATCATCCGAATCAACAATGATTCTTTTTGGCTCAGCATGTTCTAAAATCAAAATATTAGGACTGATTTTCTGAGCATGTTCCTCAATTTTTATATTAAACAAATTTTCAATTCTTTTACCAAGAGATCTAAATCCATATTCAATAATAAATTCAGCAATTTTTGATTCTTTACTACTTAACCAAGAAAATGTATCCAGATTTTTAGGAATATCCACCTCCGTATCTAGCCCCACTAATTGCCAAGATAAAAATGCCTGATCTTTAAAATTAATTAATAATTCTTTCTGCCTTAAACTCTTAATTTTATCAAGAGAGGAGTACACTCCTTCTAAATTATCAAAATTATTAATTAACTCTGCAGCAGTTTTTGGACCTATACCCTTTACACCAGGAATATTATCAGATGAGTCACCCATCAAAGCCTGAACCTCTCGAAGCTTATTAGGTAAAACCCCAAACTTTACCAGAACATCCTCGGCTGATATAAATTTTGATTTTACAGGATCGTAAATTCTAATTTGATCATCCATTAACTGTAACAAATCTTTATCAGATGAGATTATTATTGCATTGTGCCCATTATACACACAGTTTTTGGCTATACTGGCAATAATATCATCAGCTTCAAAACCATTTTTTGAAAGCACACAAAAATTCAACGCTTCAGCAGCTTTACGAACTATTGGCAATTGAGAAATCAAATCTTCTGGCGCCGGCGGGCGATTTGCTTTATATTCGTTAAACAAGTCGTGACGAAAGTTTTTTCCCTTGCTATCAAGAACCACAACAGCATATTCTGGATTAAAATCATTAATTAATTTTAAAAGCATCGAGGTAAAACCATAAATGGCTCCTACAGGCTGCCCTTCTGGTGATGTTAAAGGAGGTTGTACATGATAAGCTCTAAAGACAAATCCATAACCATCGATTATTAGCAACGGCTTGTTTTCTGATTTTTTATTCATAATATTTTAGATTGTAAATTAGAATGGCTGATTAGCAATAATCTTATTAGCAATCTCCAATTCTTGTTGAGTATTTACTCCTAAAACAAGCTGATGATTGTTAGAAGTATAATATGTAACTTTTTCACCAGCATTACTACAAATTTCAATTATTTGAGTTAGATATAATTCTTGAGCTGAATGTTCTAACGACTGATCTAGACAAGCTGGTAAATATTTTTCTAAAACACCAGGTGCAAAAGCCATAATACCAGAATTACATAATTTTATTTTTTTTTCTAAATCATTTGCTACTTTAAACTCAACTATTTTTTGAAAATCACCTTTTTCATCAACTATTATTCTACCATATTCATTCGGTTCTTCATGCTCAAAAACCAGAGCCGCTATTTCAGCTTTTGAAAATTCAAGATGGTCAAATAATTCCGTTATTATTGATGAGGTAATAAGGGGATTATCTCCATAGATAACAGCATTTTGTATGGAGTGATTAATTAAAGAATTAGCAACCCATACGGCATGAGCTGTGCCAAGTTGTTCCTCTTGCAAAGCAAATTTGCATTTATTTTTAAAAATAGGTAGATACTCCGCTATATGATCCGAATATACTAAAATAATATCATTAGTCACGGTATAAGCATTATCTAAAACCATCTGAAGCATAGGTTTCCCTCCTACTTCATGCATTACTTTCGGCAAGTTAGATTTCATCCTACTACCTTTTCCAGCAGCCAAAATAATAATTTGTTTTTGCATAAATTTATCTACATTTTATAATATGTGATTAAACACTGTTATGAATAAATACAATATATTCTATTACTTACTAGCTAAATGTCTAGTCTGGAAACAAACATTTCTTACAAAAGTAAAAACAGATACGAAATATTATGTAATAAAATTTTATTTGCTAGAAATTTAAACTGTTAATATTATTAGGTATTAAATAGTATTTTGATTTAGATAACAATGCAACTAACCATTCAGAATCCGATAAGTTGTTTTGGAATCGGTGTACATTCTGGTAACAAAACACAAGTTACATTAAAACCAGCTAATAAAGATGTTGGTATTGTTTTTGTTAGAACAGATGTTTCATCTGTTGACAATAAAATTATTGCAAATTATGCAAACGTCTTCGATACTTCTTTATCAACTTCTATAAAAAATAATGCCGATATTTGCGTTTCAACAATTGAACATCTAATGGCAGCAATCTGGGGATGTGGTATTGACAATTTAATTATTGAAATAGATGGATTAGAAGTACCAATAATGGATGGTAGTAGCAAGCCATTTGTTTTTATGATAGAATGCGCTGGATTAAAATATTTAACAGCTCCTAAAAAATATCTTAAAATACTAAAAGAAATTAAAATAACAGACTCTGGTAGTGAAATTTTTTCTTACCCTTCTGATGAAATGATAATTGATTTAACAATTGATTTTGCAAGCAAAGTTATTGGAAAGCAAAGTTACAACTTTTCGCCTAGGAAAAATTTTAAAGACGATATAGCAAATTCAAGGACTTTTGGCTTTGTTCAAGATCTTGATTATTTACAAAGTAGAGGTCTTGCTAAAGGTGCCTCTCTTGATAATGCAATCGGCATCGATAAGGACATAATTTTAAATCATGAAGGATTGCGCCATGATAACGAGTTTGTTCGTCATAAAATGTTAGATCTAATGGGCGATTTATATACAACTGGTACAAATTTTATCGGAAAAATAGATGGATACAAAACTAGTCACAATCTAAATAATCAATTTTTAAGAAAAATATTTAGCGATCCATACTCTTACGCTTTTGTGGAAACAAACTATTAACATTATAGCTTGCTTCCAAGATAACCTTTTATATACGTTTCTATGTTTTTACATTAGCTGTTTTGCTTAATAACACCAAAAAATCTTAATTTATATTATAAGCTTCTCTTAACATGACCAGAATATAATTGACGTGGTCTTGTAATTTTAAATTCTGGATCCTCCCACATTTCTTTCCATTGAGAAATCCAGCCAGAAGTTCTAGCTACCGCAAATAAAACCGTGAACATAGCAGGAGCTATACCCATCGCTTTATATATAATACCAGAATAAAAATCAACATTCGGATATAATTTTCTTTCGATAAAATATTCATCATTAAGAGCTATTTTCTCAAGCTCCATAGCTATTTCAAGCACCTTGTTTCCTTTTGATTGCCCCAATTCTTCGAGTACTTCTTTACAAGTCTCTCTAAGAACAGCTGCTCTTGGATCATAATTCTTATAGACTCTATGACCAAAACCCATCAAACGGAAACTATCATTTTTATCTTTTGCACGCTTAATATATGTTGGTATATTTTCAATCGAACCTATTTGCTCTAACATATTAATTACAGCTTCATTAGCGCCGCCATGAGCGGGACCCCAAAGAGAAGCTATTCCCGCGCTAACAGCTGCAAAAGGATCTGGTCCAGAAGAGCCGACTGTACGAACTGTTGATGTTGAAGCATTTTGTTCATGATCTGCATGTAAAATAAAAATTTTATCCAATGCTTTGGCAAGAACTGGATTTACTTTGTACTTCTTACTAGGAGAAGCGAACATCATATGCAGAAAATTTTCGGTAAAAGATAGTTCCTCCAATGGGTATACAAAAGCTTGACCAAGAGAATATTTGTAAGTCATAGCCGCAATAGTTGGCATTTTAGCAATCATTCTAAGAGCCGTTAGATTACGCCCTTTTGGAGAGTTCATATCAATAGTTTCATGGTAAAAAGCTGAAAGAGATCCAACTACTGATAACATAACAGCCATTGGATGCGCTGAATGGCGAAACGCACCAAAAATATTCCGTGTTTGTTCATTAACAAGAGAATGATGAGCGATATTTTCTTTAAATTCCTTATATTCCAATTTATTAGGTAATTCTGCATTAAGTAGAAGATAAGATACCTCAAGAAAATCTTTGTTTTCCGCAAGTTCTTTTATATCATAACCTCTGTGTCTTAAAACACCATTATCGCCATCAATATAGGTTATAGCCGATGTACAAGAAGCTGTAGACATAAAGCCTGGATCATATGTAAAATAACCAGTTTGACTATATAATTTTGTAACATCTATTACATCTTGACCAATTGAAGCTTTTTTGATTGGTAATTTATAAGTTTTATCTTTAATCTTAATCTCTGCAAATTCTTCAACCATTTTAAACCTCTTATATTTTATTTTTCTGTAAACTAGCCACAATATTTTATTGTAGTTTATTGCAAGAAATCTTTGTAATTAAAATCATAAAAATTAAAGATCTTTTTTTATAAATTGTTGTATCTTTATTAAATCGAACCAACTATCTTTTTTCTTAGCTGGTTGACGAAGAAGATATGCAGGATGAAAAATTGCCATAGTATTAATAGGTTTTAGCAAATATTTATTCTGATAAAAATGATTATTTGTTCTAGCTGCATTGATAGTAATTTTATCACCGAGCAATCCTGTAACAGCTGTACTACCAACGCAAATTATAAGTTTAGGATTTATAAGGGAAATATGTTTTTCTAAAAAAGGACGACAAATCTCAATTTCTTGTTTTGTAGGTCTCCTATTTGCCGGAGGTCTCCAAAAAACTGTATTGGTTATGTATATATTTTCTTTTCTTGATAAGCCTATAGTAAAAAGCATTGCATCAAGTAACACTCCGCTTTCTCCACAAAATGGCACACCTAATTCATCTTCTTTTGCTCCCGGAGCCTCACCAATTAACATTATTTTTGCCTCTGGATTGCCATCTGCAAATACTGTACTTATAGCGAAATTTTTTAAATCACAACCATTGAAATCTATTATCATTGATTTCAATTTATCTAATGAATCAGCATTATCTGCTAATTTTCTTGAATCATTAGTATTAAGATCTATTGGCTTATTATTAGCAAGTTTTTTATCACTATAATTATCCCTCTGATGCACAAAAATTTCTTCCTGATATTTTGTATTTGCAGCAAAATTTTCAATCCAAGAAATATTACTATCTTTTCTTTCAGAAAAATAATATTCTATGCCAATTGATTTTAACCAATTTAGATGTTTTAATTTTTGAGCTACCTTGTTCATAAAACGTTTTGTTTAACAAATTATAAGGTTTTAATTCACAAATCAACATTATTTATTCTATAACTTAAATATGCCAATATATAACTTAACTATACCAGAAAATTTACATGGTCAGAGAGTTGATAAAGCTATCTCTTTATTATGTGATAATGTTTCGCGAAGCCAAATTCAAAAAGCTATTAAAAATCATAAACTCACATTAAACAACGAAATAGTTTCAAATTTATCTATGCGAATCAAGGTAAATGATCAAATAAATTTACTTCTGGAAGAAGAGGAGCAGCAAACTGGAATAATACCAGCAAATATACCACTTGATATTGTTTATGAAGATGATGATTTAATCATATTAAACAAGTCATCTTCTATGACTGTACATCTTGGAGCCGGTAATTACAAAGAAACCTTGGTGAATGCTTTGCTTTATCATACTGATCAATTATCTACTGAAGGGGGAGAGATTAGACCGGGCATTGTACATAGATTAGATAAAAACACTTCGGGACTAATGGTTATTGCAAAAAACAATTCCGCACATAGATCGCTTGCATCGCAATTAGAGTCAAGAACACTTAAAAGAAAATATAAAGCATTGGTTTGGGGAATAATTAGACCTCAAGAAGGTTCTATAAATCAACAAATTGCAAGAAGCAAGCTGGATCGCAAAAGAATGACAACAGTTAAATCTGGTGGTAAAGTTGCATTAACTCATTACAAAACATTAGAAATTTTCAAGAGTGGTCTTTTTAGTTTACTAGAATGCCAACTTGACACTGGCAGAACTCATCAAATTCGTGTTCATTTAAGCCATATTGGTCATTCTATTTTAGGTGATCAAACTTACGGGAACAATAAGAGAAAAATCACTAACTGCTCCGATGCATTAAAAACAAAACTTACAGAATTCAAACATCAAGCTTTACATTCTTTTTATATAGGTTTTATCCATCCTACATCTGGTAATTTTATAGAGTTTGAAAAAGAATTACCACTAGATTATACCGAAATTATTACTTTTCTTAGAACAAGTTAGTTGACTTTCGAGCGTTTTAAAAATAGAGTCTCGATCTGAAATGTTTATAAATTAGAATTATTGTGTTTAAAATAAAAATTTTATTACTGCTTATAACATTATTTTCATTATCAGCTTGTTTTGAGAATAAAGACGAGAATGTTTGGATTGTAGGTACCAGTGCTGATAACCCTCCTTATGAATTTATAAAGAATGGTGAAATAGTTGGATTTGACATTGATTTTATTACTGAAGTTGCAAGGCATTTAGGCAAAAAAGTAGAGTTTAAAAATATGGAATTTCATACTCTACTCGCTGCACTTTCTAGCAACAATATTGATTTAGTTTTGGCTGGTCTATCGGTGACTCCAGAACGTATACTAAGAGTAGACTTTTCTGACCCGTATCACTCTACAAAAATTGTAGTTTTATATCGAGGAGAAGATAATTTCAAAAACTTTCAAGATCTTAAAAAGAAAAAAATTGGTGTGCAGCTCGGCACAATATGGGGGTTAATTGCTCATGATTTAGCTGTAATCAATGGCTTCAGTATTATTTCTTTATCTAATAATTTGATGCTTGTAGAAGAGTTAAAATCCAAACGGATTGATGCAATAGTATTAGAGGAGAATCAAGCAAAAAAATTTATCGAGATGTACCCCACTATGTCTAAATTTGTTGATCAAAATTTCTCTTCCTCATTTGCTATTGCTATGACCAAGAATTTTGCAAATAAAAAAAATATAAACCACGCCATTAAAGCTCTAACAAGCAATGGTACGATAGAGACATTAGCTAGAAAATGGGGGTTAGTAGGTGCTGATTGAAGAGTTTCAAGCTGCCGCAGGAAAATATCCAACTGGAATAACTATTGTATCCGCTAAATATAACAATAACTTTTATGGATTCACATCCAATTCATTTAGCTCTGTTTCTCTAGAACCAACTTTGGTTTCTTTTTGTTTAAGTACAAAAGCTAATAGTTTTGATGCTTTCATAAATACAAAAAACTTTGCTATTAATATTTTAGCATCTAATCAAAAAGATTTAGCTATTCATTTTGCTTCTCCAATTGTTAATAAATTTCAAAATATTGATTTTATAGAAAATAAGTTTGGCACTCCTATCATAAATAATAGTTTAAGCTCTATAGAATGCGAAAATTATCAGCAAATAAATTGTGGCGATCATTACATTTTCATAGGGAAAGTTTTTAAAGTACAAATCAACTCTGATTTAAAAAATAAATATCCATTAATTTATTATGGAAAATCTTATACAGAATTAAAATGACTATTAAAATCGGTTTACATGGTTCTTCTGGAAAAATGGGCATCGCAATTCAAGATGCTATTGCAAGACAAAGTGATAAATTCTCATTAGCAACAAAATTCACAAGAGTTGAAAAAGATAGTCAATTACTAGAATTTTGCTCAAATTCCGATTTAATAATTGATTTTTCTGCAGCTGATGCATTACAAAATCTTCTTGAAGCAGCAATTAAGACTAATAAGAAAGTAGTTATCGGCACTACTGGATTATCGAATGATCATATTCAAGCAATTAAAAAAGCTTCTACTTCTATTGCAATATTATATGCATCAAATACTAGCATTGGAGCTAATCTTATTATAGAAATGGCTGGTAAAATTTCTAATATCTTAGAAGATTATGATGTAGAGATTATTGACATACATCATAAATATAAAAAAGATGCTCCATCTGGTACAGCTCTTGCAATTGGTCAAAACATAGCTATAAACAGAAAACAAAAATTTGAAGATATTGCAGTGTTTGATAGAATAAATAAAGGTGTTAGACGAAAAAATGATATAGGTTTTTCTTCTCTAAGAACTGGTGATATTTGTGGGAAACATAAAGTTATATTCGCAGGATCAAGCGAAGTAATTACTATAGGTTCAGAAGCTTTAACAAGAGATGTATTTGCTGATGGAGCATTATTTGCTGCCAAATGGCTAAATTCTCAAGAAAATCCAGGGCTTTACTCAATGCAAGATATACTAAAATTATAAACTTTGATAATTTTATTTTAAACTCAATAAGAATTCATGGTAATTGATTATTCATAGAGTAGTTTAATATAAGGGCATTACAAACTTTCTTTTTTCAATTTCTATATTTGAGTTAACTGAGAATTCAAAAGTTAACTCAAATAGTCTATGTTAATTAAGCCCTAATCTCCTTCTAGATCCATCTGTTGTTCACTTTCTCCAGCAACTGGAATATCTAGATTCGAATTTTCATGTGGTTTATATGAGTTAAAAATTGAGATCTCTTTTGTCACCACAGATGTAAAAAGTTCATGATATATTTCATAAACTTCTATTCCCGGCAATAGCTCTAACTTCAAAAGAAGACTTTCAATAATATCGACCAAATCATCCGATTTTTTATATTCTTCAGGTTTCCTTAGCTTATTTGTAAAAAATTCAAGGTAAGAATTTTCATCACAATGATCAAGAGATTCTCTAATAATTTTAGCATATCTAGCGAGTTTTTCAAAATCAGGTTTAGACTGGTTACTTTCCCGTTCTATGTTTTTAACCTACCACTTCTAAATTAGTTTGTGATCTAGTTCATGTTATGTGTTCTAACAGCTTCAGCTTTCGCTTGCGATCTAGTCTTCATAATGTAAAATCTCCAAAAAATAGTTAACGTAGTTCCGATATACAATGATAAATCTACTTGATCAATGCGGGGTTACTATTTTATAAACAATACAACCTAAAGTGCGCTATTTTTTCATATGAATCTAGCTCACTATAATTAAAGAATCTATAGAAAAGCAAATGAATAGATGATGAAAAAATTATTATATGGTTAAATGCAGGAATTATGATTTTTAAACAGATAAATCTCTAATTTTATTTAACACTTCCCGAGCGTGACCATCTACAGAAACTTTTGGCCAAATATAAGCTATCTTTCCTTGTGGATCGATTAAAAAAGTAGCCCTATTAACACCCATATATTTTTTGCCAAACATTGATTTCTCAACCCAAACAGCATAGTCAGAACAAGTTGTTCCCTCTATATCAGACCCAAGATTAAATTTCAGACTATATTTTTCTTTAAATTTAGCATGCGATTTTAAATTATCTCTTGAAACACCCAAAACCACGCTATTTAGTTTATGAAAATCTTGTAGCAACTCGTTAAAATCAATCGCTTCAATTGTACAACCTGGTGTATCATCTTTTGGGTAAAAATAAAGAACAACATATTTACCATTTAATTCTTTCAAACTATATTCTTTATTTTCTGATATTTTTATTAAAAAATCAGGGGCTGTATCTCCTATTTTTAAATCACTCATTTTATTTTACCAATTCATTACCAAATTAAAATACCCTTTTTTTGTTGAAGAAACAATAAAAGAAGAAGAATTATAAATTATTGGATCATTAAATTTTCCATGACCTGATCGATCTGTTTTAAATATTGGAATTTTTATCTCATCTGCAAATATTTGCAATACTTCCATTGTAGCTTTTTCATCTTGATCAAAACTACCAAAAACAATGGCTTGCAATCCTTCCAAAACCATAGCTTGCTTTAAATGATTAAGAAGCCTGTCGATTTGATATGGTTTTACATTCACATCTTCTAAAAACAAAATTTTCCCTTTAGTTTTAATATTCCATTTAGTACCCACACTTGTGGTGACCATAGTTAAATTTCCACCAGTTAAACTAGCATCAATTTTAATAATATTTTTAGCTAGTGGATTAAGAGGGATAATATCTTCGATTATTGTCTCTTGTTTCTTGTTAGTAATAAGATGAGATAGTTTTAGCATGCTTGAAACATCTTTTTCATTCAATATTAGTTCAATTAACACAGAACCATGTATTGTTTTCCATCCCCATTCTTGGGTAAAGAATATATGTAATGCAGTGATATCACTATAGCCTATAAAAATCTTTTGTTTTTTTGGTTTGGGTAATTCCATCAATTTTTCAATTAACTTCGCCGAACCATAACCACCCCTTAAACACCAGATTACTTCTATATCTTTGTTATAAATTGCATTTTTCAAGCATTCAAAACGTGTTTCATCATCAGCTGAATGAAAAGGATTGATAGAGTTAAAGCAACTAGATTGAAACTCAAGATTTAATCCACTATTTTGTAATGTAAATAAATCTTTATCAGACGCACCAGAAGCAGGCGCTACTACATTAATTTTTATGTGATTTAAAATTTTAGCTAATTCTTGCATATTCACCACAAACTCATCTTGAGAAAACAAAATAAACAATTTTATTGATTTTTATTTTCATAAAAATCATTGTCTTAGTGCTACATTCATTTTGCAACTAGTAAATCTTGCTTCAAATTAAATTTACCATCTTTATTTAAAATTGTTCTATATATTTGCACATTCTCCAAAACTCTTTGAACATAATTCCTTGTGGCTGGAAAAGGTATACTCTCAATCCAATCAATAACATCATGATAATCTTGAAATTTCCTCATATCTCCATACAGATTTAACCATTTTGTTACTCGGTGGGGACCAGCATTATAAGCAGCAATAGCAAGAACATAGGAATTTTTATATTTTTTAAGCATCTGCGCTAAATAATTACTACCTAAAGTAAGATTATAATGGGGGTCTTGCGTTAAACTTTTTAAACAACATTTTACAGCAAGTTTTTTAGCAACATCACAGGCTGTTGGCTCCATAAGTTGCATTAGACCCATTCCTTTATCTGGTGCTATTACAGAATGTTCAAAACTAGATTCTTGTCTAACAATACTATAAACAAGAGGCTTTTCTACGGGTAAATGATTTATTTTATATGGATCTGGATATGAATATTGCTCTATAAAAACATGTTTTTGTAGAGCTCTTCTGGATAACCATACTTTGTGATGAGTTTTAGAAACATTAGTTGCAAAAACAGTATCTAAGACATCATCTTCTTCTGCTGTATCAACTACACTTTCTAAATATATTTTAACAAGACAAGTACCAGCTGCATATTTATTTACTAAATCCACAGCTTTTAAATTGTCACTATTTTTTATCAAAACTCCATTTTCGCTACGACTATCGGATATCTTACTTGGTAAATTTAATTTTGTTTTACCAATTTCCATTGCAGCAACTTGTCCGTAAAATGTATAACCAAAACGATTAGCTGTTTGCGCATATAATTTCTTTGCTTCTTCTTTTTTTCCACTTTTTGCATAAGCTCTACCTAGCCAATATAAACCTCTGGATACGCTAATAGGGGTTTTTACTACTTGATTAAATTTTTTAAAATGCTCTATGGCAAGATCTGGCTTATTTAAAAAACGAAGAGCAAGCCAACCAGATAAAAATTCAACATCACTAACGTTAGAATCTGACGTAGCAAAATTATTACTTACAACAGAATAAGCATCTTTAAACTTTTTATTTTCAATATATTCTCTGGCTAAATAAATTTGAATTTTTACAAAATCATTTTCATGAAATTGATAATTTTTCACAGAGTTTATTAAATCCACTATTTCACTAGCTTTTGGTTGCTCATTCTTTATTCCATTAATATAATGGTAAACTAATCCAGAGGTGTAATATTCTTTTTGAACATTTTTAAATAATTTTTGTGCATCTTTATTATTAGTAGTAAAGGCTATTTGAGCCTCAAAAGCCTTGCTATAACCACCATCAACCAAATGAAATATGCTTTTAGCTAATGTGTTAGAACCTTTCCAAATTAAATTATCTATCCTTTTTATAATATCATCCTTGCTTAGGAATTTTTTAAATTTCTTGTAAAAATCAATTTGTTCATCTTTATTAAAAACACCGTATACCCAACCATCTTTTATTATTGGAGTTAATTTACTTGTATCAGTCAAAATTTGTGATGCAGCTAAAGCATAGTATTTATAACCATAACCAGTAATAGGTTCATTTTTACTAAACCAGTGATAAATTTCAGTTTTATCAGTACAATCATCTATAAACCCTTCTGCTCTGATTTTTAACGAAGCATTTTGCGGCCATTTTGGATTTTGTTTTAAAAAATTTATTATCTTTTTAAAATCAGTATTTTTGTAATTTGTATCTAAAAATTCTTGTGATAAAACTATCTTATATAATACTTTGTCATTGATTTTTTTAGCTAAATATTCAGCTTCTTTCCAATTTTTAGTTTGGATATATTCAAAAACTTGTTTATATAATTTATCATCAGAAGAATCTTTTTTATCTGCTAAAACATCTATACACAAAGAGAAGCTTGTGAAAATTGTTATAATAATTGACAGCTTATTTATTATTCTCATAATGTTTTTAAACAAAAATTTAATATTATTTTATAGTTATGAATAGAGCTTTTATTTTTCCTGGTCAGGGATCACAAATTGTTGGAATGGCAAAAGATTTTTACGATAATTTTGATGAAGCAAAATCTACTTTTAAAATTGTTGACGAAGTTTTAAATTATAAACTTAGCGACATAATCTTTAATGGCACAAACGAAGAATTAACCCTTACAGCAAACACGCAACCAGCCTTAATGGCCGTTTCTATTGCAATACTAAAAGTCATTATAAAACAATCTAAAAAAAATACAAATGAACTTTCATCGTTTGTAGCTGGTCATTCATTAGGCGAGTATAGTGCGCTATGTGCAGCTGAAGCTCTATCTTTAGAAGATACAACAAAATTACTTCATATAAGGGGAGTTTCTATGCAAAAAGCTGTTCAAAATGGGCAAGGAGCAATGGCTGCATGTATAGGAATAAAGCATAAAGATCTACAAGAATTATTAGATTTTTCTAGTGTAAAAGGAGTCTGTCAAATTGCTAATGATAATGTAGAAGGGCAAATTGTTATTAGCGGACATAATGAAAATATTGACTATATAATATCAGTATTAAAAGACAATGGTTATAAAGCTATAAAATTAAAAGTTAGCGCTCCTTTTCATTCAGAGCTTATGAAACCAGCTGAAGAACCAATGTTAAAGATATTGGCTCAAACAAATATTAAACCACCTATAGTACCATTAATTGCAAATGTTACAGCAACACAGACAACTTCTCCAGATATAATTCGAACCAATTTAGTATCACAAATTTGTGGCACAGTTCGTTGGCGGGAAACTATGGATGAGTTAAATCGTCTTGGGGTTAAAGAATTAGTAGAAATAGGTTCTGGTAAAATATTATCAGGTCTTGCAAAAAAAACATCTCATAATTTTAAATTAACAAATATCTCAAATATTACAGAAATGGAGTTATTTTTAAGTGAAATTTGATTTTTCTAGTATTTCACTTTTATTTGAAAATACATTAAATTATATTTTTCCCTTTAGATGCTCTACATGCAGTAATTTTACAAACATTAGTGACAGTATCTGTGGTTCTTGTTGGTCAAAATTTACCTTTATAGCTAAACCTTATTGTATTATTTGTTGTAAGAAATTTGAAGTCAATTTTACTGAAATCAATATTTGTGGTAAATGCTTAACTACAAAGCCTAAAGTTGATATGATTAGAACATTATTAGAATTTTCTCCAGAAACAAAAAAATTGGTTCACAATTTTAAATATAATGACAAAACAAGTTTAGCAAAATTATTTGCTAAACTTGTTAGAAACAGATTTTTAGAAGATTTAGAAGATGTTGATATCATAGCTCCAGTCCCTATGCATAAATTTAAACGTATTTTTCGCAATTACAACCCTCCTCAGATATTAGCGCATGAATTATCTAAAAAATTACATAAGCCTTTTATTCCTAATCTATTAATAAAAAAAAGAATGACAAAAAATCAAGTTGGGTTAAATAAAAAACAAAGAGCTAAAAATTTACTCGGTAGTTTTCAATTTAATAAACATTTTAACATTCAAAACAAAGTTATCCTATTAGTTGATGATGTTTTAACAACAGGAGCAACAAGCACTGAGTGTGCTAAAGTCTTGAAAAAAGCAAATGTCAGCAAGGTAAAACTTGTGACAATCGCCAAAGTATAATGTTTTTCGTAAAAAAGCATGTAATAATTTGATAAGCTATGCTTATTCAAAATAGTCTATTTTTTTCTTAAAAAAGATGGCACATCCTGAATTTGAGAATTATTCTTCGAAAGAGTAGGCATTACATTATCCTTTCTATCATCATGAATATTACTATTGTGAATCTCAACAGATCTTTGCATCTCATTAGATTCGGCTGTTTTTAACGAATTCCACATACGTTTTAATAAAGACGGTTTTTTTGGTAAGCTCGATAATTCCGCATAAACAGGAGAAATACTAGCTGTGGGTGATTTAAGATTCTCCTTAGATTCTAAATCTATTTGAGCTGACAATTTTGTTATTTTATCTTGTAAATCAGCTTCACTATTAAACATATTCTCATTTTTTTCCTCATCATGACCTTGATATACTGGAATTTCTTCTATTTCTGCAGAAAACTCTTCGTTACATAAAATATTTTCTTCATTTTTTTCTTCCTTGATAGAAAAATCATGACGCTCATTACGAGCAATATTAACCGACTCTGAATCTATACCAGTTGCAACAACAGAAACTCTTATAATACCTTGCAAATCAGGATTAAAAGTGGATCCAAAAATAATATTAGCATCGCTATCTCCAACCTCTTCCCTAATCCTATTTGCTGCACTATCAACCTCGTATAAAGTCATATCTTTACCACCGGTGATGTTTATTAACACACCTTTAGCACCAGACATTGAAGTATGATCGAGCAATGGATTAGCAATAGCAGATTCTGCTGCTTTTATGGATCTTTCTTCCCCAGAAGCCTCTCCCGTTCCCATCATCGCTTTACCCATTTCACTCATTACAGTTTTAATGTCAGCAAAATCAAGATTAATAAGACCAGGCATAATAATTAGATCGGTAACACTCCTAACACCAGAATGAAGAACTTCATCAGCCATTTTAAAGGCATCTGTAAAAGTGGTGTTTTCATTAGCAATACGGAATAAATTTTGGTTCGGAATAACAATTAAAGTATCCACATATTGCTGTAATTCTGTTAATCCACTTTCAGCAATTTTCATTCTTCTAGCACCTTCAAATAAAAAAGGCTTTGTTACAACACCAACTGTTAAAATACCAAGCTCTTTTGCTATTCTTGCAATTTCAGGCGATGCCCCTGTTCCAGTTCCACCACCCATGCCAGCAGTAATAAAAACCATATTACTACCTTCTAGATAAGATCTAATCTCATTTTCAGATTCAATCGCAGACTGTTTTCCTACATCTGGCGAAGCACCAGCTCCAAGACCCTTTGTTGAAGAAGCGCCTAGTTGAAGTTTATTAACACATTCTGAGTGACTTAATGCCTGAGCATCTGTATTTGCCACAACAAAGTTAGCTCCCTGCAAATTAGACCTAATCATATTATTTACAGCATTTCCACCAGCTCCTCCAACACCAAAAACTGTGATAATTGGTTTTAAAATAACATTTTCAGGTGCCTTGAACTCTAGAGCCATATTTTGAATCCTAATTTCATATTGGTTGTTAGAAAAAACATATTTTTATTTATAAACTTTTCTTAAATATTTTCTTAGTCAATTAAGAATAAACTTAAAACTAGGTATAATTAGTTAATTAATATATAATATATGAGATTTAATAACGTATCAATGCCAAATAATCTTTTTTATAAAAAAGATTATTTTAATAGTTTTAAATCCGATATCAGCAAGTTGTAGTAAAAAACTAGACAAATAAATACTCTATCGATACTATAATAAGCTAGTTAGAGCATCGATAAAACAAAATATTATTATATGAAAAATTTTTCTATATTTGGTCAAAAATTTGAAATCATCACTTTTTTTATCGTTTCACTATGTGTGCTAATCCTAATTTCCCTTGGTAATTGGCAATTACAACGCCTCAGAGAAAAGGAAATTTTTATTACAACCATTGAAGAAAATATTAAAAACACTCCAATCAAAATCACAAAAGCAGAGATTAAAATTGGTTTTTATTCGAAAATAGAGTTAACGGGACATTTTTTGGATAATCAAAACATCTTTTTGTATGGTAGGAGGTCAGCTTACCCAGAAAAAGATGGTTATTATTTTTTGTCTCCATTTAAAGATAATTTAGGAGATATTTATTTAGTATCAAGAGCTTGGTTACCACAAAGTGCCAAAAAAAATGCCAGTTCTTTTTTATCAAACAAAGAAGAAACAATAATTGCCTTTGTCATGAAAGGAGAAGAAAAGAGATTTTTTATACCAAATAATGATATTAAGAATAATATATGGTTTACACTTGATTTAGAAGAGGCAAGACAAAAATTAGGAATTACTAAAAATGATTTCTATCTCATGCAAATAGGAAGCTTAAGTCTTCCAGAAGGAGCTATAGCACTTACTTCTACTTACTTAAATGTTATAAGAAATGATCACTTAGAATATGCAATTACCTGGTATAGTCTTGCAGCTCTTTTATGTATTATTTATTTCATATATAATAAAAATTACCAAGTTCCTAATATGCAAATATAGCTAAGTAAAAACGGTATTAAATTAAAAAAATTAACCATTTATTTAGATTTACACTTGAAATAAAATAAAATAAACATATAGTGATTTTTTATTTTTTATACTTGGCAATGAGTCGTATATGTTAATAGTTTTTATATCTTTATACATGTTGTTTTCAATTGCGATTGGATTATATTCTAGTATAGGAGTAAAAAATTCTACTGATTATATTCTAGCTGGTAGATCCATACCACTTTACATGACTATTACCACAGTTTTTGCCACTTGGTTTGGCTCGGAATCTGTTGTTGGCATTCCTCCAGTTTTTATTAATGATGGTCTACGAGGTATAATAGCTGAGCCTATTGGCACAGGCTGTTGCTTGATAATAGTAGGAATTTTCTACGCTGCAAGACTTTACCGTATGAAACTCGTGACTATTGGTGATTTTTATAGACAAAGATATAGTAGATTAGTTGAGCTGTTAGTATCTTTAACAATATGTATAAGTTACTTGGGTTGGATGTCTGCTCAAATAGTAGCTCTTGGATTGGTAATAAAACTTGTATTTAGCGATACTATATCTTTTGAACTTGCTATGTTTATTGGTCTTTCAATAGTAATGATTTATACTATTTATGGAGGGATGAAATCTTTGGTAGTGATGGATTTTATTCAAATGATATCAATCGTAATTGGTTTGATTTCTGTCGCAATTTTGGTAGCAAATCGTTTTGATGGGGGAGCTACTGCAATTATAACAACTGCTGCCGTAAATAATAAGTTTGATTTTTGGCCAGAAACAAATTTTCATGATACTCTTAAGTTTATTGCCAGTTTTTTGACTTTAGCTTTAGGATCCGTTCCGCAGCAAGATGTTTTTCAGAGGATTATGGCTGCTAAAAACGAAAGAACGGCAGTTCTTGGAACAACAATTGGCGGTCTTTTTTATATAATATTTTGCTTTGTACCAATTTTTATTACATACGGAATTTCATTAATGTCACCAGGTCTTTTTGAAAAAACTTTAGAAGCTGGAGGGGATCAGCAAAGAATTCTTATAGATTATATCTTCAATGAAACACCTATTTTTTTACAAGTACTATTCTTTGGAGCGCTACTTTCAGCTATAATGTCTACAGCATCTGGTACTTTACTTGCTCCTTCAGCTTTGTTTGCAGAAAACATCCTTAAAGAATCTTTAAAACTTACAGATAGAGGTATAGTATTAACATCAAGAATTTGTGTATTTGTTTTTGGTTTCTTAGTATATTTTTATTCTTATTTAAATGTGATTGCTGGTGTCTCTATATTAGAGATAATTAAAGGAGCCTATTTAGTGACATTATGTGGTGCATTTGTACCTTTGACTTTTGGGATTTATTGGAGTGGGGCAAATAATCAAGGTGCAATAACCTCTATAATTTGTGGCGTAGGAACTTGGTCAATATTAACCATTATAGAATGGGATTATATCCCTCCACAACTTCTTGGCTTGACTATGTCAACTCTTGGTATGATAGTTGGTAGTTTGTTTTCTAGATATTGGAAGAAAGTAAAAACAACTATTGCCTAATAATTTTTTAGCTCATTAGATAGTAAAAAATTATTATTGTTCAAAAAGTTTAGAACTGCATCATCCATAATAAAATCCATCAAAAATAATCTGGTAAAATCTGTTAAAACAGCTAGAATATAGCTAATAATAAAGAGCATAATAAAAAACAAATGACTAGTATTTCCCCAAAAGTTGACATTGCTTTCAAGAAAATCTTCGGAGTGGAAGAGAATAAGGATTTGCTAATTTCGCTGATAAACTCAATTGTTAGTGAGGAAGATCAGGTTAAAGATGTTACTCTGCTTAATCCATATAATCCAAAAAACTTTAAAAAAGATAAATTATCGATATTGGATGTTAAGGCCGAAGGGTTGGACGGCAAAAGATTTAATATTGAAATACAAATTAGCGACGAAGCAGATTACGACAAAAGAGCATTATATTACTGGGCGA
>Ga0222713_10001625_pt1 | contig 24936 bp, 42 predicted proteins | sample C33_649DmetaG_FD_165061 | JGI IMG/M metagenome (GOLD analysis project Ga0222713, IMG submission 165061) | Estuarine water microbial communities from San Francisco Bay, California, United States - C33_649D | ecosystem: Environmental > Aquatic > Marine > Unclassified | place: USA: California... | reverse complement strand
ATTTGGATGCGGGTGGGTTTTAATATTCTAAATACTATTATAATCAAATAGTCATAAGAAGATGCCTGCACCAGTACTTCAGTTTAAGAGAGGTAATGCAGGAGTAGCAGGAACAGTACCTGCACTCCGTCCAGGTGAACCAGCAATTTCATTAAACAACTTTGATTTCTTTATTGGTATTGATACTTCTGTCGCAAATAATAAATTCTTCGGTTCCCATCGCTACTGGGGAAGAGAAGATGGAACTAACTCACTAAGACTAAAGTTAGTTGATAAAGATGGGAGCAATTACGTTGCGATTAAAGCACCTAATACTCTTGCAGGTACTGTAACTTATGTTCTTCCAGGAACTCAAGGTGGTGCAGATACTGTACTCAAGAATGATGGAAGTGGAAATTTATCTTGGGGAACTGGAATTGATTTTGCAGGAATTAATACTTTTACAAATTCCACAGATAATACTTTAGGAAATCCAGACACTGGTGCAGTTCAGATTGATGGTGGATTGGGTGTCAATAAAAATGTAACAGTTGGTGCTGGACTTTCTGTTGCAGGAGAATCATACTTTATTGGAACTGCTACCTTCTACGGTGGACAAATTAATCTTGGCGATAGTGATGGAGATAATATTAGTGTTGCTGGTGAGTTTGTATCTAATCTTGTTCCAAATGCAACCAATACTTACGATCTAGGTCTCACCGGAAAGAGATGGAGAAATGGATTTTATAGTGGTAATTTAGATGTTGTTGGCAATCTAATTGTAGATGGAACTGCCACGATTGGTGGTGGTACTACAGTTATTTTGTATGGTCAAGATGTTTATATCAAAAACAAAGATATTATTCTCGGATATACTACGAGTATAACTGGCGATGATGCTTCAACTGATGATACTGCAAATCACGCAGGTGTTGCAATTGCATCTACTGTTGGAAGCCCATTAGTTTCATTCTCTGCTTCTGGAATTAATACACTTCCAGATACTTATAAGCAAATGATGTGGTTCCACTCTGGAACTCTTGGATTTGGTACTGATGCATTTGGTTTCAACTATGGCGTTGCAATCGGAACCACGCAAATGGCAGATGGTGTTCGTCTTGCTGTTGGAACTGGCATCACAATGTCTGACAATTCTGTCTCAGCAACGAATGGATACTTCACAAATATTTCTGCATCTACCATTACGGGTTCTCTTGTTGGTACAATATCAACAGCAACTGCTCTTCAGAATGCACAAAACTTTAGTATAACTGGTGACTTTATAACTGCTCCAACTGTATCATTTAATGGAACCTCTCCTGTTGCCCTTGCTGCAACAATTACAGCAAACTCGATTGTTCTTGGAACTTATACTTCTGGAGATTATGTTGCATCCATTACTTCTGGAAATGGATTAACTGGAGGAGCATCCGGAGAGGGATCTACTCCAACTCTTACTGTTGGTGCCGGAGAAGGTATTACTGTTAATGTAGATGATGTTGCATTAAAAAATGGAACAAATCTATCGGATAATAAAGTACTTAAGTGGGATAATTCTAACGGACAACTTACAAACACCATTATCACTGAAAACGGAACATCCGTAACTATTGGAACTGGTGTTGGTATTACTCAGTTTTCATCATCAGTATCTACAGGAACTTCAACATCTTCTGTTCCTACTTCATCTGCTGTTATTGATTATGTTGGATCTCAAGTTGCGGCAGTTGATCTCACCACATCTTTAGCAGGTGATACTGGATCTGGTTCAGTTAGTACTTCACAAACACTTACTGTAAGTGGAACTGCAAATGAAGTTGAAACTTCAGTATCAGGTCAAACTATCACTATTGGTCTTCCCGATGCAGTCGTTGTTGGAACTTCTTTAAGTGCTCCAACTTTAAGAACTGGTACAATTCAATCATCAAACACTGGTGCTACTGCAATTACCATTACTGCAAATGATGTTACGATTGCTGATGATCTGACAGTTCAAGGTAACCTCTATGTTAATGGTAATACTACTCAGGTTAATACCACTGCAATCACTGTAGAAGATCGTACAATTGAACTTGGTGTTGTTGATGGTTCTGCTCCTTCCACTACGACTACATGGGATCTTGGTGTTCTCTTCAACTATTATGATGGTTCCGCGAAGAAATCAGCAGTTGTATGGGAACATGGTGATGGAAGATTTAAGTTAGCAAGTGTTCTTTCTGCTGATAGTAACGGAACAAATAATACTACACCACAACTGACGGTAACAACCTTTGCACCAATTGAAGTTTCTGAACTTTGGATTAACAACTCATGTACTGGTGGTGCATCACAAGTCATTGCTTGTTCAGGTGCTGAGTTAGTTCTTCAAAATATTACTGTGGACGCGGGAACTTTTTGATAACTAACTTATAAGTTCTAAATAGAGGAGTTTTATACTCCTCTTTTTTTATGTCTGAAGATGATCTGAAAGCAGTTCTTGCAAAATATCAACAAAAAGCATTTGAATTATATAATTCTAATATTGTATTAGAAACTCAAGTGGAAAAATTAAATGCAACTGTAAGTGCTTTAAGTGCTGAACTTGAAAAGTTACGAAAACCAAAAAGAGGTGTAAAGGTGGAAGAAGACTTCCAATAAATAATAAAAACTCTTATATAAGAGTTTCTACGGTTCCTACCATCGATGAGGTTGAATGAATACCAATCCGATCATTCGTGTAAAAAGATCTCTTGTTCAAGGAAAAGTACCAACTGTTGATCAGTTGGGTCTTGGAGAGATAGCTATTAACCATTATGATGCAAAGGTATTCATTCGTCAAGATACTCTAGGTGTAGGAATTGGAACTACTGTAGTACAGATTGGTGTTCAAGGAGTTCAAGGAACTCAAGGTTTAAGTAATCAGGGTGTTCAAGGTTCTGTAGGAATTCAAGGTGATACAGGATCTCAAGGATCTACAGGTGCTCAGGGAACATCTGGAATTCAAGGTGATGTAGGATCTCAAGGATCAACAGGTGCTCAAGGAACATTAGGAGCACAAGGTTCTTCTGGGGCACAAGGTAATGTAGGTTCTCAAGGTACTTCAGGATCTCAAGGATCTACAGGTGCTCAGGGAACATCAGGTATTCAAGGTGATACAGGATCTCAAGGATCTACAGGTGCTCAGGGAATATCTGGAATTCAAGGTGATACAGGATCTCAAGGATCTACAGGTGCTCAGGGAATATCTGGAATTCAAGGTGATGTAGGATCTCAAGGATCAACAGGTGCTCAAGGAACATCAGGTATTCAAGGTGATACAGGATCTCAAGGATCTACAGGTGCTCAGGGAACATCTGGAATTCAAGGTGATGTAGGATCTCAAGGATCTACAGGTGCTCAGGGAACATCAGGTATTCAAGGTGATGTAGGATCTCAAGGTATTCAAGGTACAACAGGTCCAGTAGCTGGTTCAGCAAATCAAGTTGTTTATAAAGATGGTTCCAATAACCCAACAGGTTCTGGTAATTTAACTTTTGATGGCATTAATCTTTATGTTGGTGGTAATATAACAATCGGCGGAACAACTGCTCTTATTGCTGCTACAAGATTAGAAGTTGGAGATAAAGATATTGTTGTTGGTATTGCTACTACTACTGGTGGTATTGTTATTTCTAATGACACAACTGCAAATCATGGTGGCATTGCAGTTGCTTCTACGGTAGGAACTCCACTAATTGATATTAATGCTGGTGTTGGTACTGATGATTTACCATCCACATATAAACAACTTATGTGGATTAAAGCAGGTACTTTTGCTGGGCTGAATACTGATGCATGGATATCTAACTATGCAGTTGGTGTTGGTACTTTCGACCTTGCTAATGGTGTAAGGTTCGCTGCAGGTGGTCTGAGAGTTACTGATAGTACTATTACTTCTCCACAGTTAAATGTTTCTGGTGTTTCTACTTTTGGTGGATTAGTAGAACTTGATAGTTCCTTAAGAGACTTCTATGGAAATGTAGGTGTCGCAGGTTCTGTTCTTATCTCTACTGGTGCTGGAGTATCTTGGACTACTCCATTTGCAGCAGGATTGCAAGGTGCTCAGGGAACTACTGGTTCAAGTGGTTCTCAGGGAACATCAGGTGCTCAGGGAACATCTGGAATTCAAGGTAATGTAGGATCTCAAGGAACTTCAGGAGCACAAGGTTCCACAGGTGCTCAGGGAACATCGGGTATTCAAGGTGATATAGGATCTCAAGGATCTATAGGAGCACAAGGAACATCGGGTATTCAAGGTGATATAGGATCTCAAGGATCTATAGGAGCACAAGGAACATCTGGAATTCAAGGTGATGTAGGATCTCAAGGTACTTCGGGAGCACAAGGTTCCACAGGTGCTCAGGGAACATCAGGTTCTCAAGGTACTTCAGGAGCACAAGGATCTACAGGTGCTCAGGGAACATCTGGAATTCAAGGTAATGTAGGATCTCAAGGAACTTCAGGAGCACAAGGTTCCACAGGTGCTCAGGGAACATCTGGAATTCAAGGTTCTTCTGGAGCACAAGGTAATGTAGGCTCTCAGGGATCACAAGGAACCCAAGGAACTCAGGGAACAATAGGATCTACTGGCAATACTGGAGGTGTTCCTTATGTCTTCAGTACAACTATTACTGATAGTGATCCAGGAAATGGAACAATTCAATATAATAGTGGGACAATTGGTTCAGTCAGTTTCATTTATATTGACAATAATGACGCAAATTCTGATGCACAAACAACTTGGTATGATACTTGGGATGATAGTACTAATCCAAATCAAAAAGGATATTTAATTATTCAAGGATCTGCATCAGGAAGTACAACAGTTAATGTATGGAGTATTACTGGTGCTGTTACAGTTGCTTCTGGTTATTACAAAATTCCAGTAGCACATATATCTGGTTCTTTACCTACTAATGGTGCTACTCTTGCAGTTCAATTCTCTAGAACTGGAAATCAAGGTTCTCAAGGTGTATCAGGCACTCAAGGTGTTCAGGGTGCTTCAGTGCAAGGGATATCAGGTGCTCAAGGATCTCAAGGGACATTTGGGCCAGTTGCAGGAAGTAATACTCAGGTTATTTTTAATAACAATAGCGTTTCTGCAGGCGCAACTAACTTTGTTTATGATGCAACAAACCAAAGAGTTGGTATAGGAACCACAATCCCACTTCAAAACCTTCACGTTCTTGGAAATTTTCTGGTTGCTGCAGGTTCTTCAACTGGACAGCATATTACTCAAAAAGCATATGAGTTAAATTCAGGCACTCTTTCTTGGGAAGGTTCTGCTGGTCAGTTATTCAGTATTACAAATAATCTTACATCGGGTTCTATATTCTCTGTTAATGACATTTCAGGTATTCCAAGTATTGATGTAAATGCAAATGGAACAATTTTACTTGGTCCTTATGGTGGCAATATTGGAGTTGGAACCACGAGTCCGGTATCAAAACTACACGTAATTGGTACAATAACCTGTAATGATTTAAACTCAACTTCAGATTTCAACCTTAAAGATAATATTAGAACATTTGAGAATGCAATAGATATAATTCAAGAAATTCGTGGCGTGAAGTTTAAATGGAAAGAAAATCAAAAACCATCAGTTGGTGTTGTCGCACAAGAAGTTGAAAAAGTTCTTCCCGAACTTGTTACAGATACTAATCCTAAAACTGTTAATTATAATGGACTAATTGGTGTTATGATTGAAGCAATAAAAGAACAGCAAGATCAAATAAATATCCTCAAACAACAAATTGAAGAAATTAAGAATGGAGGAAATTTGAAGTAAATGGCAGTTTCTTATAATCCTGGAGTAGTCACTAGTGGTCTTGTATTAGCACTTGATGCAGGAAATCCAAAGAGTTATCCTGGAAGTGGTAGTACTTGGACTGATTTGAGTGGTAATGGTTATAATTTTACAGTAAATTCTTCTGCATACTCTATTTCTGGTGGAATTCCTCATATGAATTTTGAGGGGTCTTTTGGTTCAGCAAAAAGGGTAGTGGGTGGTTCTTTAACAAATATTCCTAATTTTTCAAACGGTACAATAATGTGCTTTAGTACTATTTTAAATAGTACTACAGATTGGAGAACTTTAGTAAGAGGTTCTTCCAATGACCACCAAGTTATTGTACAAGTGGGTACAGATAATTTAGGTATGTATAATAATGAACCCGTTGAAGGATTTGTTGATTCTACTTTTGATATAACTTCATTACCAAATCCATACACACAATTTAACTGTCTAACTTTTAGATTATCACAATCTTCACCATACTATCAGTTTCAATATAATAACGACTCTACAATATATTCAATCACAAACGCAAATGCTACTTTTAATAATGGATTCTGTGTGATAGGTGCATATCATAATTTTGTAACAGGAACTACATCGGGCGATAGTTCTCAGTATTGGGGAAAAATCTCCACATTTTTCTATTACAACCGACATCTTACTTCGTCAGAAATTTCACAAAACTTCAATGCATTAAGAGGGAGATTTAATATTTAACTCATCTACTATTAATACTAAATACTAAAAAAGTATCAATTAATCATGGCGAGAAAGGCAATACTGGAATCTGGATATACATTTACACCTTCAACAAGGACGGTTGTTATTCCTCGCGTTATCCAGAGAGAAAGGTTAGTATTAATTACTAATGTCACCACAAACCAAGTAATTTATAACTTTTCAGATACAAATCTAAGAGCAACATCATATACAGTATCAGGAACTCCGAATTCCAATCTTACTACAATTGTATTAAATTATAATACTACTTCTATGAGTAGTACTGATAAATTACAAATTGTCGTTGATGAGTATGATGAAAAATTTACTCCTTCAGAAGCTTATGTAGATCCCGTAAATAAATTAAGAATTTCTCAACCCCAGGCACTAATTGATACTGACTTTGAATATGGATCTCAAATTTCAAAGTGGGAAAATTTAGGATTAGTCAACAATAGACCATTTGCATTCTCATCCGCAACTCCGATTGCGAATGTTTCATCAATTACGATGAACACAAATTCCAGAACGGTAACTGTAGTTCTTTCTACAGGAACTGCTCCCGCAAATGGAACTTCTATTACAGTTCAAGATACACTATTAGGAGTTGCTAACGGAAACTTTATTATTGAAACTGGTGGTGGAACAAATACTTTTACGTATACTGCAAGAACTGCCAATACAACTACATTAACTGCAATATTTGATTCCAATAAAACATTAATTTATCAAGGTACAATCTATTCTAGTGCTGCTATTGGAGGAACTCCAACATTTGGGTGGACATCAGGAACAGCACTCCCAATTACAACCACAGTTCCTCACGGATTAGCAATCGGAAATAGAGTTGCTGTCGTTGGGACTAACCAAACAAATGCCAATGGAACTTGGACTGTAGCAACAATAAACAGTGCTACTCAGTTTACTGTTTACGTAACAACTGCTCCCGGTGCAAATCCAAGTGGTGGCAATATCTATGTGCAACCATCAGGTCAAGTTTTACACAGACCTTTTGATGGTGGTGTAATTTTCTCTGCAAATTCATCTGGAAATTTTGAGTCAATTATTAGACAAACAAGAAGATACTTTAGATATCAATCAGGTAAAGGTATTCAAATTAGTTCTGGTACAATTTTGAGACCTTCTTTCCAGATAGATTCTTTAACTTCTTCGGGAACAACTGTTACAGTTCAGACAAAAGAACAGCACAATATTTTACCCGGAACTACAGTCGTTGTTTCTGGAGCAAATGAAACTGCATATAATGGAACATTTAATGTAACCAATGTAACTGGTTTTAATACATTTCAATATACCGCATTATCTACTCCCTCTGCGTCACCCGCATCTGGAAGTTATTATGTAAATGTCAATTCCTGGTATGGTGCATCTAATCGCTTAGGTGCTTTTGATTCTCAAAACGGTCTCTTTTTTGAATTTGATGGACAAACTTTATACGCTGTTCGTAGGTCATCAACTTTCCAGTTGTCGGGTAGAGTAAGTGTTAATCAAAACGACAATACAGTAACACAAACTAACTCATCATTTCCTACATATTTTTCCAAGCAGTTAAATGTTGGCGACTTTGTTGTAATTCGTGGAGTTTCGTATCGCATTATTGATATTTCAAGTGACACGAGTATGACAATTTCGCCATCCTACAGAGGTGCAAGTGTCACTAATGCAACTATGTCAAAAACTGTAGATACTAGAGTTGCACAGTCATCTTGGAATATTGACAAATGTGATGGAACTGGACCTTCCGGATATAATCTTGATTTAAATAGAATGCAAATGTTCTATATTGATTATTCTTGGTATGGTGCTGGATTTATTCGATGGGGAGTTCGTGGTCCAGATGGAAATGTAATTTATTGTCATAAATTAGCAAATAATAATGTTAATACTGAAGCATATATGAGATCTGGTAACCTCCCAGGTCGTTATGAGTCTCAAACAATTCCACCAACAACTTTTGTCACATCAACTCTTTCCAACGTTGCTACAAGTTTGAGTGTTTCTTCTACAACTGGATTTCCACCTTCAGGAACCATTGTAGTAAGAAATTCTTCAACTTACGAATATATGAATTATAGTGGAACCACATCTAATACATTTACCGGATTGACTAGAGCAGGTTCTGGAGCAACTGTGAGTGTAACTTATACATCGGGTTCTAATGTTGGTAGTGCAACCACAACAAATCTCCAGGTTGGAATGCGAGTCATTTCAACTGCAGTTCCTACCGGAACTTTTATTACTTCAATCGGAACTGGAACAATTACACTATCAAATGCTGCTCTAACCGGCGGAGCGGTATCATCAATTATTCCCCCAATGGGAGTTTCATCTGCACAGACTTTTACATATACTGGAGTAGACCCTATTGCGGTGGAACTTGCATATCCAACATATTCTCCAACGATTTCGCACTGGGGAACTTCGGTAATTATGGATGGTAGATTTGATGATGACAAATCTCTTGTTTTCACTTATGGGCAAACTACTTCAACAGCAATTTCATCTGGCACAGCGAGAGCACTATTTTCCATTAGACTTGGACCATCCGTTGATAATGGAAGAATTGGAGTTTTTGGTGCAAGAGAATTAATCAATAGAATGCAATTAACACTTAGGGCACTTGATATTACAGCAATTCCAGCATCAGGAAATGCCAACCTTCTAGTAACTGCAATATTAAATGGAGTTCCATCATCAACAACCGCTTGGACTGATGCAGTTGGAGGATCTACTACAGTTGTAAATTCATCTTTAGCACAAATTGCCAACTATGCTGGTGGGTCTACTACAGTTTCTGGAGGAGAGACAACAGCAGGATTTTTCGTAGGTTCAGGTGCTGCTTCAATTGATTTGACCCAAGTTAGAGATCTCGGAAATTCTATACTTGGAGGTGGTGGCGCAAACTCAAATTCACAAATTTATCCAGATGGTCCAGATACTTTGACAATTGTAGTTCAAAATCTTGCTGCACAATCTTGTAATGTGTTGGGTAGACTTTCTTGGACTGAAGCACAGGCATAACAATTCATTTAGAGGAAACATAAAATGGCTTTATTCCACTCACCATCTATTGTCACCAATGGAATGGTGTTGTGCATAGATGCTGCAAATATAAAAAGTTATGTTGGATCAGGTGTTACTTGGAGTGATATAAGTGGAAAATTAAATACTGTATCTATTGATGCAAAAGATACAGTATATAATGTATATGATTTGCAAGTTGGTGATTATGTCTTACCAAATTTTGTACCATCAAATTATTCCACATATAGTTCTTCAAATTCGGGAATCATATCTTTTGATGGAATTAATGGTTATGTTGATTTTCTTGCCTCAAATTTAGGCACAACAACTACGGTTGAAATGTGGGCAAGATTAGGAAGTAATTATCAAGAAAAATTTCTTTTTGGATGGTTATATTATGGTGTTTGGTGTCAAGGTGGAAATTTTGGATACAACACAGGAAATTCTGATATATGCGGAATATCTTCAACAACTGTTGATAGTTTGGGACTAGTTGGTAACTGGAAACATTATGTATTTGAAATGCGTAGTGATGTGTCTTACGCAAATAATAAAATTTATGTGAATGGAGTGTTGCAAACATTATCTTATCAAAACGGAACTGAAAGTTCAGTAAATAGAACATTTAATAGTGGAAATGGAAGACTTTGTGCTCGTAGAGGTAGTATAAGTTATCCAATGCCTTTAGACTGTTCTTCTTTAAAAGTTTATAATAGATCATTAAGCACTGATGAGATTTTGCAAAATTTCAATGTATTGAGAGGGAGGTTTGGAATCTAATGGGAGTATTTTCAGGTCCAGATGTATCCGAGTCTGGTTTAGTTCTTGCATTAGATGTAGGAAATACGAAGAGTTTTGATAGTAGAGAAAATTTGGTTTCTTATTCAACATATAATGCATCAACTTGGTCCAATATTTTTCCAGCAAATGCAACATTAACGACTGGTATTGATGCTCCAGATGCAAGTAGTACTGCAATAAGATTAACTTGTTCTGCAACTGGAAGTAGTCTTCTTAGAATAAATTTTCCCACATTTACGCCAAATGGAACAGATAGTTATACTACAAGTTTTTATGTGAGGTTAATAAGTGGAAATACATCAACTAGTAATCAATTAACAACAGATTTAGCAGATGGAAATCCTTCCGGAAATTACTTACCAAATTTAATTACTAATCAGTGGGTTAGAGTATCCTTTACTGCAGTTCCAACAGCAACTGCAAAGTCATTTATTGACTTATTAAGTGATAATACTAATAACTATGTTTTGGATTTTTGGGGAGTTCAAATAGAAAAAAGTTCATCAATGTCAACTTATACACCAACAAATGGTTCTACTATTGTAAGAACAACAACTTGGACTGATTTGAGCGGTAGAGGAAATACTGGAACTTTAACTAATGGTCCTACTTACAATAGTTCTAATTTAGGTTCTTTAGTTTTTAATGGTTCTAACACTATTGTAAACATTCCTTTTAATGCATCATCTATGGATTTTTCTGCAGCACAAACAATTAGTATGTGGATGAAACCAGCAACAGGTTCTAACAGTTCTCGCAGAAATCCATATAATCAAGCATATGGTGGTTCAGGAACATTAACATATGAACCTAGTGGAGATATAAATTATTACTTTGGAACTAATGGAGGTAATGATTTACCTTACGTTGGTAAATCATCCGGATTTACTGTCGCAGCAGAAGAAATTGCATTTATAACTGTGACAAGAAATCAAGCAACTAATGTAACAAATTGGTATAAAAATGGAGTTTTAATTACAACATCTGATGCCGGTGGTTATGCCGCAACTGCTAACGGTTCCTCTGCAATTTCCATTGGTTTTGGATATGCTGGGGCATTTTTGGGAAACATTTATGATTGTAAAGTGTACAATAGAGCTCTCACAGCATCAGAAATCCAACAAAACTTTAATGCACTTAGAGGAAGATTTGGTATTTAAGTGTCCAAATAAATACTCATAGATTACATTATTGTTGAATGAATTTTGTAAAATTTGCTCTTGAAAATGGTGGTACAATCAAACCTCTACTCATTCCAGCAGAACACACGAATGGTACAGGTCTTTGCAATCCATCAGTTTTTGTAGACGACGGAAATATACTGGTCAATGTTCGTCATATTCAATATACTCTGTACCATTCAGAGTTAAACAAATATGAGCACCAATATGGTCCTCTAGTTTATCTTAACCCAGAGAATGATATTACACTCACTACGACTAATTTTATCTGTGAATTAGATGAGAACCTGGATATTTCTTATTGGTCAAAGGTAGACACTTCTGCTTTTGACCAGAAACCTTTATGGGAATTTGTAGGTCTTGAAGATGCAAGACTGGTGAAATGGAATGATAAGTTTTATCTAACTGGTGTCCGTAGAGATTTGGACACCATTGGTACAGGAAGAATGGAACTTTCTGAACTTGAATTTACTGATAATGAAATAAAGGAAGTATCAAGATTTCGTATTCCTGGGCCACCACCAGATAATGAATACTGCAATAAGAATTGGATGCCTATCCTAGATCAACCTTTTCATTATATAAAATGGACTAATGCAACACAGATTGTTAAAGTTATTCCAGAGGAAAAAAGAACAGAGACTGTAGTTCTTAAGGACTGGGTACAAGCACCAAAAGATTTAAGAGGTGGTTCTCAAGTTCTTCCATACAAAGATGGTTATCTAGCAATCAATCACGAGACTGATTTGTTTAAGTCAGAAGCAGGAAGGAAAAATGCAAGATATCGCCATAAGTTTACATACTGGGATAAAGATTGGAATATTCAAAAGTTTTCTCCAACGTTCTCATTCCTAGGGGGAGAGATTGAATTCTGTTGTGGAATGGCTAAGTACCAAAACGATTATCTATTAACTTTTGGATTTCAAGATAACGCAGCATATATTTTAAGAGTTCCTGGTCATTTAATGGAGGAGTTTATATGAAATTAAAAGGATTTCCATCGGTTCGTTATGTAACTTTAGAAGACGATATCGAAAGACAAGAACTACTTACAAAACAATTCCAACAATACAATATCACTCCAATTCCTATCAAGTCCAAAAGATTTACAGAGTCTGATGATATTATTATTGGAAAATACTTAGATAGTGTGAGTGGTCAAGTAAAAGGTTGTAATGTATCTCACCTCAAAGCATTTAAAGATTGGTATTACAATACAGACGAACCCTATGGTTTTTTCTGTGAAGATGATTTGTCACTTGAGACTGTAGAACATTGGAACTTTACGTGGCAAGAGTTTGTAGATAATCTTCCAAGTAACTGGGGAGCAGTTCAACTTCTTGCAATTCGTGGGGAGTTTAATCAAATTTATTTAAGAGAAAGACTATGGGATGATTGGGCAATTACTGCATATATTCTCAAGAGAGATTATGTAAAACGTATCATCCAACATTGTTGCATTGGAGAAACTTATAATCTTGAAGTGAAAGATAGTGAGATTATGCCGATTGGTGAAAGTTTATTCTTCACTAACTTCGGAAAAGTTTACACGTGTCCGTTGTTTGTAGAAAACACAAGAATTAATTCCCTTGATTTAAATGATAAAGAGTTAGAAAACGGACAAAAACCAAATCACCACTTTTCCTCCCAATATATCTCAAATTGGTGGAAAGAAAATAAAGCAGACATCAAAACAATTATGAATATTCCAACCGACCCTTTGGTTGCTTATGCATTAGATACTGAAAATACAATTCGTAACTATGAGTTAGCACGATGGTATCACGAAAGAAAACAAACTGCCTCTGCAATTACTTATTACTTAAGAGCAGCAGATCGCACAGAAGATTCATTGCTTGCTTATGAATGTTTGCTTCATATGGCGTCTTGTTTCCACGATCAAAAGAACAGAAACTATACAGTGAAAGGATTATATCAACACGCGATTAATCTACTTCCAAAGAGACCAGAAGCATATTTTCTTCTCGCAAGACACGAAGAGTGGAATAAGATGTATTCTGATTCCTATACAACTGCTACACTTGGATTGAATGTATGTGATTTTGATTCAGAACCAATCGCAACAATCACTGATTATCCTGGTAAATATGGACTGATCTTTGAGAAAGCAGTGTGTTCATATTGGTGGGGTAAGTCACAAGAGTGTCGTGACTTATTCCAGGATCTGAAAAATAATTATGAACTTGATAAAACTCATTATGATGCTGTAGCAAACAATCTTCAGAATCTTGGTTGTTGGGTTCCAAAGAGTATTAAGTATGAAAAGTCAAGATACCAAGAGTTTAAGTATAAGTTTCCTGGTTTAGAAAATATTGAGAAAAGTAATGGTCAAGCATTACAAGATATGTTTATCTTATCGATCTTGAATGGAAAGAGAAATGGAACTTATCTTGAGATTGGAGCACAAGAACCAATCTTCCAAAATAATAGTGCTATCTTGGAAAAAGACTTTGGATGGAAAGGAGTTTCTGTAGAAATTCTTGAAAATCTTTGTAGGATGTTTGCAGAGCAAAGGTCTAATCCGATTATTTGTAAGGATGCAACAACGATTGATTATGAAAAACTACTGAATGAACATTATACCACAAAAGAGATTGATTATCTACAACTAGACTGTGAGCCCTCTAAAACTACATTTGAGATTTTATTGAGTATTCCTTTTGATCAGTACAAGTTTGCTGTGATTACTTACGAACACGATCATTATGTTGATATGACATCAACTTATCGTACAAAGTCTAGAAATTATTTGAAACTTATGGGTTATGAACTTGTGGTTTCAAATGTATCGCAGGATGATAAGACGCCATTTGAAGATTGGTGGGTACATCCAGATCTGGTAGATCAAGAAACAATTGAAAAATTCAAAAGTATTAAAGAAGTGACTGATGTGAGAGATTATTTCTACCAGTAGACACTTTCAGAACTGACCACCCGTACCCCCCGCATGAACCTGGGGGGTTTATAGTAGGTGGAGACACACGAAACCGATGAGGTACTCCACACTGGACAGATTGATTTTTGTCACATCCTTTGTCTGGATGATTCACTGGGGTGTTAAAGTATCTGAGGCAGCATTGAACGCACTATTCTGATGCTTACATTATACACCAGTGGATACAACTATAGCAAGCGTCGTTGTACTGATGTTGTAAATTGGTTCATTTCTAAACACTTACCCAAACACAAGCTTGAAATCATTGTTAATCACCGTGGAATGTTACGCGATGGAGTTTATGGTTGGGTAGGAGTGACTGATTGTGATTATCGTCCAAGATCTTTTGAGATTGAGATGCATAATCGTCTGGATGTTGATCACTACACCAGAACCCTCCTGCACGAACTCTGGCACGTCTATCAGCACGTTACGGGTGCTCTTAAGGATAAACGCGGAAAGAGGCACTGGAGGGGCATAGACTTCTCTCAGACGGACTATGAAGACCAACCCTGGGAACATCAAGCATTTCAAATGGAAGAAGTGCTTTTTGATGAATACCTTGACTACTTGACACACCACTGATAACTCTGTACAATGACCTTTGTGGAGGTTGAAAAAACTATGATCTCAATGAAAGCTCCAAAGACAAAGAAACGTTTTGTCAACATTATTCCGAAGAGTTCTAAGGCAAAGAACCGTTTCGTGAATATTATGCAATCACTTCACGCAATGGAAGTAGAACAGGAAATTGATGATAAACTCTTCTTGGTTTCTATCAATCGTCAGTACTGCACTTGGGTTCCCAAGAATGGTAACGAACATTGGGAAGTTGTGAAATGAAAAAATTAATTATTCTTGCTACACTTCTATTCTCTTCTCCTGTATTTGCACAAACTACTCCAGTAGTTCCAAAGGCAAAAATCTATCGTCCTTTTGTATATGAAACTAACTGTATTTTAGAATATGGTATTCAAACTTATGAAGATGTTTGTAAAGTCATTGAAACTCGGGAAACTGGCGGAGCACTGAGAACTCGTAACATCTTCTCTAATAAGTTTGGATTAACGATCAAATCGCGCTTTGATAAAGAAAGGGGATTTGTTACTTGGGATTCTCATAATAAGTTTGAGTACAAGTGGGATTATAAAGTTGGTGGAACTGGTTGGTCTTATGTGATGCCAGGTGTTCTTCTTGAAAATGTAAGTTGGGACTGATGAAAGTTACTGAGCATAACATTCAAGATACAGACTTGAATTTAAAAGACATTGATTTGTTGATTCGATTGCTCAAGAAAGAATCAAAAGCGTATAAAGATCGTGCTGTTCTGCTACGCTATGGTATTTTGATTGGTAAATTAGTATGTCTTCGACATGATTTAATTTCTTAAAAAATTATAAACTACCTTAAATAGTAGTAGAATAGGAGAAAACTATGGTTGTATTTCTTACTGCAACCATTATTACTTGCTCTGACGCATTGAGTGTTATTCAACGCATTTCTAGAGTTGTTGGATTAACTGAAGTTCAAAGAACTGAAATTGTAAAAGAAATCCGCAAAGTTGTTCCTTCCTGTCCCATTAAAGTAGTAAAAAAATGACTGAAGAATCTCAAATTGATAAATGGAATCGCGGATTGACTCTTTTTGAGGAAAGTGTGTTGAAACCAGATCCTGAACTTCGTAACTGTGCTCACAATCAACTTTGCTATAATGAACTTATGGCAGTTCGTGAGCAAGTCCTACAATATCTTAAGACGTTGAGACAATGAGCTCATACACCTTTTGGTTGATTATATTTGCTTTTGTTTCTTATTTTATTGCTACAGACCAATCAGTAGCGAGGGCATTTTATATGCTCACACAACTTGCAAGAGTAGAATACGAAAAAGTTATTTGGTGGGTTAGACATTCGCCAGACAACTTAATTGTTCGTTGGTTAATTCATAGAAGGTCTATGAAGATGGCGAAAGAACTAATGAAGGAATTTGAAGAAAAGAATAAATAATGATGCCTTAACTGACTGCAATCTGTAAGGTAGGGGAGGAGAAATCCTCCCCTTTATAATATAAATACCAATGCAGTCAGTTTAAGAGTAGAGTTATGCAACCACGCATATACACATATAAAATTACCTTTGAAGAGGTTCCTTATTACTATTATGGAAGTAAGAAGGAAAAAGTATTTGGCGAAGAATATTGGGGATCTCCTGTTGCAAACAAATGGTGTTGGGAACTTTATACACCAAAGAAGCAAATATTAGAAATATTTGATTACACTGACGAAGGATATATCAAAGCACAAGAAGTTGAAGCTAGATTGATAAAACCAGCATTTAACACTGATAAATGGTGTTTAAATGCTAATGTATTGGGAACTTTTTCTTTGCAAGCAAAAAGTAAAGCTGGTAAAATTGGTGGAAAAATAGGGGGAAGGAAGCATATTGAAAGTGGTCATTTAAAAAGAATTAGTCACCTAGGTGCCAAAAAAGGTGGAGAAATAACAGCAAAAAAGTTAAATTCTCAAAAATGGATTTGTTTAGAAACTGGAATGATATCTACTATTGGACCTCTTACTAGATACCAAAGAGTTAGGGGAATAGACATTTCAAAAAGAAAAAAGGTAGAATAAATAGGTCAAACGGGAAGAATTATGCTATCTCATAATTATCGGATGCGTTTAGAAGAAATTTGCAACCGAATTGTAAAACAAGAAGAAGTATCTCTTTCAGATGTAATTTGGGCAGAAAAACTTGCAAAATCAAACCGCTCTGCTGCAACAATGTTAAGGCAAGCAAGACGCCGTGCTGCAAATCCTAATATGCAAGAAGGAAGTCTGGATGATTTTATGAATGCCTTAGATATTGGTGATCCAGACCCATCAAATCATCGCACTGGATTTAATGGTGCTGATGATATTATTGATTTTTTCACAGGAGATAAACCAGACGACTGGAGACAAAGAGACTGATGAAATTCTTACTTTTACTTTTGCCATTTGCTACTCTCCCTGTAAATGCAATCACTTGGAAAGAGTTTTGGGAACCTTTTGAGCCAAGAGTTTATTATCGAGAACCAATTTGTACTGAAGTTGTATATCGTGAAGAATATATTCCTGGAAATAGATGGAGACCTGGATATGTGAGACACTGGAAAGAGAGAGTAAGAGTTCCCTGTTCAATCTACAATTAAGTTGTGTTAAGAAACTCTGACAAACCTCCTAGATAGTGGTAGAATAGTAAGGTCATAAAAATGAACTGAAAACTCTTTATTATGATATTCTTTGTGCGTGGAGGTCATTATGCACAATTTAATTTCTTACAATCAACTTGCTGGGTGGAAAAAAATCGGGAATACGCTAGATGAGTTTATAGACCAGCACGAAATTATGAATTCCTACTTTGAATGTCTGACTGAGTGCGATGAAGATACACAGAGTTGTAGGAGGATATGTAGAAAACTCTTGACCACATAAACCAGTTTAATATCTGTCCATCTGCCCTTGACTTTCGTAGTCAGGGGTTTTATAGTAGGTACATACAAATCCAGAGCAATGACCTACAAAGCAAAACTCAGAGTTTCTTTTGATACTGAATGGACCTCTAATGGATATGGTGCTTTTGATGATGAGACACTCCCAGAGGAGCATTATACTTTTGAGATACCTTGTGAGGACATCAATACTATCCAACTGTTCCGTTTCTTTGGAACTGTTGCCCGCACGATGGGACATAATGAAATCGGTATTATGAAAGGTGCTTGTTCACTTGCATTTAATGATATGCGAAGTGAAGAAGATATGCGTAAGATTTCGGAAGAGTTTGAGTTGATGATGGCAGAGGATTATTCTAAAGAACTCCGCAGGTTGGAAGATGAGATTTATGATCTGAAAGCAAAACTGTCACGCTGTCAGCAACCTGAAAATCCTCAATATACCGAGGAAGAAATGGCAGCAATGACATTCCAAGAATGGAATGGTGTTGTTCCTGGATCTCCTGAGGCAGTTGAGAAAGGTTGTAAGTGTCCTGTAATGGATAATGAAGAAATGCCTGAAGAGAGGAAATGGGTAAATGCTGATTGCCCTCTTCACGGTAAAGTAAAATGAAGGAGTTTGATTACTCACTTTCTATGAAAGAAAGAAGTCCTAAATGATACTTATGGTGGCAACTTTTACAAAGAACAATGCATTTATCAATTTCTTTTTGTAATTTTGCTTCAGTTAATGAGTACATTCTAAATCCAGATAAAAGAAATTCTTTATCTTCTTCGTTTTTATGATGAAAATCTAAACACGATGGATGGTCAAATATACCACAAGATACACATCCACTCTCTGTTTTTAAAGCATCAAGTCTTTCTTTTCTCTTAAGTCTTTGTTTCCTTTGATAATCTCTCGCATATGCTCTGCGATCATCTTGATTTTTCCAAGGCATATAAATGGGATATACACAGCATACTATATATACTAAATATTTAAAAAAATAAAATGTGGGTGATAATTATAAATCTCCTCATAAGATATACAAATTGCATTATCATAACAAATGATAGAAAAATTGTAATGGAATGGTTGTTTAAAAATGGATCTTTTGTACTTAATTTAATTGCTCCAGACGATACGCGAATCATAAGAGTGGACAAAAATACAATTCGTCTGGTTCCGTATTACCTCAAGAAAAAGACGCACTGGTTTCCGTTAAAGCACAGTCTGCAAGCATTTTTAAAGAAGTACGCGACAGGGTTGCCTATGATCCAGAATATGTTAAAATGAGAAAACAGTGGAGAGCATCTGAATGAACCTGATTAAATTTACGCATAGAAAAGATTGGGGACACGATTGGTATGTTCAGGTTCTCAATGTAAAAGGTTGGAGTTTGCTTCAAGCATCTGTAAGTTGGACTGAATTTCCTGGATGGCCTTATATTCAAATCAAATCAGGTTCTGGTTCTACTTTGAGTATTCTGTTCTGGGCATATAAGTTTGGTTTTGATATTGGTATTCTTGAGAGAACTTGGAGGTGGAATGACTAAAAACTATCGCATCAAAAAAGTAACAGACGGACACTCAACCAGATACTATCCACAACACAAAAGATTTGGATTGTTTTGGAAGAATATATTTGTAGATGAATATAGGGATGGTGATTATTCTACATTTGAAGAAGCACAGTGGCACCTTTGTAACTATTTGAGAAAACCTGTGGTAGAATACCTTGACTTTGATTGTGGAGACACTTGAAGAACTGGCACACTCCTCCTTATGGTGGGGTGTGTTTTGTCGTATAATAACCTCATAAGCAACCAACTGATGACCAACAAAGAAATCCTTGAACTTGCTAAATCCTGTGGGTTTGATAGTTTTACTGGTGAAAAAGGTGATTACTGGGAGTGTTGGGAAGAACAACTCTTGGAATTTGCTTGGGAAATCTATAGAAACTTTTGCGATGAAAAATGACTGACGAACAAAAACTCACACATCTTATCACAATTCTCAAAAAGTATGCACAACAACCAACTTGTTATAATCTAAATCCAGATTATGAATATCCACACCATAGTTGGGATATTTTTGAAGATGGTTCTGATTATGGTGAGATTATGTTTGCCCGCACACTTTTAGAAAGTATTGAGGTAGATTATTATTATCCTTGGAGTGATGAATTGGAGAACCTATGACTGAAACCAAATACCTAGTCAGTTGGAAATCAGACACTCAACGCACTCGTAAAGAAGCATATTTTGATACTCTTTGGGGTGCTGAAACGTGGTATAATGAGAAACTCACAGAGGGTAAGAAACCAAAACTCTGGCAGAAAGAAACCACCACGATCTTGAGGAAACTGAAATGATTGAAACTGACATCTCAAAAGTTCTTATAGAAGGAGACATTGCAACCATTATGGGTGTGAAGTACAAGAGAGTAGAAGAACCAAAAGAATGTACTGCTGGTTATAAGGTTACTTTCTGTGTAAAGTTCAATTCTCTCGACAACGTATATAATGAACTGAATAGTCCAGAAGATTTTGGTGATTATTTGGCAAATGACATTGCGAATACAATCATTCAACACTTTGACCTTACTTTACCAACAGAAGATGTCAGTGGTTTTATTGTTGAAGAAATGACTGACCAAGATAAAGAAGAGTGGAAAGATTTTTGGGTCAATGAACAATGACACTTGAAGAAATTCTGGAAGAATATGGACAAGAAGTATTAGACACATACTACGAACTCTTTCCTGATAAAGACATTACAAAGTTTGGTGATAGGTTCTGTGGCCCTGTTGGATCACTTGAAAATTTTGTAGAGGACTGCTATTATTCTACTGGAAGTAATGAGTTAGAAAGTTTAGCAGATTTTGCTTCAGGAGTATTTTCTGAATATTATTACTACGACGAAGAAACCTCAACTGGATTTGTATTTTATAATGAACGATAATCTCACACACGAAGAAATGTTGGAAATTGCAGAACGAAGAGAATTAGCAAATAAAACTATTGCTGAACTCACCACTGATGAAAAGGTTAAACTTGCTCTGGAAGAACTTGCTGCGATCGTAATAGGTGGTCAAGATGGTGAGGAGTATTATAATTCAATCAAGTTCATCAAAGATGTATTAGAAAGTTTCAAATGAACTTCACAAAACGACAACTGGTTCTTTTGACAACGGCCCTTACTCTGTTCTATGATGAGATTGCAAAGACCGCACCTGCTGAAATGAAAACAGAAGTAATGGAAATCGCACAGATGGTTCAAGATGCTTATGAGGAGGCAGAATGAGTAGATTTACAGAAAATCCCGATGAAATTGTACTGGAAGATGTGAAGATGTTTCACTTGGAAAGTATGAACGAACGCTCACTTTGGATTGGTGTTTATGGTAAAGATGGTAAAATTTATCACTTGAATATTACAGGTGATAAATTGAAGTATTATTGGAGTGATGAAACCTCATGAGATTTGAAAACCCAACAAAATGGGAACTCTTCCTTGATGGGTTCCATAACTTCTGGTATGCTTGGGATAGTTATGATACTATAGAGCACTTTCCGCAAGACTTCTGGGAAGCACTTTCTTATGGATGGATGGAAGAATATATTTTTCCTTATGATGATGCTTTTAATCCCACTATTTCACCAGAACGCAAGTTGAGATTGGGTCAATGACTAAAGGTATTTTTATTTTTGTTATTGGCATTTCAATAGTTATGTTTGGTTTAAATGTTGGTATGAGTAACATAGAATCACGGCCAACACCACCAGAGACAAGGTTTGAAGTGGTTGATACTTACAAAGGATGCGATGTCGTACAATATCTTCCCGAATATTCTGGTAGATATTATTTCTTTCTACACTGCAAATGAACGAGAAATCTAAAATCTTCTATAACATCTGGTGCTGTGCCTATCAACGCAGGGGACTATATAAAGGAACTGATAGGGAACACAGAGAGCACGAAACTGTGCGTATGTGTCTTGATATGAAAGATATAAAGTTCTATCAGTTTGATACAGAAAAACCGCATTACCTATAATGACTTGGGCAGAATACATCTTCACATATCTTATTCCTTCTTGGTTTCAAACGATTGGAGGTAACTTTCGTATCTGGCGTGACTTGGTGACTGGAAACTATAAAGATTATGCTCTGATGTGGTATGATGACCCTTATGAAGAGTGTTATGAATGGTTTTGGGGTTCTATTGGATATGATGATACATTAGATAAGAGTTTTCTTGAACACATACGAAAACTTGCTAAAGAAGTGGAAGAACGTCAGGTTAAAACTTATAGACTTGATGAGATTTTAGGAGAATATAATGATATCGACTGAACTATTTCCTTATGAAAAGTTTGGATACCGACTGGAGATTGGTGAAGGAAAGAATGCTACGATTTGTTGGTTCGAATGCCCCGAACATCTTGACAAATATGTAGAAAGATATAAACTGGATAGTAAGACCACAAAGATTGATTATCGTGATGGAAAACCCCCTGACACCAGTGAAAAACGTAAGAGAGGTGTGGAACAAAAACCTAAACCAAAAAGTAAAGGAAGTTCTAGTACAAGTAAAGGACGAAAACCCAGCGTGGATCCCGTTAGAAACACTACTCGCACTACAAAACGCAAAAAATAATTAAATGTCTACTACTATAGGAATTTCTTTATATAAGAAATCATATGATTATGTGAAGCAATGTGTTGAAAGTGCATTGAACCAAACTACAGAAGTAAAAGTAATACTTCGAACAGATGGTGAAAATTCTTGTGATAATGACACACTCAACTACTTAAGAGATTTGAATTCATCTGAAGAAGATTTTACACTCATTGAAGGTAAAACAAATCTAGGAATCTACGGCTCATATAAAGAAATTTTTAAAAACGTAGATACAGAAAACATCTGCCAACTAGATGCCGATGATTATTTGTATCCAGATGCTATTCGCGTATGTGAGGGAGTTTTAAATTCTCATCCAGAATATTGGATGGTCTATACTGATTGTATTGAAGTTGATGAGAATGGAAATCACCTTCAACTGTGCGAAAAACAATCAAAACCATACACCCCAGAAAATATAAGATATAGTTTTATGACTTTTCACCTTCGCGTGATAAGAAAAGAAATTTATGATACTGTGAATGGTTTTGATGATACATTTAAGTATGGTGGAGATTATGATTTATCTCTCCGAATATCAGAAATAGGAGACCATCAAAACATAGGTTACATTCCTCTACCATTGTATTTCTATCGTAGAGACGATAACTGTCATTCTTTGTCGGATGGGGTTTTAGATTCCCGTAGAGACTGCTATCTATCAGTATGCAACTCACTTGAAAGAAAGAAAGAAGATCTAAAAGTAATAGCAAACAAAAATCATAATCTCATAGTATTTTTGCACAAAATAGCAAATGATGTTTATGAAAGTGTAAACTTTGAAAAATCTCAACCAATTGTATTAACTGGTATGCATCGTTCCTTCACATCACTTACTTCAAGTATGTTGAATGAACTTGGGATTTTTATGGGAAATAGTATACTATCTTCTGATATTCATAATCCAGAAGGATACTATGAAAGTGAAGACTTTCTGCATCTTGATAGGATGATCTGTCAGATTTCAACTGAATCTGAAAACTCATTTCCAGATTGGGGTTGGTCATCAGATTTGACGATGAACTTTGAAAAGGTAAAAGAATTTGAGGAGTGTGCGAAGAAAGTTATTTACGATAAAAGAAAATTAAGATTGTGGGGGTGGAAAGATCCAAGAACTTGTCTTCTGCTTGATTTTTGGGATCCAATTATTCCACACGCAAAATACATTTTTGTTTATAGGCATCCAGCAGAAGTTTATAATTCTGTGCTGAAGTTAAAAGGAATTCAATTGTTTCAAGAAAATCCAGAATACATTGAACAATGTTGGAGAGATCACAATCAAAACATTGTAAATTTCGCAAAGAAAAACAGAGATAGGTGTTTGGTAATTAACTCAAATAATCTAACTCAAAATCCAAATAAAATTAAACCACTTCTAGTTGACAAATTTGGATTAAAAATCTATGATGAAAATCTAGACAACCTTGTTATTAAGGATCATATTCGGTCTAAACGAGAAAGTGTTTTACTTTCTCAAGAAACCTTAAACTTGTATGATGAATTAGAAACTTTAAATGAACTAAAATGATAGAGGTAACTGAAAATGAAAACGGATCGTTCACTATCTCCTGGGATGAGAATTCTCCTACGGAAAGTATTCTCAACACCTGGACCGAAGATGACTTTATTAGAGCAATTAAGCAATCTATTGAAGTATTGAATAATGATGGATGATAAGACTAAAACCATTCTTGCTATAATGCAGATTGATAACCTTACAAAACTCTTGGAAGGTAATGAGTATGAGTTTATGCTAACCAGTAAACTAATTTCAGTGCAAGTAGAACTACAGAGGCAACTAAGTCATTATGAGTAAACAGTTTTATGACGACGATGCTTTCTACGTAGAGCAAAAAAGTTGGGGCACTTGGCAATCACATTATCCTGATGGCAGTGGTATCATTACCTCATTAACTGAACATCAATGTGTGACTGCTACACGTTGGTATTTGAAAGCAAAACAAGAAGGTGAGTTTGACAAATCACCTGAAAAGAGTTATTCTGGAGAAGTTGGAGGAAAACTATGACAACACGTACATTTGTTGATAAGAATGGCAATTTCTGGGAATGGGAAGAGACTGCAGAGACTGTGAAAGCAGTTAAAGAACTTGCAAACTTTGCCAGTAACTATCCTGGCCCTTTGTATGCGCCACATCCTGACCTAAAAAATGAAAATGCGTCTAACACCTAATCAACAGTTTTGGGCAAATATCTTTCGCTGTGCTGTAGAAAGATCTAACATTTACTTTCAAGATAAAGACCTTGATAGGCACGCAAGAGAACAT
>Ga0222713_10001622_pt1 | contig 24950 bp, 27 predicted proteins | sample C33_649DmetaG_FD_165061 | JGI IMG/M metagenome (GOLD analysis project Ga0222713, IMG submission 165061) | Estuarine water microbial communities from San Francisco Bay, California, United States - C33_649D | ecosystem: Environmental > Aquatic > Marine > Unclassified | place: USA: California... | reverse complement strand
GCCACTTGTTCCCCTATCGTGATGCCCGTGCCTAGGACTATACGCAGGAGACCCTTCGTGTCGCTCGAGATGGGGTACTTGCTGCTCAGAAGGATTGCTATATTTTGGTGCGTCAGGTCAAACAGACGGAGCGTCTTTTTGACCCGGAATCCACAAGGGTTTCCATAGTTTTTCGCGGTTGGGAAACTCTCTGTGAGGTAGAAGAACCGCGTGTCGCGCAGAAGCACCTGACAGGGAATACCCTCGAGGCCCTTGTACAACACCTTCCCTGGTGGGAAAATCGTCTCTGTAAAGACCATCCTAATATTGAACCAGAAATAAATATTTAGAATTGACAAGATGGCGAATCGGTACGTGGGCCTTCTCATGAACTCCCGGACACAGGCTCACGCCTTTCACCTCACGACCAGCTCTTTTGCTGAGCACAAGGCGCTCCAGGCGTACTACGAGGGTATCGTCCCTCTTCTTGATGCGTGGGCCGAGGCGTACATGGGCAAGTACGGCCGCCTCCGCCGCGTCAGTCTGAACAAGCGTTTTATGAAAGACCCGACCAAGGCCCGCGTGTATTTCAAAAACCTTTTGGTGCGTGTTCGGGCCATCCGCCTCCCCCGGGGCGACACATACCTAAAGAATATTCAGGATGAAATTGTGGCCCTGATCCGTTCGACGCTGTATATGCTTAGCCTTCGTTGAACACGAAACGGAACGGTTTTTTACCGTATACAGCAGCTATATAAGCATATGTAGAAAATCCAGTCATGTCATGATTACCCGCAGTTAAGTACAATACAGGACATTTACCCAGTAAAAACCATTTAAGATAGACGTTTTGTAATTTTTCTATAGACGGCTGTGTCTGATCCTGTGTACATGTAATCATATATGGCATATCAAATGTACTTATTTTGTCACCAAATTCATTACGAAGCTGATCAATAGTCGTGTGTGAATCTGATGACACGAATACTCGTCCTTTTTCAGATCTTATTATATTTTTAAATTTTTCAAGTCCCTTGTCCGAACAGAAATAGTGATGTGGTTTATCTCCACGTGCGTCTTTATACTGTCTAGAATCTGAACAATATGAACCGCGTCTTATAGATATTCCGGCCGTCACGTCTTTTAATAGGTGCATGTTCTTTTCTATTAAATTTTGCATGTGGACAGTTGGTTCTACAATGTTTCTAATTTTAGGATGTATAAAATTTATAGTATAATCGTTTATATATAACGGACGATGAGGCGGGGCCCCTTCATATGATACACGTGTAAACCCATTTAAAACAACGCAGTTCGATAATTCGTAATCGTATACGTTATCATGTAGCTTCTGACACGTGTCCGCGATGACCGTAAGTATTATAAACAAATTACCAAGACCAAACTCATCTTCTGGCCTTTTAAATACAAAGTCCATTCGTTTCTAACAGATTTATTTTTTTAAGCCACCAGTCCTTATTTTCACTGTACCATTTCACAGTTCTTTGGATAGCATCATCAACAGTAATTTCTTCTTTCCATCCCAAATCGTAAAGAGCTTGTGAATCGATACAGTATCGGCTATCATTGAAAGGGCGATCTGGTACATATACTACGGTCGACCCAGGTTGTGCCAGTTTTTCAAAAATTTCGAGGACCGAAAATTCGTTACGAGTTCCTATATTGTAAAAATGGTTCAATTCTCCTTTTTCGAGGATTAATTGGATAGCGCTTGAAACATCGTCTACGTATATGAAATTTCGCCGAGTTTGTCCTGAACCGTGAACCGTACAGGGTATCCCATTAGCAATTTGATTTATAAACTTGGGAATGAGTTTCTCTGGATACTGTTTCGGCCCAAAAACGTTGTTTCCTCGAGTTATTATCCATGGAAAATTATAAGAATGACCGTAGGACCTTACAATAAACTCAGCCGCCGCCTTCGATGCGGCGTAAGGATTTGTAGGATTGAGCAGAGACTTTTCATCCGAAGTCTCTTCTGGACCAACCTCCCCGTAAACCTCGTCTGTACTGATATGAATAAACTTTTGTAACCGACCATATTCGTGTGCCGTATGAACTAGAACATGAGTACCAAGAACGTTATCAATCGTAAATTGAATTGGATCTCCAAAACTATTGTCAACGTGACTTTGGGCTGCAAAGTGAATAACCACGTCGGGGGTTTCTTTTTCGAAAACTTCTTTCATCGCACGTGCATCTGTAATATCCGCCTTGATGTGACGATAATTGGGCCTGGGTGTAACGTTTTTTATATTAGAGCAATATGTACACTTGTCAACGTTGATAACGTAGATGCCTGGAATCTTTTCCAAAATCCATGTGATAAAATTGGAACCTATGAATCCAAGACCACCTGTCACGAGGAGCCGCATCTGTTTAGAATTACATCATCTGTTTTTATAACGGGAATATACGCAAATAATTTATCAGTCAGGAGTTCATAATTTCCCCGAGAAGGAGCTGACTGACCAGACATGGGTACGCCTGCCAATGTCTTCAGGGGTACCGTTCCATTTGATACGAAATTGAAAATTCCTGTAACGTTCTGTTCTACGAGGTCCGGTATCAAAGGAAAGAGGTCCGGTACGGGTGTGATAGAGACTGCGCCATCGTGGACAGACTCTTTGCGTTGTGTCATTTTGGATCTGAAACACTTTGGGTCGCCATCAAACGTACATGGATACATGATGCGTAGATACAGGACATGATCCTTCACGTGACGCTCGAGCCAACATCTGTACCTACAATACACCTTAGACTCTAGATCAGGTGGGTCCGACTCGTCATATTTATCCTTTACACCCGTGTATACGGCACCCGACCCGAAGATCGTGAGGTGAACCCCGCACTCGCCCGTGGTCTTCATGAGATTGAGGACGCCTAGATAGTTCGTCTCGTATGTCTCATTTTCGTGTGAATCACACCAGTCGATGGTCGGTCGACCAGATATACCGGCTGCACAGATGACGTACTTGGCCCGGGACTTTACAATCTGATGGCGAATCTTATGTGGGTCGCCAAGTCGAGCACTCGACTCGAAGACCGTCTTCCCCATGGCCCTTAGAGTTTCGACACACCTCTTCCCGAGAAATCCGGACGCGCCCAGGACGAGATAATCGTACTCGTGGAACCAGTGTGCATCAGCATCCTTGGTCGATAAGACGATCCGTGACGTATCGAAATCAAATTTGAAATTGAACTCGGGTGTCTGCCAGTGAATGTTCCTATCCGTGACTGGATCGAATGCTCCACCGAGCAGATAGATGACTTCGGACTCTTCTAGAGCGAAAAAGCCATGGGCTGCGCCCGCCGGGATCAAGAGAGAATCGCCCGCGTTAAGAGTCACTTGTGTAGTTCCATACTCGGTCCAGAAAAAATCATGTATGCAGCCCCTCGTGACATATATGAATTTAGGATACGGGCTCATGTGCAAACCACGCAAAACATTTTTTAAATTTTCAGATACGAGAATTTCTTTTGGGTCAAATGGCAGATTTTTTAAAGAATGAAGGACGCCTCTACAGTCCTTGAACATTTAAGTTGTAAAATTCTTTAATTTTTAAGCAGACATAATCTACATCATCAAAGTTCATACCGTGGTGACATCCAAGAAGAAACCCATTTCTCATGATAATATCAGCTGCTTCAAAATCCTGTAGATACTCACGGAACGCGGGGTGTCGAGTGATGTTGCCTGAAAATGTTACCCGCGTCTGGATGTTGTTCTCCTCGAGAAACGTCAAAAGTTTCATACGGTCGGAACATTGTAGTGGAATAGCGAGCCAATTGGGCTCACGTGAATCATCCGGAAGGGTTATTTGGGGGACGTCTTTGAGGTTCTCGATATAGCGTCTGAAGTTTGCCCTACGGATATCCTTGAATTTTTCAAACTTTTCGAGTTGGACAAGGCCGAACGCGGCGTTCACCTCGCTGCTCTTGAAGTTGTATCCGAGGCACCCATACAGAAACTTGTGGTCGTAAGGGATCCCGTCCACGTTGTGATTGAACCTGTCAGCGACGAGTTCAGAGTTGTCGCCTAGACGACCCCAGTCACGGAACATGAGCGCCCTATTCACATGTCGAATGTCGTTGAACATCACCATGCCACCCGAACCACACGCTGTGATGATATGGCTCGCATAGAAACTCGTCGTGGACACATCGGACCATGGCGAGTGGATCATGGTGTCGGCCGAGTCCTCCACGAGCCAGATGTCGGGGCGGGGCAGGCGTTCACGCAGACTGCGCCAGTCAGCCAGGTTGCCAATCAGGTTGGGGAGCATGATGGCACGGGTTTCTGGAGTGATCTTCTCGAGGACCGCGTCGACCGACGGGACATAGGCGGTTGGTATGACGTCACAGAATACAGGCTTGAGTCCTAATTGGATGATAGGGGAGACGGTCGTGGAAAACGTACAGGCCGGTGTGATCACCTCTGAACCATGTGGTAGGTCCAGGGCTGCAAGAGCCAACAAACATGCGCTCGAACCCGAATTGACAAAGACTCCAAATTTCTTTCCAAAATATTCTGAAATTTTCTTTTCAAACTCGACCGTCTTGGGACCAAACCCTGCGAGCCATCCATCGTTCAGACAATCGGTCACCGCCTTAATCTCCTCTTGGCCATACGACTCGAACTTGTTTGGCGCGTACCAAACCTTTTTCGATCCCATATAAAGATGTAAATATTGTTATCTTTAATGGCAACGTGGAAAGATTTTATAGGTAAAAAATGGGAGTGTGATTTTATCACTCACCCTGTGTCTGCACCGCTTCGTGGTGTTTTTATAGAGACACGTGATCATCCAGAACTCGAATATGCTTTGAAAAATTTTTCATGTATGCTCCCTTGGGCCAGTCTGACAATCTTCCACTCGGATGATAACGAGTCACATTTAAAACAAATAATAGGGCCCGCGACTAACGTGAATTTTATAAACGTTGGTAAAAACTTTACACGCGAAACATGGAATGCATTTATGCTTCGCCCTGAAACATGGTCACATGTTCAAGATGCCGATAGAATTCTCATATTCAACGTCGATACAGGGATACGCAAGAATGACTTTTTGCGCTTCATGAAATGGACGTACATTGGTTCTCCGTGGAATCACTTTCCAATGGGCGATCGACGCGTTTTTCAAGGGAATGGTGGGTTTTCTCTCCGAGACCCAAAACTCATGAAGACGATCGCCGAGTGTCACGGCCCCCCTCCTCATATAGTACCCGATCCAAATATGTTCCCCGAGGATGTCTTTTTTGCGAGTCACTGTGTGTACAAGGGCGCCAATATGCCTACATGGGCACAGGCTAACGAATTTTCAACTGAAAGTAATGAATCTCCGGGGGTTGTTGGTTTTCATGACGGCGCTAAATATTGTCCAGTTTCCAATGTGTTGTATTTGGGCCACGAAGGTCCTTCCCGGCAACTCGTCACCGTCACGAAAGCAATGGCAGACGGACATGACGTAACAGCGCTGATACGTATAGGTATAGGTCCCGTGTGTCTACGTATTGGACGAGGAGCTCTTATTTACAAGGGCGCCAAAAAACTCGTCATCGATGGAACCGAATGGGAACTCGAAGACGGCTACGTTAAAGATGAAATTATCATTATGCCTAATGAAGGTTATCGTGAGCCTAACAACAATCCCAAGTCGGTTTGACAAATTGCAGTCTGTCCTTCCCGGTTTGCTTGGTCAAACGTGTCACGAAGTCTGGCTTAATGTTCCTCTCCGGTACAATAGGTTTCCAGATTGGGACGGTCAACTCCCGGACCTTTCCAATTTCGATTCAAAATTAAAAATCAACAGGGACTGTGAAGACCTTGGACCGGGTACCAAGTTTATGGGACCTGCCCCTTTTCTCGACCCTGAAGACCTGATTGTATATGTGGATGATGACACCATGTACGATCCTAAATTGGTCACGAACCTCCTCAAGTGGCACCGGACCGACACGAAGAGCGCTTGGGGTCTGAGCGGTTTCAATTTTGAAACATATTTCAAGGGTCAGTTTCCTCGCCAACACGGGGTCCCCTTGGACGTCCTCGAGGGATACGGGTCAGTGATCGTCAAGGCGGGTTGGCTACAGACGGTTCTACCAGAGTTCAAAGAGCTTCTAGATGTAACGTGGCATGACGACATGATTCTGTGTAACCTGCTTGAAAAACACGGCATCACCCGCAAAACGGTTTTTGTACCAGAATGCAACCTGGGCCACATCAAACAGTACCAGTACGGCTTCGAGGCTGACGCTCTCCATCACGTCGCTGGAGACGGTGGGCACATGGCCAACAATCTCAATATTCTAAAGGGTTTTGAAGATAAGGGTAAAAATTACTACAAGTTTAAATGATTTGCGACACTTTCATGTTCTATAACGAGTTTGATGTATTGGAACTTAGATTAGAAGTTCTCGACAGGTACGTGGACCGTTTCGTACTTGTCGAGGCCGAGGTGAATCACGTGGGTGGTCCCAAACCTCTTTACTTTAACGAAAACAAAGAGCGTTTTGCCAAGTGGCTCCACAAGATTGAACACGTCATCGTCAAGGCTGATGAGGCTCCAAAAGATGAAAACCCATGGGCCCGTGAAAAGTACCAACGCGAGTGTATCTTGCGTGGTCTGGAGGGAGTCCCCGCCCAGGCTATAGTGATGGTCAGTGATGTTGACGAAATCCCAGACATGAAAATCATTCCGTTTGAGAAATTGCCACACGTCATATGCTCAGTCCACATGTGGATGTTCGAGTACTCGATGGACTATCTGTTTACGGGCGAGCCATGGTTCGGCACGGTTATCACAAACTGTGAACTCTTCAAACGGGCGGGACCGAATCAGCTTCGGGACAACCGTTGGAAGTTTCCGCATTTTCGCACAGCCGGGTGGCACCTCAGTAGTTTTGGGAGCCCAATGCACGTCTGGCAAAAGATGAGCACCTATGCACACGCCAAAGATGCCACACACGTTATTCACGACCAAGAGACGTACCAGAAATGGATAGAGGGTGGGGTCCACATCGACGGTCAGACCCAGCTCATACCTCGCCCACCCGAGGTACCTCTACCCGCACCTGTTGAAGTTCTTCGTAGGCTAAATCTTGGCAAGTTCCCTTGAATCTCGCTTTCGCCTTCAAAAGTTTCAAAATATCATCGACATGGAGAAACTTGAAAAAACGACGCTTAGCGTTCATGGCTTGAAAAGACCCCGAACGCTCTTCGACGAGTCCCTGGCACACCGGCCACGTCACCTCCCGGAGCTCACTCAATTCAGCTTCTAAATTGTCGAGCCGACGGAATACATGGCGCTCAAACTCGGACAAGGATCCCATTGTACTGTTAGAGTTTCAAACGTTTATTTGTCCCCGCAGTTGTAGTTTATACACATGGCGGCTGCGACAGCAAACAGGAGACCGAGCCATTGAATCCAATGAGTGAATTTCTCACCAAAAAACAGCCAGGCTGTGATTGCACCTCCAATCACAATCATAGCTTCCCACATGATGCACGTCCACATCATGCTCGCACTGGACAGAGTCTTTATCAAGAAGAACAGGACGGCTGCCCATGCCAAGACTCCGAACATCAGGTTGTGATGCTTGCCCTCGTCCGCGAACCACTTCAGGTGGGCATTCCCCAAAAGTTCAGCGGCCGTCATGGCCAGTACGTACATGAAGCTCATTCCTTCTTGTAATTCCCGAGAAACTATTTTCGGGCCAAAATTCAGATGGACTCATGGGTACCCTGGGTAGCCTCTTGGGTTCCAGTTGGTCCACTGGACCGTCGTGGCCGTGAAACTCTTTTGACAATTTTGTTCAAAAATCCACTCGAACTGAGGGTGGCTATACTGGGTTATCAAATAAGGAAAATGTTCCTAGGTCCTTTATATGAAGGCTGCTCTCATAACCGGGGTGACGGGCCAGGACGGCAGCTACCTGGCTGAATTTTTACTCGAAAAAGACTACTCGGTTTATGGCCTAGCTCGGTACTGTTCCGAGAAGAAGCATGAGCGGATCGAGCACCTGAAATCTCATCCAGAATTCAGGCTCCTGGAGGGTGACTTGACGGACACTGCCAGAATCAACTCCATCATCTGTACTCTCGGGTCTACGTATGATCTCGTGGAAGTCTATAATCTTGGGGCCCAGTCCCACGTGAAGCTCTCTTTTGACCAGCCCGAGTACACGGCCAATGTGGACGCCATGGGGACCCTTCGGATCCTCGAGGCCATTCGCCAATCTAATTTTGGTTCTAAATTCAAGTTTTACCAGGCGGGAACGAGTGAGATGTTCGGTAAGATTCAGACGCCGATTCAGAACGAGATGACTCCATTTTACCCACGGAGTCCATATGGCGTGTCGAAGCTCTTTGGGTACTGGATTACCAAAAACTACCGAGAGTCTTATAACCTGTTCGCCTGTACCGGAATCCTGTTCAATCACGAGTCGGAGCGCCGGGGCTCGGAGTTTGTGACGCGCAAAATTACGCTCGGTCTGGCCGAGTGGAAAAGGACCGGCAAACCTATCGAGCTCGGTAATATGGAGGCCCTGCGCGACTGGGGACACGCACAGGACTACGTCGAGGCCATGTGGCTCATGCTCCAGCAGCCTGTTCCAGAAGACTTTGTGATTGCTACTGGTGAGACACACAGTATCCGCGAGTTTGTCGTATTGGCCTGTGCCGAAATTGGAATCGGAACGCGCTGGACGGGTACAGGGGTGGATGAGATGTGCCTAGACGCGGCTACGGGTCAGTGTATCGTCAAGGTCAACCCCGAGTTTTACCGCCCGGCCGAGGTGGACGTGCTCATCGGTGACGCTCGGAAGGCCCAAGACCAACTGGGTTGGCGGCCAAAGATTTCGTTTCGTGAGTTGGTTAAACGAATGGTCACACACGACTTCCAGGAATAATTTTACTCATAAATAACAGATGAATAAAGTGGAGATTATCCCACGTGGAAAGACCCTTTATCACGGAACAAAATCTAAATTTAGTTCTGGGATTCCCATGGGTCAAAAAGGAACGTGGTTCGCAACAAACCCAGTCCAAGCTATTTTACACGCGGCGACGAGATCAAGTGAATGGTTAGATGAACCAATGTATTTCTATATCTACAAGACTGAAAAGCCTCTCAGGGTTCTCAAGTTTGACTCGAGCAAGAATATAAACAATTGGGCGGTTCGTTCAGGGTTTGAAATTCCGACAAAAGGAACATTTACATTTAGTAATCAGGATTACAAGTTGGCCGAGCATTTGTGCAAAGCGGGTCTATACGATGGATGGTGGTTTCCGAACGACCAGACACAGGTTATGCTGTGCCGCCCGGTCGAGTCCCTGCGTTTCGTAAAGGTCCTAGAGATCAAGTTTCCATATGGAAAACCCGAAGGAATCAACTTCATAAAAGGAAACAATAAGGCTCAATATGTGGTCGATGAAGCTGGACGCAAATACAAATATAAACTCGTCAAAGTAAAACTAAGTAATTTGAAGAATATATATAACGTTCCAAGAAATGCGTTATACTATGTAACACCCATGAAATCAACCTCACAGACACTCGATGCGAAATATTTTACAGCAGATGGGCGACCACTCCCAAATTTGACACAAGAAAAGATCAAGTCCAAGAATGGGTTTCTTATAAATGAAAAACGTTATTTTAATGTTAGTAATGGTTCCGTAAATTTAGGTTTGAGTACCGAACATATGAACAAACTCAGAGAACGTATATTTGAGAAGACTGGTACACGCCTCGCCCCAACAAATTGGATGATACAAAAAACGAATATAATGAACGAAAAGGCGTATCGCAACGCGGACAAAATCATGGAACTTTATAAAAATCGGTTAAACCAATATAGATTAAACCTTCAGAATTATGCTATAGAACTCATGAGGCGCAAAACCCGGTCGCTTCCAGCAAATAACCTGGTGAGACCCCCTCGGCCTCTTCTCATTGACGCAATTCGCAATTATTCTGTACTCCCACTCCCCAAACCTCGGAACGTAAATCTGAACGTCGGGAACTTATTTAAACAGACGGGTCGTCGTAATAACAATGGCTAAAAGTTGGCTCTTCATCGGCCCTCGGCTCCTGGCGGGGATCGGCCAAGTGACGAATCGTTACGCGGAGCTCCTTCGGGCCCAGGGTCACGACGCCGAGTATGTAGAGTTTGGACAGACGCCAAAAAAGACCCGGTACGACAAGGGGTTTGCATTCGTCCTTCCTACCGATGAGCACATCACCATGGTTGACCAATACGCAGCGCTGTGCGACTCGGTCATGTACATGACCATCTGTGAGACCGAACCAGTCAATCCCGCCTATGGAAAGTTGGCCAAGTACGGCACCTTGTATGTGGCTTCAGAGTTTTGTAAGGAGGTTTTTGAGAAGCAATTTCCGGATGTAAATTGGAAGGTCCTTCACCTCTACGCGGAAGGGACGCCCAAGATTCCCACGCCTCTTTCCGGTCCGTACATCTTCTACACGATCGGTAATATCATGGACCCGCGTAAAAATATCCGCGGCCTCCTCGACGCCTATTTGCGTTGTCAATTCGGCAGCTTGGCCCACCTGGTTCTCAAGGCGACGTGTCTCCAGGATGTGAATTGGCGTGTTCCGGGTGTGACGGTCATCAACGGTCTCTTGAGCGATGCGGAGCTCGAGAAGGTCCATGACCAGGGTCACTGTTATATCAATTGCTCACACTCCGAGGGGGTCGGAATGGGGGCCGTTGAGGCGGCGCTCCGTGACAAGCCCGTGATCATCACGGACTTTGGAGGCCTGAAGGAGTACGTGAAGACTCCCTGGGTCGTGCCCTGTACAAAGGGGCCTATTGGGTTTAACGATTTTCTGTTTACGGCCGACCAGAACTGGGGATTTCCGTCGGGTCAAAAGCTCCAAAAATACATGTGGGACTGCTACGAGAAGAAGGTGACCACGTGGGACCATTCACACACTCGGGAGCTTATGCAGACGCTGCAAGGTTGCCCGGAGTTCCAGCAGTGACGATCATGCCCTTGGGCGCCATCGCCTTGATGGCGTTGGCGGCGTTCTTCAGCGCCTTGATGATCTGCGCCTTCTTGACGGCGTTCGCCGCCGCGTTCAGGTTCTTGGACGCGTTGTTCAGACCGAGGGTCTTGGCCTGGTTGGCTGCCGCGCGAAACTGGTTGTTGGCGGTCTGGGCGCTGTTGGCCGCGGCGGTGGCCATCCGGGTGGCGTTCCCCGCGTTACCCATGGCCGCCTGATTGGCGGCTGCCACCATCTGGTTGTTGGCCTTGACCGTGTTATTCACAGCCGCAGTGACGTTGCGATTCATTTATAAAATCCAAATATTAAAATTTAGGACTTGACGGACCCGTGGATGTACCTTCCGCCGCTGAAGCAACCCAGTAATGGGACCCGTACACTACGAGAGCAACCACGATGGAACTAGAGAGCAGAAAACTCTTGGTGGAGTTGAGGTAAAGGACCGTGTCGTCCAGAACCTTGATACCTGTTGGCTTCTTTATCAGGCGGGGGACGATATAGACGAGCAGAAAGTTGATGACTAGCGCGGCCCAGATGTAGTTCCAGTTGAACTCCTCCATATTACACTTGGCTCACATTTTTTCTGCGACGCTGTGCTTCTTGCAGAACTCCCCGCAGGTGGACTTGAACCCGCACCGCCGTCCCTCCAGCGTCAGCGCCTTGCAGCGGAGCGCGTCGTGTAGAACCGGTTTGGGCCCCTTGGTCTTTCCCTTGTTTACTGTGACCGTCTCACTTGGCTTGGGGGTCTCGGTTGTCACCTGAACCTTGTGCCGCTTGGCCTCGAGCTCGAGGGCGTGTTCCCGCGACCGCAGGAGCGTGTCGGCCAGTTTCTCAGGCATAGGGTGACCCCTCGCAACCGCGTCGTTGTAAAACTGTTGCCAGAGAGGGCCTCCCTTACCCTTGGGGGGTTGTGCGAGTTGCTTTGCTGCACTACAAACTGGCGTACGGAGACGACCTTCCGCAGGTGCACCTAGCGGAACGCGCCATTGGCTCTTTGTCGGGCGGAGCTTCTGTAAGTCCATAGGTTTGGCTTTGTTTGGTGTCAAGGCACTAGACCCCCGGCTTCTGACCTGGTCAGGACACGTTTTTTTGCACCGGTACAAGTAGGATGTCGCCTCCTAGAAGATCTTCTTCAGGGTTGAATTTCAGAACATGGATGAGGGCCGAGGCGACTCGAACCGTCCGTCACTACAAAAAGCGCACGAGTCCATCATCCGGGTCTCACACGTCACCAAAGACGGCCGCGTCTCTTGCTCGCCTCCGCAACCGTGCTACTCGGGTAGTAACGGCTCTTCAAAATTACAACGCGGCTATTTTGTTGCGAAACACGGCGCGCGTCAAGAAAATGCTCAGAGAGATTGCCAACTACGAGGCCCGTCACAGACACAAGCTCGTCCGCCAACCCAATGGTTCGCTTTCACTTGCCAGACGCACTTAAAAATTTTAGTCTTAAATTAGTAAATGCAAATCTTCGTAAAAACCCTTACCGGTAAGACTATCACCCTTGAGGTTGAAGCGAATGACTCTATTGCAAATGTGAAGGCTAAAATCCAAGACAAAGAAGGCATCCCACCGGACCAACAGCGCCTCATTTTCGCGGGAAAGCAGCTGGAGGATGATAGGACTTTAGCGGACTACAATGTATCCAAGGAGTCGACCCTCCATCTTGTTTTGAGATTGCGTGGAGGTGTTTAAAATTCCCGGGGCTTAAAAAAATAATGTTGTGTCTTATTAAATGGTGTACGAGGGGAGGATCTACAGGATAGATAACCTCGAAAACTCCAATTTTTATATAGGTCAGACGCGTATGACGTTATCCAAAAGGTTCACAGACCACAAGTCAGAAGCCAGGCGAGGTGAGGTCCAGGTCACTTTATATAACGCCATGCGTAAATACGGTGTTGATATGTTTACTATAGAAGACGTGGAGGTTATTCACTCGCAAACAAGAGAAGAATTATCGCAACTTCTCAACGAAAGAGAAATACATTATATTTCTACATTAAACCCACCTTATAATGAAGCACCGGGCGGACTAGGACACACGGGGGTTAAATGGACCGATGAAAGACGGGAAAACTTTAAAAAATTAATGAGCGGTGAAAACAACCCAAACTATGGTAAACCCTTATCCGATGAAACTAAAGCAAAATTAAGTGCGTCTCTAAAAGGTCGTGTAATATCAGAAGAAACACGAAAGAAAACAAGCGAAACTATGAAAGGTGTTTCTAAAAGTGAAGAGACGCGTAAAAGAATGTCGGACGCGAGAAAAGGATGGTCGATGCCTAAAGGAAAAGATTCTAAAAAGGCCGTACCTATAAATCAATATGACAAAGAAGGTAATTTTATAAAAAGGTTTGGATCTATATCGGACGCTGCTAATGAAATCGGGGGTCAACATTCCGGGATATGTTTTTGTCTGAAAGGTAGACTAAAAACTTCCGCTGGATTCATATGGAAATACGCCACGCCAATTCCCCAAGAAAATTAATATCCTACTATAGTACTAAATGGCTTTCCGTATCCAGGACCCAACTTCCGGTCTGTTTTGGAAAGTTTCCGACGAGCGCATCGTCCTCGCAGAGACGGCCGACGAGTTCACCGAGGGCCCAGACGGTCTCGTCAACGTGTTCACAGCAGGCAACTACGTGTATTCTCTACCGAGACCATCTGAGTGGAAATTCACCACCGAAGGTTTTCTGACCTTTGACGGGTGCCACTTTATCAGCGCCAATGCCGAGCAGAAGTGCCCAGTACTTTCCACGACACCTTCTGCGTGGGTGAAGGTTGGTGACGTTCCCCAGGTTCCAGAGCCCACTCCAGAGGCTGAGGAGGTTCCAGAGCCAGAGCCAGCTCCAGAAGTTCCAGAGCCTGAGCCAGAGGTCGCCCCAGAGGTTTCCGAGCCTGAGCCTGAGCCAGAGCCAGAGGCTGAGGTTTAATTCTCAGTAAAAAATAGAAAGGATGCACGTTCCACCCTCCAAGTGGGGCCCTCACTTTTGGATGACGCTCCACGTAGCGTGTCTAGGGTGCCAGGACTACAAGGCTCTCACCGAGTTTGTGGAGGGCTACATGTACATCATCCCGTGTCTTTCGTGCCGACAGCACTTTGAACAGGTTCTGGTTGAGAATCCAATTCCAGAGGCGGGTGACTTTTTCAAATGGTCCGTGGACGTTCACAACATAGTGAACAAGCGTCTCGGTAAGCCAGAGGTTTCGTACGAGGATGCGTTGGCCAACATTGTCGGTGGGTCGGCTTCCAGTCCTCGCCCTCAATTTGACCCCAAAATTGTTCTCATCTTTGTACTCTTGATTATCATTCTTGTTCTCATTTTTAATCGTAAATAAACTTAGGACGTCATGGCCGGTGGTATATTTCCAGGACGTCCATTCTCATTCAATTTAAAGTGCGTCGTTTTTACATTGCTTCTTGCAGCGGGTTATTGGTTCGCCCCACACAAGAATCTCTGGGTCCTTGCGTTCCTTCTTTGGTTCCCTTATATCGCTCTGGCGTGGTACGACTATGCTTATGCATGCCGCGACAAGCTCGATCCGACAATCGTGCCCTTTGGACGCATGTTTTGGCTCCCATTCAAGCCCCAGGGCTACAAAGATGAGTTCCACAAGATGGCTGATGAACAAATTCAACTCATGAATAGCGTCGACCACCTAGTTGGGTGGACTATTGTGGCTGGTGCTGTGGCGTGGTACCTCTTCAAGATGCGCAAGTGACCTAAAGGCAACAGACACTATTAAGTTAGCAAATTATGAGCTATGAACGGCTCACACACGTTGAGCATATCCTCAAACGACCCGATACGTACGTCGGGTCCCTCCCTCCCGAATCCGGGCAGTACTGGATTCGAGACGGGGAGCGTTTCAAACTTTCTGAACTTTCTGTTTCACCTGGCTTGGTGAAAATATTCGATGAGGTCTTGGTCAACGCCATAGACCAGTGGTCCCTTCACCCCAGGAAGGTGAAGAGCATTAAGGTGAGCGTGGCGGCTGACGGCACAATTTCAGTTGAGAATTTTGGAGTGTGCGTCCCCATCAAGAAACACGAGACGGAAAAGGGAACAGACGGAAAGCCTCTCTGGATTCCCGAGCTTATCTTCGGACACCTTTTGACCAGTTCCAACTACAATGACGACGAGCAACGGGTGACCGGTGGTCGCAACGGCTACGGCGCCAAGTTGGCCAACGTTTTCAGTTCTAAATTTTGGATCGTAATCAGCGACGGGAAGAAAGTCTTCCGCCAGATGTGGTACGACAACATGAGTCGGCACGATCCACCCATTATCGAAACCAAGGTCGCACCCGTCGGTGTTCTTGTTGGCTTTGTTCCAGACTGGCCGCGATTCGGTGGTCCTGGAAACTTCCGCGCGGTGGCTGAAAAGCGTACATGGGACGCAGCCATGTGGTGCGCCAAGTGTCAAGTGAGCTTCAACAGTCAGTTTTTGGACGTAAAATCACTCGAAGAGTACGCTCAGATGCATGTGGGTGATGTGCCCTTGGCCCGGATGCATACGGACTCCTTCGACATCATCGTGGCTCATTCCACCTCTGGAGCGTTCCAGCAGTGCTCGTGGGTCAACGGCATCGCCACAACCAAGGGCGGCAGCCACGTCGACAAGGTGACCAAGGCTCTGTGCGACGCCATCGCGACCGACAAGCGCGTGACGGTCAAGCCGGCTCAGATCAAGGCGGCGCTCTTTGTGTTTGTGCGAGCCGTGGTGGTGAACCCGACCTTCAGCAGCCAAACCAAGGCTGAGTGCACTTCAAAAATTACAGATGCCATTGATTTGAAACCAAAATTCGTCAAGGATGTCCTGGCTTCGGGCGTCATGGATGACCTTCTCGCTCTCGGCCTCGCAAAGGTTGACAAAGAGCTCAAGAAGACAGATGGGTCCAAAAAGTCGCGCATTACGGGCATTCCCAAGCTCGATGATGCCAACTGGGCTGGCACTCACCGGTCGCATGAGTGTACGCTTATCGTGACCGAGGGAGACTCTGCGAAGGCTCTTGCCATTGCCGGGCTGAGCGTTGTAGGCCGAAACGCTTACGGCGTGTTTCCACTCAGGGGTAAGCCGCGCAATGTTCGGGATGCTACGGTAAAGCAGGTAACTGAAAACGAGGAATTCAGTAACCTGAAGAAGATCCTCGGGCTCCAGCATGGCAAGGTCTATAATTCTGTGAGAGAATTGCGGTACGGCCGTTTGATGATCATGACGGACGCAGACCTCGACGGTTCTCACATCAAGGGCCTTGTGCTCAACATGTTCCACGTGTACTGGCCCAAACTCATCGAACTCGGCTTCGTGGTCAGCATGGTCACGCCCGTCATCAAGGCGGCCAAGGTGTGGTACTTCACAGAGGAGGAGTACCGGCAGTCGCTTGCGACTGGCGTCGGCGAAGCCGTCTCTGGAGGGGCCTCCGGCCCACGGACCGCAAGCGGTCCGGTGAAGTACTACAAGGGGCTGGGCACCTCTACGAGCGCCGAGGCCAAAGAGTACTTCCAGAAGATTGAGAAGCTCACGGTCGCCTTCAATTCTGACCCAAACATGAACGAGTCCATGTGCCTTGCGTTTTCCAAAGCCCAAGCTGACGACCGCAAGAACTGGCTCACGCGGCACATGGCTAGCCCACCACCGGGTATCCCTTACGGCCACGTCAAGGCTCTGCCCATCACTGAATTTGTCCACCGTGACCTCGCCAATTTTAGCGCCGAGGATATCAAGCGTTCGATTCCGCACGTTGTGGACGGTTTGAAACCATCCCAGCGCAAAGTGATTTACGCTTGTCTCAAGAAGAACCTCACGTCAGACATGAAGGTGGCTCAACTGGCCGGGTATATTGCGGAGCAGACAGCCTACCACCACGGTGAGGCGAGCCTTCAGGGTACCATCGTAAATTTGGCCCAAAATTTCGTGGGCGCCAACAACCTGAACCTCCTCGAGCCCTCTGGACAGTTTGGAACGCGTCTGGCGGGTGGCAAGGATGCGGCTAGCTCCCGTTACATCTTCACGCGTCTGAGTCCTCTGACACGCAAGATCTTCGACCCGACTGACGGACCAGTCCTCAAGTACCTGACGGATGATGGTCAGCAGGTCGAGCCCGAGTTTTACGCGCCCGTCGTGCCCATGATCCTGGTGAACGGCGCCGAGGGTATCGGTACCGGGTTCAGTTGCTATGTGCCTCCGTACGATCTGGAGGTGATCAAGCACAACATCCAGTGCGCTCTTGACCAGGTGGCGCGAGGAATCGCAGATTCCGAGTCGGAGCGGAGCTCCTCCTGGGCTCCGATGGTGCCGCACTTCAAGGGCTTCAAGGGCAAGGTGACCAAGACCAAGGATCACACGTGGGTACTCGAGGGCATCGCGACGCAGGAGGGAAGCCAGATTCACGTGACGGAACTACCACCGGGGAAGTGGATCCAGGACTTCAAGGAGCACTTGGATGACATGCTCGAGAAGGGCACTATCCAGAAGTTCGAGAATCACTCCACGGAGACGACACCCGACTTTCGCATCTGGGGAGGGTCCATCAGCGACCTCGGCCTCACCAAGACGATTCACACGAGCAACATGTACCTGATTGGACCCAATGGAGCCGTAAAAAAGTACAGTAGCCCCGAAGAGATTCTCGTGGATTACCTAGAGGTCCGCATCGCCATCTACAAGAAACGCAAGGCCTGGCAGCTCAAGCAATTGGATTCTGAAATTGAGTGGCTCTCAGAGAAGGCCCGTTTCATCCGAGACGTGGCTGTGACTCCGCGGATCCACGTGTTCAACGTGCCCTTGGCTCAGATCCACCACCAGCTCGAACGTGAAAAGTACTCCGAGACGCTGTGGCCGAAGCTCCTGGACATCAAGACGTATCAGTACACGAAGGAGGAGGTGACCAAGCTCGAGGCTCTCTGCGCCGCCAAGCGTCAAGAGCGCGACAACCTGAAGGCGACGAGTGTGGTACAGATGTGGAAAAATAACCTCCGTGAAATCTAGAGATGGCCAAACAGGCCTTTGATAACGTGCTTGAGCTCGAGCGCAAGGCTCAAGCACCTGTACTAGACTTTTTTAAAAACAAATTACCTAAAGCTTTTGAAAAGGTGCTTGACTTTGAACGTCGAATTCAAATGGACATTTTTAAGCAAAAGGTTTCCGAGATCCCAGTACCACCCCCAGCCGCATCTCCGGCTCCAGCTCCCGTGGACACACCGGTTCTGAACCCAATTGAAATAAACGGCTTTTACGTATTGTCTGGAAATAACTATGTGACGTTCTATGTTACTACACTCAACCAGAATAGACAGTACATAAAGGAGGGTTGGACGGCTTCTGGTGTAACTGGCCTCAGTGGCCAACTCGCGGTTCTGAGTGAAGGAGCCGATTTTAACATTGACCTCGGAGGGCGTTCAGCTCCAATTTCGGATCACAATTCCGAGTCGTATATCTGGTCGTTTCGGATCCAGTCCGATACCGAACAGGCGGTCGCCCCTTACCAGGCTGTTACGGGTGCCGTTCTTTATCCACCTGGCCAGATTGAATACACGTCCATGAAACGTCAGTCGACGATTACTGGAAATTACGCCGTCTCTCAGAACGTTCTACAATTTAATTTTACGGAAGCGGCTCCAGATGGATTTGCACCCGGGTGGACCGTTGAGAACCTCAAGGGCTACGACAAGGTTAAGTTTAGGGTCGTGTCGTATACGGATGAATTTGTTAATCGATTTAGCATTTTAGCACCCCTCGATCCCACCGTGATACCTGAAAACACTTTGGTGCCCGTCAACACGACCGGTCTCGCCAAAGAGCCCGGTTTCATGAGCACATTCGTTCCCGCCAAGTTTACAAACTTTGAGACTTCGCCGACTCGGAAATTCAACATCGAAATTAGTGAGAGCATCCGGGGTGGCGCCTCCAAGTTTCAGCTCCGGGACTTGAACACGGGATTCAAATGTGAAGACCCTGAATTAGGACCCTTTGAGGACATCAAAGGACGTGGATTCAGCTCGGGTTCCGTCTTGGCGCTCAACGCCATAGGCCCACAGGAGGAGCACTTGCTTCTTCAAGACTTTTCCAAGTCTCAGTGGAACCCAGAATTTAAGCGGTACACAAACTCTGTCATGTACCAGCGCGTCATACCTTTTCCTCCTCCCAACCCTTCATACCAAGGTAAGGTGATTCAGCTCGAGCTCCTACCGACCGAGTTGGGCCACCTCCTGTCCAACATGTACCTTAAGGTGACCATGCCTGCACTTCCAGCTGGTTCTCAATACTCAGCACAGTTAGGCCGAGCGCTGATAAAGCAGGTTGATTTGCTGGTCAACGAGACAGTCATCGAAACTCTTTACGACGATTGGTACATTATCCGTGATCAGATATTCTTGGATGCTGATGAACAGACGGGTATGTTTCAGGCTGTCGGTAGTTCGAACATCAACTCTCAAGTGGCGACAGACTACATCATCCCCCTCGAGTTTTTCTTTTGTCGACGCAAGTCCCATAACGACCAGGATGACGAGCGTCTCCGCCGACCCTACTTTCCCCTGTGCGCGATGTGGAACCAGCGCCTGTACGTACGGTTCACTTTTCAACCAAACACCTGGTGGTGTAACGTGGCCGCGCCCCACGCGACTGACTTGGTCCTGCCCAAGCTCGTGACGGAGGAAATTTTACTTGAAAATGCAGAAAAGCTGTACTATACCAACACGCCTCTCAAATACATAGTGAATCGCGTCAAGAAAGAATCGACCCTGACCTTTTCGGCCGGAAACCCACAGCTCCAGCTCACCGCCTCATTCCCTGTCCAGACCCTCGCGTGGTTTTTCAGGAACAAAAATTACGAAGACGTCACGACTGGTCTTTATTCAGACTCGCGATATAACTACGGGTACACGACCCAATACATCCAGACGGGCGTCCAGCTCAACTTCCCGTCGGGCGTGTCCAACTACGTAGACGTCATAGACACTGCCAAGATTACGCTCAACAACGTGGACATTCTGAGCACGTTCCAAGGGTCGCTGTACTACACGTTCAAGCAGCCTTTGGAGCATGGACTTTCCATACCTTCAAAGAGTATTTATAGTTATTCGTTCGGTCTCACGCCCAAGGAATATAACCAGGGTGGGTACCTAAACTTTTCAAAATTGAATTCACAGACGACAACCTTGACCCTGGTTTTCAACCCGAGCTACGCGTCTCAGATTACACAGGGATACAATTTGTATATGTTTTACTATGGCTACACGCTTCTGGAGTTTCAGGGCGGCTTTGCTCGTCTTCCTTATGTTTAATAGCTGGAGCCTTTTCCAGATACTCGATGATTCCGTTCTGGATACACCACTTCAGGAAGTTGAGCTGGGCGCACGTCGTCGTAAATCCCTGGAATTCTACACGCTCCGTCCGGCAAAACGGGTCAAAGAGCTTCTTGCTGTACCCGTCCAGACTCGACTTGTAGGCTACGTGAACCGTGACCATCTTCCCAGTGGGTGTCGTGTACGTCACGTGGTTCGCCTTGGCATAGTTGGTCACGAACCACTCGAGTTTGCGAAGGGAAATACCCTTGCGGTGTCCCAGAATATCGTGAAGCTTTTCGCGATTCTCTGGTACATCAAAGAATTTGGAGAGACTGGCCAGAAGAATCTCCGACTTGCTCATTACTTTTTTAGAGGTTCCAAACCTCTAACTAGGCTTCCCAAGGTGCCTTGACCCTTTCGACCAGTTTAGGCACTGGTTTAGGAACCTGACACTGATGAAAACCACAGTAACCGTTTTCGAGTGGCTGCTTCAGACATCGTCGTTTGCTCTTCAAAATTCCTTTACAAAAAACACACTCGATTGCAGACGTATCTTTCACGAGTTGCTCAATGGGCAACTGATACGTCTTGGCGATAAACTCGAGAACGACAGATATTCGGAGGCCGACTCTTCGTGAAACCTCCTCTTCTATGAGTTGGAGAATCTGTTGCTCCATTTGTACTTGTGTTTTCAGCGCTTGGTGGGTTTATGTAGCCTTTTTTGAAAACATGGCCAAGAACGCCTTTCGCGCAGCCACTTCCGACGTACTCTCAGTCTTGGCCATGAATTTTTTGTCGAAAATTTGATCAACACTCACGAGAGGTTCAAGTAGGTCCTGTACCGGCTTTTTGAACTGATTCGTGAAATAGTACTGATAGTCGAGTGGTGTACCCTTCTCCTTGACCCATGCAGGGTCTTCAGCCTTTTCGTACATTTTTCCGTCACCCTTGACAATCACAAACGCCACACGGTCTCCCTGTTGAGGCTCGGAACCCGGTGCTCGAGCCCTGATCTTGTCCCGGACCGTCACGTGAGGCGTCGGGACCTTGTACTCGGCCGCGAGTTGCTTACTCATCATAAGCTTTTCCATAGACACCTTGCCTTGCATGAGGTCTCTGGCGGCTTCACGGGCAAGTTCAATTGCCGGTCTTGGATCGCTCGACTCGAGAATGAGTTCGAGAAGTTTCTTGAGCGTCTCCCGAACGTAAGGGCAACTATCACGCCTGACCACTTGGAGACCCTTGACGTCAATCTTCTTAAACTTGACAAGTCGTGTTCCGTCCTCTTTCAAGATCGGAGTTCCATCCTTGTTTGACGCGCCTTCATACATCTTGGCCGCATACCGCTTTTTACTGTAAAGTACGTACGGTGCATAGACCTTCTCAAGCTCTAAATCATTAGGCGCCTTGAAGAGTTTCGTACACTGTTCAGCAGCCTGTTCACCAAGTTGCCAACTGTAATCTATCGCATCTTGACCTTTGCGTCCTTGGACATCAAACTCAACCATTACAGAGTCGGTGTTTTTGACAATCAAGAACCCCTCGCCAGCCTGAAAAGTTCCAGCATCGGTCTCGAGGTCATAGACGTAGCCATCCCACGAGTCATGAATCAACTCAACCGAATTTGGTTCAGAATTCAACAAGATTGCATCATCACAGTGTAGCAGCTCTATTGAAGGCTCAACCTCGTTTGGTTTAATCAGATTGAGGTTTGTGTCCATCAATGAATGGTCTGCAGTCACATCCACGGTTCCATACGGCGACTTGACTCTGTAAATCTTCTTTTGGCACTTGTGTCTGATGACGCGGCGAATAGGCATCCATCCTTTGTGTGTCCACGATTTCCATCCGCTAATCTCAGACTTCTCCTTGTTGGTACCATCCTTGAGAAAACCTGGATACGGTTCCCATGCAACGGCAAGGTTTTCTATGCAAACCCGGATATCACGTCCCAGTCGATCCATTACCCGAACCTTTGTGCCTGGCATCACCGAATCCCCATACCTCACCTTTGCTCCCGGGAAGTTTTGTTCCACGTAATTCTTGGTCTCTTCAATCATCTGACGCCCACGCATTGTAACTGTACTGGCGATGGCTACACATGGCAGCATGCCTTTTGAGGCGCCCGTAAACCCGTAAATACTATTCATGCTAATTTTGTATGCCAGTTGCTGACCGTTGTACACTGCCTCCATGGGAGTCCCTTCTGCGGCCGCCATGAGCTTCTTCGCCTTTTTACGATACGCCTTGAGGTCCGTGAGGATTGTGGGGAGAAGGGAAACCACTCCCTGAGCAAACCTGTGAGGCCCAAACTCTTCGTACGACACGCCCGGTAAATTGTCGTACTTGTCATTCATCACCAGCGTCGAGTAGCACAAGTTGTGCGCACACATGATGCTCGGGTACAGGGACGCAAAGTCCAGTGCTGTGATTGGCCCGTAATAAGCACCCGTCTGAGCCTCGAGAACCGTCGCGCCTTCGTACTTGCCTTCGTCCGGTCCGTTTGTCCTCTTGAACGTCGGAATCACAAAGTTCAGTTCCCGAGCTTTCTTCGCCATTTGTGAAAACACCTTGATTTGTTGCCCACGTTCACTCAAAAAAGCCAGAGGGACCCAACACGCCTTGGCCATCTCCACGAGGTTTTGAATCTGGCACACCTTGGCCATGATTGCATGAGGCAGTTCCGTATCCTTGATACAGTACTGGGCCACTTCTCCGAGTCGAATGGGATCACCCTCGGCAAACCGGCTGAAAATCTCTTTGACCGGCATGTCATTCTTCTGATCTTTCAGAAAGTGCTTGGATACGTTGTTCAGTGAGTAGCTCTCAAGCTTGTGCTCGCGCTTGATGTCCTGAAACAAGTCAAAGACGTACCGGCCTTTCATAGGCACCATCTTGAGCTCGTTGTTCCCGAGCGCACTCGAACTCAGGTTCTTTTCGACCAGGGTCGCCACGTCACCTCGGATCCGGCCCCACACGGGGCTTAGACCGCAGTGAATTGTTGCTCGTATGATGAGAAACTCCAAGTCGAATCCGAAGATGTTCCAGCCCGTGATGATGTCAGGATCCGTCTTGATGAGGTACTTTTCGAACGCCTCCAAGAGTTCCTTTTCGGTATTGAAACACTCCACATCAGGTCCTGCCGTTTCTTTGAGGCACAAGCACTTTCTGTCCAGATACCCGTCTTGCCCAAACGCTTTGGTCGTCATACCAATCTGGAACACTACGTCACGAGGGTTTTTAGGATCCGGGAAAGCGCCCGTACTCGAGTAACACTCAATGTCGAACGACATGATTCTCAGAGGTGCTAGACCGTCCCGGTCAAGAGGGGTCACGAATCGCCAGTTGGGTGCCCAGAGGTTCACCTCACACGTAGACTCGGCGTCGGGTTCACAGAGTCCAGGGTCGATCCATCCCGTTGAAGTACACCCAGACACGTGCATGAAACGCAGGACGGGATCGATATTTGATTCGTACATCCGACACCCCGTGAGTTCAGGATGTTTGTTGTTTTCCACACAGTATGCGAAGCTTCTGAGAGCACGGTGCGTCTTGAACTCGACCCGGTAAAAGCGCGAAAGCTCACCGTTTTGGAACCCCCACAAGTCCTTGCCTCTGTGAACCTCACAGGACACGAGGCCACGCCAAAACGTGCTCTTGATAAAATCCTTTACATTCTTCTCCGTCTTGACGAAACAGTACGGATTAAACTTCGTCCCGAGGGAGACGGACCTGCCATCCTCGGCACGACCAAAAATTCTGATCGTAAATTGATCGTCCTGATCCTGGCCGTCCCATGCGACAGCCTGGAACTGTACCATTGTCTTTTTAGGGCCGCACGTTTCTAAGTGCGGCACCAATTAAAATGCCTATTGTGTTCCATAAAATGTCCAACGGGTTCATGACCCCGACGCCATCTTCAAGCAGTTCCCATATGAGTCCCATGGTCCAAAGTAAGAGTCGCCGCTCAGGGAAAAGGTATGAACCCAGAGCAAAATAAAGAATGTGCGAAAGGTTCCAGAATGTAAAAACGCGTGGCCCGTATTGGCGCCCTTCATCAGATATATCCCGTGTTAGAAAAAGAACCAACTTATCTGAACCTCTGTACCTGAAAAAGTCAGTTTGCATGATTTTTTGAATTGTTGCACCTGCTAGGAAAACCCCCAAAACCCCGAGAATGATATAGGTCACGAAGTTCATCTAATTTTAGTCCAGAATTAAATACCAGTGGATCCGAAACCAGCCGCGCCGCGCTCAGTCACAAGCCCTGTGTTCTCCGATGGCACCTCCTTGACCTCAGGTGTGATGCACTGCTCCAGAATCAGCTGAGCGATACGGTACCCCGGACGAATGACGAATGGCTGGTTGACGTCCAGATTCTGAAGAACCACCTTGACCTCACCTGTGTAGTCGGGGTCGATGACACCCGCAAGAGTGTCGAGACCGTGCTTCACGGCCAGTCCGCTGCGAGGTGCAATGCGTCCATAAGTTCCTGACGGGAGATTGACCGTGATTCCCGTCGAGACGACCACGCGGCGACCAGGGAGTACGACGTAATTGTCAGTGCTGAACAGGTCATAGCCAACGGCACCTGGGGTTGAACGCGCAGGCAGAATTGC
>Ga0222713_10001621_pt1 | contig 24966 bp, 20 predicted proteins | sample C33_649DmetaG_FD_165061 | JGI IMG/M metagenome (GOLD analysis project Ga0222713, IMG submission 165061) | Estuarine water microbial communities from San Francisco Bay, California, United States - C33_649D | ecosystem: Environmental > Aquatic > Marine > Unclassified | place: USA: California... | reverse complement strand
GTCATGCGCGTCGAACCGCTCGCCACGAAGCGCGACGAAACAGCTCCCGGGCGCCAAGGCCCGCGTATCGGTCGTGATCCCGCCCAATGGACGTCCATCCGAGGGGCCCTGTCCCAGCGCCGCCGCCACCCGCTCCACGGTCCAGAAGCTCATGCTGACCCTCGGAGGAGATCGAGCACGATCTCGCGCTCATCGAAGGGGGATTTGGTCGTCCCGTAGATCTGATAAGTGTCCGGACCCTTCCCGACCATCAGCACCACGTCCTTTGCCGGGTCGGCGAGGCGGAGCGCGTGCGCGATCCCTTCGCGACGGTCGCGGATCACCTCGTAGCTCCCCGGTGGCAGGGGCGCCACCGTGTCGGCGATGATCCGATCGGGGTCCTCGGTGCGCGGATTGTCATCGGTAATGACGAGACGATCGGCGAGCCGATGCGCCACGGTCGCCATGAGCGGACGCTTCCCCCGGTCGCGGTCCCCGCCGCACCCGAAGACGAGGATGATCCGACCCGCGGTGTAGGGCCGCAGCGCGGTCAACACGCGCTCGTAGGCATCAGGGGTGTGGGCGTAGTCCCGCAACACCGTGGGATGCTCGTGCAGCACCTCGAGCCGCCCCGGGACCTGCGGGACGCTCCCCAACCGTTCAGCGATCGTCGCAGCCGACATCCCGACCGCGAGCGCCGCACCGGCGGCCGCCAGCGCGTTGGCGACGTTGAAGTCCCCCATCAACGGGAAGGCGACCGGGAACCGTCCCTGCGGGGTGACGAGGGTCCAGTCGCTCCCGCCGGCGCGATAGCGGAGATCCGCGGCGCAGACGGCCGCCTCGGCATCGGCCATGGAGAAGCGCATCGTCTGCGGCACCACGGGAAGCCCCGCCCACATCGGGTCATCGGCGTTGATGATCGCCGTCCCGGTCGGGGCGAGCTGCGCCAGCAGCAACGCCTTCGCGTCGCGATACGCTGCCATCGTGCCGTGATAGTCGAGATGCTCGCGCGTGAGGTTGGTGTAGACCGCGGCCGCATAGGTGAGCCCATGCATGCGTCGCTGATGGAGCGCGTGCGACGAGCACTCCATCGCAACCGTCGTCACGCCGGCCTCGATCAGGGCGCGCAGGACCCGGTGGAGCTCAATCGGCCCAGGGGTCGTGAGCCCTGACCCACCCGGCAGCGTCCGTCCCTCGCCCCCGATCCGCACCCCGATCGTCCCGATGCTCGCCGCACGCCCCGCCGGCGCATCGAGCAGATGGCGCAGGAGATGCACCGTGGTCGTCTTGCCGTTCGTCCCCGTCACGCCGATCAGCGTGAGCTGCGTCGCCGGATCGCCATAGTACGCCGAGGCCGCGACCGCAGCCGCGACACGACTCTCGCGCACCACGAACGCGGGCACGGGGCACGCCGCCGGGTCCTCCGCGATCACGAGTCCCGCCTTCGCCTGCTGCACCGTGGGGAGGAAGTCATGTCCATCCCGCGCGCTCCCACGTACCGCGACGAAGCAGCTCCCTGGCGTCACCTGCCGACTGTCGTCGGTGAGCCCGGTGATCGCCGCCGGGAGCTCGCCACGGACCTCGACCAACTGCCCCGCGCGCTCGAGCGCCACGCGGATCCGCTCGACCATCCCCGGCTGGCCCGCCCCCTGCGCCGTCATCGCTCGCTCCCACGCACCGGCGCGAATCGCACCACGCTCCCCGAGGGGAGGATGGTCCCCGCGGAGGGCGAGGTCTCCCCCGCTGATCCCATCGCATCGATCGTCACGCGGAAGCCCGCCCGATGCAACGTGCGCACCGCCGCCCGGGTCGAGAGCCCACGCACCTCCGGTACCGGGCGCGAGATCACCACGCGCCGCGGCGGGCTCACCGACACGGCGAGATCGACCACGACGGGCGCATCGGAGCGATCGCGAGGCGGCGCCTCGACGACGGGCGCCACCGCGGCCACCTGGCTCGTCGTCTCCGGGACCGTCGGCGTGGCACCCACCGCGGGTACCACCGTCCGATCATCAGCCATCGCACGCGCGATCACCGGCGCCGCCGGTGCCGTGGGGGCGCCCCTCAACTCGAGCGCCCCATCCCGCGCCGCCAGCGCCGCCTGCAACACCGCCTTCGTCACCGGCGCCGCGATCTCACCCCCATAGAACGCCCCCTCTGGGGCATCGAGCTTCACCAAGATCACGAGCTGCGGATCCTCCGCGGGGAAGAACCCGACGAAGCTCGCCGTGTATGCGCCATCCTCATACCCCCGCCCATCATCGCGCATCCGTCGCGCCGTCCCGGACTTCCCGGCGACGCCGTATCCCGCGAGATCGGCCCGCCCTCCCGTCCCCGTCGTCACCACGTCGCGCAGCAACTTCCGCATCGTCGCCGCCGTGCTCGGCGACATCACCCGCCGCACCGTGCGACGCGGCGCCCGGAAGCGCACCGCCCCATCGGGGCCCCGCACCTCGCGCACGAGCGTCGGCTCGAGCAATTCCCCCCCATTCGCGAACGCTGCGTACGCCATCGCCAACTGGAGCGGCGTCACGGAGACCTCGTAGCCCATCGCGAGCGAGGCCGGCGACTGCTTCGACCACTCCGCCGTCGGACGCAACCGGCCCGGGGATTCCGAAGGATAGGGGACCCCGGTCACCATCCCGAACCCCACATCACGCAGCGCCTCGTATTGCTCCCGCAGGGTGAGCCGCTCGGCGAGTTGGATGATCCCGACGTTCGACGATTGACTGATCACCTCGGCGACCGTCATCGACGCCGCCGGATGCACGTCCTTGATCGTGCGGCCGAAGCGCTCGATCTCCCCATTGTAGGTGGGGATGACCTCGTCGAGGGTGACGCGCCCCCGCTCGATGAGCGCCGCCGCGATGAAGGGCTTCATCGTCGAGCCGGGCTCATAGGGCTCGGTGAGCGCCGTCGCGCCCGAGGCATCGGCCCGCGCCCGCCGACTCGCCAGCGCGCGGATCTCCCCGCTGTGCGGGTCGAGGAGGAGCACATCCCCCCCGCGCGCGTTGCGTTCGGTGATCGCATCGGTCAGCACGCGCTCCGCGATGTCCTGCAACGGCTGATGGATCGTCAGGACCACCGACTGCCCATCCACGGGCGCCACGCTCCGCTCTTCCGGCGAGGCGAGGGCCCCGGCGCGCCCCGTGCGGACCAACACGGTGCGCCCCTTCTCCCCCTCGAGCAGCGCATTCAATGACGCCTCGACGCCCCCCACCGCCTGCCCATCGCGATCGGTGGTCCCGAGGAGATTGCGCAGCCCCTGCGTGGGCGGGGGGACCCGTTCGAGCACCGGCCGCGGGTGCACCCCGCGCATCGCCAGCAGATCCTCGACCTCGGTCGAGAGGAATCGTCCGGGGAGTTCGACCCACTTCCGCTTGGGATCGGTGGCCCGGGCGATGAAGGTCTCTGGGACCCCACTCCGCTGGAGGGCCGCGCGCAGCACCGCACGGTCACGCACCTCGGTGGGCGCGATGTCCAACCGGACGAGCGACCGACTCTCGACGAGCACCGTTCCCGCGCGATCGAGGATCGCCCCGCGCCGGGGCGGGAGCTCCTTCTCGACCGTCTGCTGCGCGCGCGCCGTCTCCGACCAGCGGTCGCGCTGGTAGAGCTGGATCCACGCCGCACGCAGCAGGAGCGCGCCGGCGAAGAGGAGGAATGCCCCCTGCACGAGGCCGAGGCGACTGACGCGAATCACGGTGGGACGGACCCCGGGGCAGGACGTGGGAGACGGATGACGAGACTCTCGGCGGGCACGCGGAGGCCGAGACGCTCCTCAACCGAACGCGCGAGACGAGCGCGGCTGGACGCATCACGGATCGCACCCTCGAGCGCAGCCTCCGTGGCCTCGAGGGCGGTCCGCCGCTGCTCCAGGGCACGCAGCTCGCGCGCCTGCGCGAGCCCCGTACTCCGCCTCCATATGACGCCTGTGGCCAGGAGGAAGAAACCGAGCAAGCCGAGCAGGAGCTTGGTCCGTCCGCGCATGGTCAGTGCGCCTCGCCGGCGCGGCGCCAGATACGCAGCTTGGCACTCCGTGCCCGTGGATTCCGCGCGATCTCCTCGCCCGTGGCGAGGATCGCCTTCCGTGTGACGGCGGTGCCGAGCGCCACGCCCCCGCAGCGGCACCGCGGCTGGCGCGGCGGACAGGTGCACGCCGTGCTCCACGCCCGAAACGCGTGCTTCACCACGCGATCCTCCCCCGAGTGATAGCTGATCACCGCGAAGATCCCGCCCGGGACGAGACGGTCGCGCAACGAGACCAGCGCGTGGCGGAGCCCGTCGAGCTCGTCATTGACCGCGATGCGCACGGCCTGAAAGAGCCGCGCGAATTCCGACGGCCCACTGCGCGGCCCCAGCACCGCGCGGATCGCCCCCACGAGATCATCGCTCACGGCGAACGGGGCCCGCGCGCGCCGTCGCACGATCTCCTGCGCCAGCCGGCGTGCCTTCGGCTCGTCTCCCGCCTCACGGAAGACCGCCGTGAGCGACTCCGCCTCGACCGTGTTCAGATACTCGGCTGCCGTCATCGCCTGGGCGGGATCCATCCGCATATCGAGCACCACCCCGGGGCGGAAGGAGAACCCCCGCGCATCGTCATCGATCTGCTTGGACGAGACCCCGAGATCGAGGAGGATCCCGTCGAACCTCCGGTCCGCGAGCGCCGCCACCTCGTCGATGGTGTCGTGGTTCCCGAGCACGGCCTCGAAGCGCCCCGCGCGCTCCGCGGGCGCGAGCCGCGCCCGAGCCTCCGCGAGCGCGGTCGGATCGCGATCGAGCCCGATCACGCGATGGCCGGCGGCGAGCAAGGCCGCGCTGTGTCCCCCGCCGCCGAGCGTCCCATCGAGCACGGTGCCGGACGACGCGAGCGCGGCGCACACCGCATGCACGAGCACGGGATCGTGCCACGCGCTCCCGAACGCCGACGTCGCCATCGTGGACGCGAGGTCCTCGACGGCCGGGGCATGCTCGGAAGGGACGCTCGGGCGCGGCACGAGAGAAAGATGGTGGAGCCGGCTCCCAAAAACACGACACCCGCCGACGCAGGCGTCGGCGGGTGTCGGAGAACCCTCGGTCAGCCGAGGCTCAGGGCTTGCAGAGCGTCGTGACCTGCCGGTCGATGTAGGGCGAGAGCTGGTTCACCAAGCCGAGGATCTGCGCCGCCGCATCGGGGGAGGTGCGCCCCCCCTGCTGGGTGTAGGTCATCGCGTCAGCGGTCGCGGCCTGCGCCACCTTGGCCTCGTCACAGCTCTTGCTCGCCTGCAACCCGGTCGCGATCACCTGCGCCGTGTAGAACGACGAGACGCCGATCAGGAACTTGGCATTCCCCTTGAGCTGGGCGTCCGTGGTCGTGCTGTCGGCGAAGTGGAGATACGGGAGGGCGGCCTGGAATGACGCCGCCTTCTTGGGATCCTCGGCGACCGCGGCACGATAGAGGCGGTTCCCGATCGAGAGCGCGAAGCCCCCGACCTGGTTCGCATCGTCTCCGGCACCCTTCGCCTGCCGCAGCGAGACGAGCGCGCTGTCCGGGAGATTGAGGTCGTTGTAGGCGACCGCGATCTGGGTCCATCCATTCGGGATCTTGGGATTGATCTCGAGCGCCCGCCGCGCCGCGACGATCGACTGCTGCCCCTCGCCCGCCTTCTTCAGCGTCTGAGCGTAGAGCTGCCAGAGATCGGCGTCCTGCGGGTAGCGCGTGGTGGCACGACGCGCCACCTCCGCCGCCTTGACCGTCTGGCTGTCGGAGGCGTAGAGCGCGGTGAGGCGCGTGAAGAAGGCGGCGTCCGCCCGCGTCGAGTCGAGTTGGATCAGCTCCTCCCCCGTCGTGATCGCACCCTTCAGATCGCCCGAGGCCGAAAGGATCTTGAACTGGAGCACCACGAGGTCGATGTCCCCCGGGTTCTCGGCGACCGCCTTCACCACGACCTCCTTGGCGACGTCGAGCTTCCCACTCGCAGCCAGCGCATCGATCACGCGGGTCGCGAGGGCGGCATCGCCCGGATTCGCGGCGAGGAGCCGCAGGAGATAGCCGTTCGCCTCGTTCGCATTCCCGGCCTTCTGCTCCGCATCGGCGGCCACGGCGAGCGCCGCACGCGAGTTCGGATCGATCGCGAGGATCTCCTTCGCCATCGCCACCTGCTCCGCCGGCGACACCTCCTTCCGGACGAGCACCTGCATCTTGCAGTAGCGGACCAAGGTCGCCTGCGGATACTCGGTGATCCCGGCATCCGCGGCCTTGAGCGCCTCATCGAGCTTGTTGTCCCGGGCGGCGTTCATGCACGCCTTCTCGTGCGGGAGCTGCTTGCGCGCATCCTGGATCGCCTTCACCAGCGGCGCCACGGCACGGTCCGCGCGGTTCCCCTCGGCCACCGGGAGGGGCTGCACGAGCGACGGGTCGCGCGTGAGCACGATCGATGCCTCCACGCGGAGGTTCACCCCGTCACGGACCACACGGCCGCGCAGGTAGTCGTCAGCGCGCTGCGCCTTGGCCAGCTGCGCCTCGTCGCTGGGCGGGAGCTGCTCGTCGATCGGATACCCCGACTGCTCGAGCATCGAGAGGATGTCCTTCTTATCGATCACCCAGAGGAGACGCGACGGATAGGCGCGGATGAGCCGATCGCGCAGTTCATCGGACGCCTCCGGCCCGACCACTTTGTCCACGGAGCTGAAGACCTGCACCATCGTGCGCGGCGTGTTCGGGCCGGGCGGGGTGCGCGGCGGCTGCGCCCAGACAGGCACGACGCCAGAGGCGACCAGGCCCACGATCAGCGCGACGACGGGACGAACGGGGAACCGAACCTTCACGATCTTCCTCCTCAGGGAGCGTTGATGCTTCATACACCCGGACCCCCACCTCCTGGTCCGTCGGTACCGCGAGCTACAGTGGGCGAAGAGGGATTCGAACCCCCGACACCCTGCGTGTAAGGCAGGTGCTCTAACCAGCTGAGCTATTCGCCCCGGTGCGCGACCCGTGGGGCGCGGTCGCTCATTTCAGGATCGCGATGGGGATCAGGATGCAGTAGCCGACCGCCAACAGGATCGGGGCCACCGTCACCCCGCCCCGCCACAGGTCCGCGTACCCGACCGCCAAGGCAGCGGCCGCCAATCCCCACCACAGCGTGGACCGCGATGCCGCGACCCCCGACCCATTCGATCCGGACATAGAGGGAGGAGTCTAGACTGGGCCTTCCCCTCTGTCAAATGAACGCGGCCCCTCCGCGGAACGTTCGGAGAGCGCCTCGCCGAGGAGGGCGGCGAGGGCGCTCGCACGCTCCCGCGCCTCCTGGGCCGCATCCCGCGCCCGGAGGGCCTCCAACCGGGCCCGCTGTCGCTGCCGTCGCTGCCACCAAAGGGGGGTGAGGAAGAGCCCGAGCACCACGGCGAGCGCCCCGAGATCGGCCGCGAGGGCCAACACCCCGTACTGCCGCCGGACCCGGGAGCGCCAATAGCGCTCGAACCCGGGCTCGGTCATCCCGTGCACCTGCCGCAACGCGAGGTCCAGGGATCTGGTCGACCGCCAGGTGGTGAAGAGCCGCGTCAGCCCCCCCGCCCCGCCGAGGGCCCCCAGCTCCGCCACGGCGCGGTGCGTCAGGGCGTAGGCCCGGTTCGCCCCCGTCGCCCCACCGACGAAGGCGGAATCGAGCGCCGCGAACGAGGGCACGCCGCGCCAGACGAGTCCGAGACTCGTCGCCAGCACCTGCTCACGCCCCCACTCCCCCGCCGCATAGGAGGCATAGCCCTCATCGAACCACCGAGGAACGAGTCCCCTCATCGTTTCCGCGAGCATGAGGTGCGCGAGTTCGTGGCGCAGCGTCTGCCGCGGCTCCCCCGCACCGGCGCCGGCGTCCCGCCCCTGCATGATGATCAGCCGCCGTGCGGGGATCGCGATCGCCGCGCCCCATTCGGGGGCATTCGGACCGACCCAGGCGCGGAAGACCGTCTCGCTCGGCGCGAGCGCGATGCGCACACGCTCCTGTGGTCGCGCCAGTCCGGGGAAGGTGTCGCGCGCGAGCGCATCATCGAGGAGGGCGCGAGCGAGCCGCGCCTCGCTCGGGAAGGCGAGGATCGAGAACCGTCCCGCCTCGTGCAGCTCGGCCCCCGGCGGTACGGCGGGCCACGCCGGATCCTGCGCCCTCACGGTGAACGGGCACCCGATGAGCGCCAGGATCGCGACGACCATGAGTCGCCGCACCCACCCGAGCCGCCGCCTGCGACGCGACTCCCGCCGCCGCGCGTCGCGGCTCACGCCCCCGCCCCGCCCGCGTAGAACCCGAGCGCCTCGAGCGGATCCTCATCGGCGCCCCAGAGCGGATCCCCCGCCACCGTGCGCAGACACAGCCGAAGATCCTCGGGCAAAGGCGAGCGGAGCTCGACCGGCGCCCCGGTCACCGGATGCGGGAACACCAACCACGCCGCATGCAGGAAGTGCCGCTTGGGTGGGAGCGCGACGAGCTTGCGCCCGCCACCGCCACCGTAGGTGTCATCCCCCACCACCGGATGACCGATGGAGGCGAGATGCACGCGGATCTGATGCGTGCGCCCCGTGTGCAGATGCGCCCGCAGGAGATCGCACGAGTCGAAGCGCGCGAGTCGATGGAAATCGGTGCGCGCCTGACGGCCATCGCGCCGGATCGCGACGCGGGTCCGATCGTTGGGGTCGCGCCCGAGCGGCTGATCGACGCGCACCTCGTCGGCGTCGAGATGCCCCCAGCAGAGCGCCGCGTAGCGCCGCGTGATCGTCCGCGCCGCGAGCGCCCCACTCAACGCCGTGTGTGCGCGATCGGTCTTGGCGACGATCAGGAGCCCAGAGGTCTCCTTGTCGAGGCGATGCACGAGCCCCACGCGCTCCGCCCCGCCCCCCGCCGCCAACGCCTGTCCGCGTCCGAGGAGCGCATTCACCAACGTCCCCGACCAGTTCCCGGGCGCGGGATGCACCACCATCCCCGCCGGCTTGTCGACGACCACCAGATCCTCGTCCTCATGGACGACGCGGATCGGGATCGATTCGGCGAGGATCTCACGCCCCACCGGCGCGGGGATCGTGACGGCGAGCGTCATCCCCGGCTCGAGCCGGAGACTCGCCTTCTCGGCGCGGCCATCGACCTGCACCTGCCCGGTGGCGATGAGTGTCGCAGCCTGCGTGCGCGATCGCCCGGTGAGGCGCGCGACGGCGAGGTCGAGTCGCTCGCCACCGTCATCGATCGCGAAGGTGTAGGCGCCAGGCACCAGCGGATCGCCCGCGCCCGACGCGTCGCTCGTCATGTGCTCGTCGGGCTCTCAGTCGATGGGACCGCCTTCGCATCGGCGACGCGCTCCTCTTCCTCGTTCCAGAGCACGATCGCCAAGAGGATCGCGCCGGTGCTCACCGCGATGTCCGCGAGGTTGAAGGTCGGCCAGCGCCAAGCGCCCACGCCGACGTCGAGGAAGTCCACCACACCCCGCGGGGAGATGATCCGATCGATGAAGTTGCCGAACGCCCCGCCGGTCACCGAACAGAGCGCGCGCACGCGCCAGACCGCATCGGGGGGGCTCGCGCGATAGAGCCGCCACATCGTCACCACCGCGACCACGGTGAGGACCATGAAGATCCAGCGCGAGTACGACCCGAGGTGCAGCCCGAAGGCCGCCCCCGGGTTGTATACGAGCGTCAGGCGGAACCACTCACCGAGGACCTCGTGCGGCACATAGGCCGGCGAGAGCGCATCGACGGCCATCCGCTTGGTGATCTGATCGGCGACGACGATCGCCGCGGCGACGCCGAGGAACCGCGTGGGGGCGACGCCCCCGGGCTCACTTCTTCCCATCTTCCTCAGCCTGTTTGCACTCGATGCAGTAGCGCGCGTGCGGGAGGGCATCGAGACGATCGAAGCCGACCTCGCCCCCGCAGGTGTGGCACTTGCCGAACTGCTCCGGGTGCCGGTACAACCGGCGGAGCGCCTCGTCCACGTGCCAGAGGAAGCGCCCTTCCTTGGACGCGAAGAGGAACGCCTTCTCGCGCTCCATCGCGTCGGTCCCCTGGTCCGCCATATGGAACGAGTAGGCACTGAGGTCGCCATCAGCGCCCTGCGGCGTATTGCCGAAGGTCTCGTCGTAGTGCCCGAGATCCTTCAAGGTGCGCCGGCGCTCCTCCATCAGGCGCTTCTCGAAGTGCTGGATCTGCTTCTTCGTGAGGGGCTTGAACTGCTTGCCACCTTCCTTGGGGGTCGCCGCCATCTCAGCCTTCCTTGGTTAGGGCGATGCGGGCCGTCGGACCATCGAGCTCCACCTCGGCGGTCGTGGGCCACGGGGGGGACATCGAGAGCGCATCGGCGATGATGCACTCGCGAGCCAGCACTTCACCTGCGATCCATGCTGCGTGGGGACGCAGCGCCTCCTGCACCTCCGCGGGGGCGGCGATGGCGAGCCGGATCCGGTCACTGACCGTGAGCCCCGCCTCCTTCCGCACCCGCTGCACCCGACTCACCACCTCGCGCGCCATCCCTTCCGCGCGCAAGGCCGACGTGATCGTCGGATCCAATGCCACCGAGAGTCCCTCCCCCTGCTCCACCACCAGCGAGGTCGCGGCGCGTGCCGTGATCGTGACCCGCGTCGCGTCGAGCGCGAGCGGCCCGTGTCCCGGCACCTCGACCGTGACACTGTCACCCTGGGCGATGGAACGCAATGCCGCCTGGTCGAGCCCCTCGACCACCGGCTTGGTCGCCTTCATCGCCGGGCCCACGATCTTCCCGAGCACGGGGAAGTGCACCTTCCCCTCGAGCCGCACCCAGTCGGCGGCCGAGTCGGCGAAGGTGACGGCCTTCACGTTGAGCTCCGCCGCGACGAGGGGGGCGATCATCGCATGCCAGGCCGGTTCGACCCCGGGAGCCACACAGGTCAGCGACCCGAGGGGTTGGCGCACCTTGATCCCCGCCTGCTCGCGCGCCGCGCGCCCGAGGGTCGCCAAGGTCCGCGCCGCCGACATCGCCCGCTCGAGTCCATCGTCGCGCGGGGTCGGCGCCGTGCGACGATACGCCGCGAGGTGCACCGACTGGCCGGTGAGCTCGTGATGCATCCAATCGGAGAGAAAGGGGGCGATGGGGGCGAGCAGACGACAGGTGACGGTCAACACCTCGTGCAGCGTCGCGAAGGCCGCGCGATTGTCCGCGGCATCCACCTCGTAGAAACGCCCGCGCGACAACCGCACATACCAGTTCGCCACATCCTCGGTGACGAAGTCCATCAGGAGCCGCGCCGCGGCCGTCGCATCGAAGCGCTCGAGCAACGCATCGATCTCGCCCTCCACCGCGGTGAGGCGCGAGAGGACCCACCGATCGAGCACCGGCCGCTCTGCCGCCACCGGATCCTGCGCCGAGGGCGCCCACCCGAAGTTGGCGTACTGCGCGAAGATCCCGCTGTAGACGTTGCGCAACGTGACGAGGAAGCGCCCCGCCGTCTCGCGGATCACCGATTCGTCGAACCGCCGCGGGACCCAGACCTGCGAGCTTGCCACGAGGAAGAGGCGCACCGCATCGGCGCCATGACGCGCCATCACCGCACGCGGCTCCACCGTGTTCCCGCGCGACTTGGACATCTTCTGCCCGTTCGCATCGAGCACGAGATCGTTCACCACCACGGCACGATAGGGCGCCGCCTGCGACGCCGCCCCGAGCACATCGGCCGCACCGCGTGAGGCGATGCCCGGCCCGTTGTTCGGGAGCGCATCGCCGAGCCCCGTCGCGATCGCGAGGAGGGAGTAGAACCACCCGCGCGTCTGATCGACCCCCTCGGCGATGAAGTCCGCCGGGAAGTAGCGCGCGACCTGCTCACGGCTTCCCGGCTGATGCGGGAAGCCCCACTGCGCGAAGGGCATCGACCCCGAGTCGAACCAGGTGTCGATCACCTCGGGCACGCGACGCATCGTCCCCGTCCCACTCGTCGCCGGCCAGGTGTAGCGATCGATGTGCGGCTTATGCGGATCGAAGTCCGCGGGGAGCGGCGCGCCGATGCGAGCCGCCAATTCCGCTGACGAGCCCATCACCTCGATCTCCGCGGGGTCGGCGTCGTTCACCCAGACGGGGAGCGGCGTCCCCCAGTAGCGATCGCGTGAGATCGCCCAATCGATGTTGTTCTCGAGCCAGCTCCCGAACCGTCCCGCCCCGACCTCGGGGGGATTCCAGTTGACGTCGCCGTTCCGCGCGAGCATCGCATCGCGATACGCCGTCGTGCGCACGAACCAGCTCGCCCGGGCGTAGTAGAGCAACGGCGTCCGACAGCGCCAGCAGTGGGGATAGCTGTGCGTGAAGCGCTGCGACTTCCAGACCTGATCGCGCCGCTCCAACTCGGCGATGATCGCCGCGTCGGCTTCCTTCACGAACTGCCCACCGACGATCGGAAGCTCCGCGGGGAACTCGCCGCGCGCATTCACCGGATTCAGGAAGGCGAGCCCATGGCGCTGCCCAGCGGCGTAGTCATCGGCACCGAAGGCCGGGGCCATGTGCACCACGCCCGAGCCATCCTCGGCGGAGACGAAGCTCTCGCCGACGATCACCTCATGCGCCCCCTCGGCGGGATACGGCACCCAGTCGAGCGGACGACGATACCGCATGCCGACGAGGTCGCGCCCACTGAAGGTCGCGACCTGCTCCCATCGCTCGGAATAGTCGGCGCCGAGCACCGCACCGGCGCGTGCCTCAGCCAAGAGGATCGTCCAGTCGGTGACCGACCTCTTGCGGAGCTCCACATAGGTGAGGTCGGGATGCACCGCGAGCGCGACGTTCGAGACGAGGGTCCACGGCGTCGTCGTCCAGACGATGATGCGGCGACGCACGGTCGGTGCGGCGTCATCGACGAGATCGAGCCCGAGGTAGAGCGAGGGATCCTCGACATCCTCGTACCCCTGCGCGACCTCGTGCGAGCTCAGCGCGGTGCCGCAGCGCGCACAGTACGGGAGGACCTTGTGCCCCTGATAGAGGAGCCCCTTCTCATGCAGCGTCTTGAGTGCCCACCAGACGCTCTCCACGTACGGGGTCTCATAGGTGACGTAGGGATCGGCGTAGTCGAGCCAATATCCCATGCGCGAGCTCAGCTGCTCCCACTCCCCCTTGTACGTCCAGACCGACTCGCGGCAGCGCCGATTGAACTCGTCGACCCCGACCTTCTCGATATCGGCCTTCCCCGAGATCCCGAGCGACTTCTCGACCTCGATCTCCACCGGGAGCCCATGCGTGTCCCACCCCGCCTTGCGGGGCACATGGAACCCCTGCATCGCGCGATGGCGGCAGAAGAGGTCCTTGATCGTGCGCGCGAAGACATGGTGGATCCCTGGGCGTCCGTTCGCGGTCGGCGGCCCTTCGTAGAAGACCCAGGCGGGCGCATCGGCGCGCGCGGCCTGCGAGGCCTCGAAGACCCCATCGGCGGTCCAGCGGCCGAGGACCTCCTGCTCGAGGTCATCGGCGGGACGGTCCCCGGGGAGGAGACGGAAGCGCGGCGCGGCGGAGGGGGCACCCGACATAACCTCTGAATTTACCGCCGCTTAGGGGGCGGGAGGAAGCCGCGCTGGCCCCCTAGACGGGCCGCCCGCGCTCCCCGAAGAGGACCGTCCCGAGCCGCACGAGGGTCGCCCCCTCCTCGACCGCGATCTCGTAGTCCCCTGACATCCCCATCGAGAGCTCGGTCGCCGGGTGCCCCGCCGCCACCAGGCTCTCACGCGCCGCGCGCGCGCCCTGAAAGACGTGCCGGAGCACCGACTCCGGCGCATCGAAGGGCGCCATCGTCATCACCCCGCGCACCGAGAGCCCCGCACACCGGTGCAGGCGCTCCGCCACCGCGGGCACATCGGCGAGCGCATAGCCCCCCTTCGTGTCCTCGCCGGAGATGTTGACCTGCAGCAGCACGTGGAGGGGCTGCGGCGCGACCACGACGTTGGCGCCGGCGCCGATGACCGCCGTGGCCTTGCACCCGACCGCATCGGCCGCGACGAGGATGCTCTCACGATCGAGCGCGTGGAAGAGCGCGAAGTGCGGGAGCGCCTTCGCCTTGTTGGATTGGAGATGCCCGATGAGATGCCACCGCACCCCGCCGCGCGTGCAGGGCGCATCGGCGAGCGCCTCCTGCTTCCCGATCGCCTCCTGCACCTTGTTCTCCCCGACGTCGGTGATCCCGGCGGCCCACGCCGCCGCCACCGCCTCGGGGCCATGCGTCTTGGTCACCGCGATGAGACGCACGGCCTGCGCATGACCGCCGCGTGCGACCGCCTCCGCGATGCGGCCACGGATCTCCGCGACCCGGGCCGGGAGTTCAGGGAACGTCGTCGGCACGTCGGACTCCTGCGGCTCGTGCGGCGTCGGCGCGATTACGCCGGCGTCGGCTCCGGCGTCCCACCGATCGGCGGGATGCGGCGTGGCTCCGACGTCGTCACAGGCGGCGCGGCGGTCACCGGCGCGGGCGCCGTCGGCGGCTCCTGCCGTGGCGGGAGCGCCTGCCCCTGCTCGAGGATCGCGATGTCCTCGCGCGAGAGGGTCTCGCGATCGAGCAACGCCTGCGCCAGTCGATCGAGGAGATCGCGATGGGTCGTCAGCGTCTCCATCGCCCGCGCGTACGCCTCATTGATCACGCGCGAGACCTCGTCATCCACCTGCTGCGCGGTGCGCTCCGAGACCTGACGCCGGCTCCCGAGCTCGCGACCGAGGAAGACCTCCTGCTCGTTGTCGCCGACGAGGATCGGCCCGATCGCATCGGAGAGCCCCCACTGCGACACGTACCGGCGTGCGATCCCGGTCGCCTGCTGGATATCGCTCGAGGCCCCGGTGGTGACCCGATCTCGTCCGAAGACGATCTCCTCCGCCACGCGACCGCCGTACGCCATCACGAGGCGTGCCTCGAGCTGCTGCCGCGTCACGGAGACGCGGTCATCCTCCGGCAGCGTGAACGCCAGACCGAGCGCACGCCCGCGCGGGACGATCGTCACCTTGTGCAACGGATCGTTCCCCTGGACGCGGATCGCGCAGACGGCGTGCCCCGCCTCATGGTAGGCGGTGAGGCGACGCTCCTCCTCCTTCATCACGAGCGACTTCCGCTCGGCGCCGAGCATCACGCGGTCCTTCGCATCCTCGAAGTCCACCATGTAGATGCGCTCATGGCTCCGCCGGGCCGCGAGCAGCGCGGCCTCGTTCACGAGGTTCGCGAGGTCGGCGCCCGCCATCCCCGGCGTCCCGCGCGCGAGGCGCGTGATGTCCACGTCGTCGGCGAGGGGCTTGTTCCGCACATGGACCTTGAGGATCCCCTCACGCCCGCGGAGATCGGGGGCATCGACGACGATCTGCCGATCGAAGCGCCCCGGTCGGAGCAACGCGGGATCGAGGACATCGGGACGATTCGTCGCCGCGATGAGGATCACGCCATCGTTCGACTCGAAGCCATCCATCTCGACGAGGAGCTGATTGAGCGTCTGCTCGCGCTCATCATGCCCACCGCCAAGGCCAGCCCCACGGTGCCGCCCCACGGCGTCGATCTCGTCGATGAAGATGATGCAGGGCGCCTGCGCCTTCCCCTGCTCGAAGAGGTCGCGTACGCGCGACGCCCCGACGCCGACGAACATCTCGACGAAGTCGGAGCCCGACATGGAGAAGAAGGGACGCCCCGCCTCACCGGCGACCGCCTTGGCGAGCAAGGTCTTCCCCGTCCCCGGCGGACCGACGAGGAGCGCGCCCTTCGGGAGACGTCCCCCGAGCTTGGTGAACTTCTGCGGGTCCTTGAGGAACTCGATGATCTCGCGGAGTTCGATCTTCGCCTCATCGGCGCCAGCCACATCGGCGAAGGTGATCTTCGGCGTGTCGCCGCTCAGGAGCTTCGCCTTCGACTTGCCGAACGAGAAGGCCTTCCCCCCCTGCGCCTGCATGTTGCGCATCATCACGAGCCAGAAGCCGATGATGATGATCCACGGGAGCATCGAGAGGACGACACCGAGGATGCTCGGCCGCGGCTCCTCCGCTTTGATCGCGACCTGCTTGGCGCGGAGCCGCTCGACCTCGGTCTCGCTGTTCGCGACCGCGAGCTTGGCGCTGAAGCTCTTCACCTCGCGGCCCTGGATGAGGACACGCTGCTTGAACTCCCCCGTGACCGCCTTCCCGCCGACGATCGTGACGCGCGCGATGTTGTCCGCGGTCAGCTGCTGGTCATAGAAGGAGTAGTCGATCTCCGTCGTCCGCTCCGTCCCCTTGCCCGCGAACTGCACGAGGACGAAGGGCACCAGGAAGAGGAGGAGCCAGAAGGAGAGCGACTTGGAGAGACGCCCGAAACCACCGGGCTTCTGCGATGTGGGAGCGGACATGAGGGGTTCCTACTGGAGACTGGCGACGTAGGGGACGTGGCGGAAATCCTCGGCGTGGTCGAGTCCATATCCGACGAGGAACTCCGACGGCGCATCGAACCCATAGAAACGCACGGGGTCGGTGAGCTCGGTGGCGATGTGCTTGTGAAAGAGGGCGCAGAGGGCGATCGACTTCGGCTGCCGCGCGCGCAGGATCGTGGAGAGCTCCTGCAGGGTGCGCCCCGAATCGACGATGTCGTCGACGAGGAGCAGATGCTTCCCCTCGAGCGAGGTCTCCGGGTCATAGACCAGGCGGACCGTCCCCGAGGAGACCGTCCCCGCGCCGTAGCTCGAGGCGACGATGAAGTCGACGTGCAGGGGGCGCTCGATCTGCCGGACGAGGTCCGCCACGAAGATGAAGCTCCCCTTGAGGAGCCCCAGCACGAGGAGGTCGCCGTCCGGGTACGCCGCGGTGACCTCGCGGCCCAGCTCCGCCACGCGCCGCGCGATCGTCTCGGCGTCGAAGGGGATGCGGGCGACCGGACGCCCTTTCAGACGGGGATCGACAGAGGAGGTCTGCATCTAGGCAATATAGTCCCCAGCCCCACGAACCGTTCCCTCGACGACGTAGGTGGTGCGCGTGCGCGAGAGGCGCGCCCCACCGGCGAGCGGGATGGTCTGCCCTGCCTGCGCGGTCAGCGCCCATCGCGCGGCGCGGTCGACGCCGCGACGGTCCATGACGACCCCCGCGCGCGCGGCGATCGCGGGCCAGCACACCTCCCAGGCGGCGGCATCGAGCGCCGCGACCGTCTCCACCGGGACGGTCACTGTCGCCGCCGCGATCGGGCGGACGCCGAGCGAGTCGACGAGCGCCTCGACCTGGGCGCGCCAGTCGGCGGCGCGGTGCCCGAGGGCCCAGCACCAGTCGCCGAACCCCGGGTCGGCTCGCTCGAGCGCCGGGAGGATCTCGTGTCGGACGCGGTTCCGCTGGAACTCGCGGGTGGCGTTACTCGGGTCGTCGAGATACGGGACCTGACGGGATGCGGCGTACGCGGCCACGGCCGTCCGAGGCACGGTGAGCAGGGGACGGACGGGATCGCCGGCGAGCATCCCCGCGAGGCCACGAGGTCCCGACCCGCGGAGGAGCCGGAGCACCACGCTCTCGATCTGGTCATCCCGGGTGTGCGCGGTCATCACCTGAGCCCCGAGGGAGGTCGCCGCCTCATGCAAGAAGGCCCAACGCGCCCCCCGCCACGCCGCCTCCGTGCGCGCCAGCCCCCCGGGAGCCCTGCCGCGGCGCAGGGTCAGGCTGCGGGCCGACGCCGCCCGCGCCACGAGGTCACAGGCGGCGGTCGCCTGAGGGCCGGTCGCATGGTCGAAGGTGGCGACCCCGGCGATCTGCCCGCGTCGGCGCCGGGCCATGGCATCGAGCAGCACCATCGAGTCCCGCCCCCCGGAGACCGCGAGGAGCCACCGCCCCGACGGGAGGGCGTCCACGGCCCGCTCGACCGCGGACCCCGATTCCTTTTTCGGGAACACCTATCTAAGATAGACGTTGTATCAGTCAGATCATCGACCTTTGGACGCGGAGCATCCACAGTGGAGCAGAACTTCGGCGGCCCCCTTGGCACCCTCATCGCAGGGCTCGGCATGGGCGCCTACTACCTGGGCCTCACCTGGATCAACATCCTCCTCGGCCTCTTCCTGACCCCCTTCTTCATCATCCCGGTCACCTGGGTGATGGATGCGAGGAAGAAGAAGGCTGAAGGCTGAACGACACGTTCCCCCCGGTAGGACCCGACGGCGCCCCCAAGGCGCCGTTTTTCTTGCACTGTTGTCATGTGCCGGAGTGGCAGGGTAGATTCAGGGGTCTGGTGGGAGGGATCAGGGAACAGGGGACGGCGGACACTGGTTCGGATGGGAGTGCCCTGGCTCCTCGGCTGCCGTAGCGTGGGAAATCCAGTAGTACTTTTCCACAATGCGGGATCTAGCCGGCTGGTCCGGACATTGAGTCAGGTTCACTGTTGAAAAGTAGGAAAGTGACTTACTGGTTGAAGGGCAGCTCTCCAAACCACGTATGCAAGTGTAAATGATTCCGTATGCAATGATTTGCATACGGAATTTGCTTTAGTGCATACTTATAAACTCCCATCAAATATGAGTTTATAGCAGATATGCTAGAGTGGATTACGAGGAGAGGCACGAAATCGGCCCTCTTTTCAACAAAACAGCGCTTCGATCTGGCCTACCGCATGACCCGGATGGCCGATGGTCCTCGCACAGGGGAAGTTATCAACAATTCAGCGCCTGGCTTCGCCCTCTCTGCCCCCCCTGCCCCAGCTGGTCCAACCACCCGACATTGAGACCACCCTGCACCCTGCCTCGACCAGCTCCAACGGGACCGGCAATCAGCAACCAACCCTCGTTCCAAGCCAAAATGGCTGGCTTGGAACGAATCGTCGTGCTTCACTACTTTATGATGCTCTGGCGGTCGGCCAATCCGTCCCCACCTTCCCCAATCAACAGATGAACATCGGCGTCCCCACGGAACGCACCCCCGGCGAGTCCCGGGTGGCTCTCATCCCTGACAGTGTCGGCCGGCTAACCAGGGCCGGCGTGACCGTCCTGATCGAACGTGGCGCGGGGCTCCGCGCTGGCTTCCCCGATGCGGCCTACGAGAAGGCCGGTGGCACCCTCGCCACCCAGGCCGAGGCCCTCAGCGCCGATCTGGTGGCCAAGGTCCAGAAGCCCACGGCGGCCGAGGTGGCCCAGATGGCCGCCGGGAGCCACCTGATCTCCCTCCTGCAGCCCTCCAGCAGCGCCGAGGCCATCCAAGCCCTCGACGCCCGTGGGGTCACCGCCTTCGCCCTCGAGCTGGTCCCCCGGATCACCCGGGCCCAGTCGATGGACGTCCTCTCCTCCCAGGCCACCGTGGCGGGCTACAAGGCGGTTCTCATCGGCTCCGCGGAGCTGGTGAAGTTCCTCCCGATGCTCACCACCGCCGCCGGGACCATCGCCCCCTCCAAGGTCTGCGTCCTGGGCGCCGGCGTCGCCGGCCTGATGGCGATCGCGACCGCCCGCCGCCTCGGCGCCGTCGTGAGCGGGTTCGACATCCGCGCCGCGGCCGCCGAGCAGATCAAATCCCTCGGCGCCTCCGTGGTGGCGGAGAACCTCATCTCGGCCGACTCCCAGACCACGGGGGGCTACGCCAAGGAGCAGAGCGCGGAGCAGCAGGCGGCGATCCAGGACGCCCTCAAGGCCCACCTGGCCGGGATGGACCTGGTGATCACCACCGCTCAGGTCCCGGGGCGCACCGCCCCGCGACTCATCAGCACCGCGACCATCCAGACGATGGCCCCGGGCTCGGTGATCGTCGACCTCGCCGCCGAGACCGGCGGCAACTGCGAGCCCACCAAGGCCGGTGAGACCGTGGACGTGAACGGGGTGAAGGTGATCGGGCCGGTGAACCTCGCCGCGACCATGCCCAACCACGCCTCCGCGATGCTCAGCCGCAACATCCTGACCTTCGTGCAGCACCTGCTCACCAAGGAAGGCACCCTCAACGTCGACCGCGCCGACGAGATCACCGGCGCGATGCTCGTCACCGGGAGGACCGCCGCATGACCGGCATCGACCTGATCGGCTTCATCGTCGTCTTCATCTTGGCGACCTATCTGGGCGCCTCCCTCATCGGCCGCGTCCCGCCGACCCTCCACACCCCGCTGATGTCGGGGGCCAACGCGGTCTCCGGGATCACGGTGGTGGGGGCGATGGCCGTCGCCGGCCACACCGACTACGGCTGGCTCGGCTCGGTCCTCGGCTTCATCGCGATCGTCTTCGCGATGATGAACGTCGTCGGCGGCTATGCCGTGACCGACCGGATGCTCGAGATGTTCAAGAAGGGCCCGCAGGGGGGTGCCAAGTGATCGGCATCGGCCTCGAACGGCTCCTCTACCTCGTCGCCGCCGTCCTCTTCATCACGGGGCTGAAGCAGCTCCAGAGCCCGGAGACGGCGCGCAAGGGGAATCAGATCTCGGCGGTCGGCATGTTGTTGGCGATCGTGATCACGCTGCTCAGCACCAAGACGATGACGTACGGCACGATCATGGCCGGCCTCCTGGTCGGCGGCGGGATCGGGCTCTATCTCGCCCGCTCGGTGGCGATGACCTCGATGCCGCAGATGGTCGCGCTCCTCAATGGCGTCGGCGGCGGCTCCTCGCTCCTCGTGGCGACGGCGGAGTTCCTGCACATGTACGAGAAGGGGGAGGCCACGACGGTCGACGTCGCGCTCTCCACGCACCTCGGCGTGCTGATCGGCGCGGTGACGCTGACCGGGTCTGCGATCGCCTGGGCGAAGCTCCAGGAGGTGATGACGGGGAAGGCGATCACCTTCGGCGGCCAGAAGACGATCAACGGGCTCCTCTTCGCGGTGATCGCGGGGCTCGCGGCCTGGCTGATCATGGTCCCCACCGCCCCGCTCTGGGCCTTCTACGCCCTCATCGGGCTCTCCCTGCTCCTCGGGGTGCTCCTCGTGATCCCGATCGGCGGCGCCGACATGCCGGTCGTGATCTCGCTCCTCAACTCCTACTCGGGCATCGCCGCGGCGATGACCGGGTTCGTGATCAAGAGCGAGGTGCTCGTCATCTCCGGTGCGCTCGTCGGTTCCTCGGGGATCATCCTCTCGCAGATCATGTGCAAGGCGATGAACCGCTCACTCGGCAACGTCCTCTTCGGCGCCTTCGGGGCCACCGCCGGGAAGAGCACCAAGAGCTCGGAAGGGCTCACCGTCGCCTCCACCAACGTAGAGGAGGCGGCGCTCCAGCTCGCCTACGCGCAGCAGGTGATCATCGTCCCAGGCTACGGTCTGGCGGTGGCGCAGGCGCAGCATCAGGTGCGCGAGCTCATGGACCTCATCGAGAAGCGTGGCGGGACGGTGAAGTTCGCCATCCATCCGGTGGCCGGCCGCATGCCGGGCCATATGAACGTGCTGCTCGCCGAGGCGAACATCCCGTACGACAAGCTGATCGACATGGACGACATCAATCCGGAGTTCGAGCGGACCGATGTCTGCCTCGTGATCGGCGCGAACGACGTCGTGAATCCGGCGGCGCGCACCGATGCGTCGAGCCCGATCTTCGGGATGCCGATCCTCAACGCCGATCAGGCGAAGCGCTGCATCGTCATGAAGCGCGGGATGAGCGCGGGGTTCGCGGGGATCGAGAACGAGCTCTTCTACAATCCCAAGACGCAGATGCTCTTCGGCGATGCCAAGGGGACGCTCTCGAAGCTCGTCGCCGAGGTGAAGCAGGTCTAAGTGGCGTCGTAGGTGCGGGTCCGCCAGCGCCGGGGACGCCGCGCCGACGAGATCATCATCCGAACCGCCGCGAGCGGATCGGCGAGCGGGCTCAGCCACCAGCTGAGCCCTTTTCGTTGGTAGCTCCCACGGAGCGCGAGCTGCAGCAGCAGGCGGATCGCGAGGATCGCGGCGGTGAAGCCAGTGAGGAGATCGCGCGCCGGCGAAGCGGGGAGCGCAGGCCAGCATGCCCAGAGGGTGATCGCCAGTGGCAGGGCGAGTCCCTGCGCGCACACCACGATGAACACGTCGCGCCACTGTTGGGCGCGGCTCGCGGCGTCCTTGAGATCGATCGAGCGCCCCCACTCGCGCCACATCTGCCCCACGCTCGCATAGCTCCGGACGCGGTAGAGGCGCGAGCCATCGAGGAAGCCGACCGACACCCCGCGCGTCGCGAGATGCCGGACGAGCGAGACATCCTCAGCGAACGACTCGCGCACGGGCTCATAGCCGCCATGATGCAGGAGCACCTCGCGCCGGGCGAGGAAGCACTGCCCATTGGCGAGGATCCGATCAGGGCGCACCCGTGGGTCTCCGGCCGCGCCGGTGCGATAGAGCAGCGAGATCAAGAGCGCGGGCTGTACCCAGCGCTCGGCGGCGCCCTGCCCATCGAAGCGCGGAGAGAAGGAGACCACGTCGAAGCGCTCGCGCTGCGCCGCGTGGAGGATCGCGGCCGCCGCACCCGGCTCGACCTCCGTGTCAGCGTCGAGCCCCAAGACCCAGGGGTGACTCGCCTGCGTGAGCCCGTACTGCAACGCCCACGCCTTCCCGATCCATCCTGACGGCAGCGGCGGATCGGTGAGGAGGCGGATGCGGGGGTCCTGCCGTGCCACGGCCTCGACGAGCTCGCGCGTCCCATCGGTGGACCCGGAGTCGATCACGAGGATCTCCCGCACCGGAGCGCCCTGCCCCTGCACCCCACGCAGGCAGGGGCCGATCCGCTGCGCCTCGTTCAGGCAGGCGATCACGATCGTGAGCCCTGGCTCTGGGAGCCCCTCCGGTCGCGGGAGCTCCGGCGGACGCCGCGTCCGACCTCCCGCGAGCCGCGCCGTGAGCACCGCGAGCGTCCCCCCCTGCACGAGGGCGAGCCCGCCGAGGACGGCGTCGATCATGGCCAGCGCCCGCGCATCACCCGCACCTACTGGATCGGGCCGGCGTTGATCTGATCGACGATGAAGGCGAATCGGAAGGCCTGCTCCTTGAGCCGCTCATAGCGCCCCGACGACCCCCCATGCCCCGCCCCCATATGCATCTTGAGCAGGAGCGGGTTCCCATCGGTCTTCATCGTGCGGAGCTTGGCCACCCACTTGGTCGGCTCGAAGTAGCCGACACGTGAATCGTTGAGCCCGCTCGTCACGAGCATCCGCGGGTAGGCCTTGGCCTCCACGTTGTCGTAGGGCGAATAGCTCCGCATGTAGCGGTACTCCTCCGCCCGCTGCGGATTCCCCCACTGCTCCCACTCCTGCGCGGTGAGAGGGATGCTCGCGTCGAGCATCGTGTTGATCACATCGACGAAGGGGACATCGGCGACGATCACCTTGAAGAGCTCGGGGCGCAGGTTCGCGATCACCCCCATCAGGAGGCCACCGGCGCTCCCCCCATTCGCCGCGAGCCGCTCGGGCGTGGTATACCGCTCCCGCACGAGGTGATCGGCGACATCGATGAAGTCGGTGAAGGTGTTCATCTTCTTGAGCATCTTTCCGTCGTCGTACCAGGGGCGCCCCATCTCCTGCCCACCGCGCACATGCGCGATGGCGTAGGTGAATCCGCGATCCACCAGCGCGAAGCGCTGCGAGCTGAAGGTCGGCTCGGTGGTCGAACCGTACGACCCATAGGCATAGAGCAGGAGCGGCGCCTTGCCATCGCGCACGAACCCCTTGCGATGCACGAGAGAGATCGGGATCCGCGTACCATCACGCGCGGTGGCGTAGAGGCGCTCCACCTCGTAGCGCGAGGGATCGTACCCGGGGACCTCGGTCCGCTTCTTCTCCACCCGCGTGCGCGCGGCCATGTCGTAGTCGAACACCGTGCTCGGCGTCACGAGCGAGCTGTACGAGAAGCGGAGCTCATGGGCATCGTACTGCGGGTTCTCCCCCGGGAAGACACCATACGCTGCCTCGGGGAAGGTCACCTCATGCGTATCGCGCTTGCCGTCGAGCGCGGTGATACGAAGCCGGCGTAATCCTTCTCGACGCTCGACGACCACCACATGGTGCTTGAAGGGCATGACCCCCTCCACGAAGACCTCCGCTCGCGGCGCGAGCCAGTCCTTCCACTGCGGGCGATCCGGCTTCCCTATCGGGGCGGTCATCACACGGAAGTTCTGTGCCCCCTCGTTCGTCACGATGTAGAGCACCCCCTCCCCCGGCTCCACCTCATACTCGATCCCCGGCCGGCGCGGCGTGATCACGCGCGGCCGCTCCGTGGGGCGATCGGTCGAGATGAGGTGAAACTCACTCGAGGTGAACGACCCACTCGAGATGAGGATCCACTCTCCGTTCCGTGAGCGCCGCACGTTCACATTGAAGAGCACGTCGTCGTCCTGATAGACCTTCACGTCGGCGCTGCGCGGTGTGCCCAGCACATGCCGCCAGACGGCATCCCCGCGCTTCGCCGAGTCGGGAGTCATGTAGAAGAGGGTCCGGTTATCGTTCGCCCAGGCGAGCCCCCAGCTGAGCTGCTCGATCTCATCAGGGAGCCACTGCCCCGTGCGCAGGTCGCGGACGCGGAGGACGAAGTCCTCATACCCGGTGGTATCGACGAGCACCGCGAGCAGATGATGATCGGGGCTCACCTCCATCCCGCCGAGCGAGTAGAAGGCGTGCCCCTCCGCCTCGGCATTCTGGTCGAAGTAGACCTCTTCGCGGGCCTCCACGGAGCCGCGCTTGCGCACGTAGATCGGATAGGGCTTCCCCTTCTCCGTCCGCGCGTAGTAGAACCACCCGTCGCGCCGCTCCGGGACCTGGCTGTCGTCCTCCTTGATCTTGGCGAGCATCTCGTCGTAGAGCTGCTGCTGGAGCCCCGCCGTGTGCGCCATCATGGCGTCGGTGTAGCGGTTCTCGGCCTCGAGATAGGGGATCGTCTCGGGGTGGTTCCGATCCTTGAAGTAGGCGTACTCGTCGACGCGGCGCTCGCCATGGAGCACCGATTCGACGGGGAGGCGCTTGGCGATCGGCGGGAGCGGACGCTGGGCGGACATGATGGACGGGAGAGCGATCAGGGAGAGGAGTGGGGCGACGAACGCGATCGGACGCATCGCAGGGATCCTGAGCAAGGGAATGTCGAAAGGTATCGAGCGCCCCGAGCGGGCGTGAGGCGCTACCTTACGAGGCGCATCTCGCGCGCC